>ENA-ORMR01001930-ORMR01001930.1-human-gut-metagenome-genome-assembly--contig:-NODE-1930-length-14356-cov-3.675128_pt1 | contig 14356 bp, 19 predicted proteins | sample MGYA00242107_ERZ509003 | MGnify/ENA primary metagenome ERZ509003 (study PRJEB26280, sample SAMEA2338699) | human gut metagenome | biome: human gut; feature: human-associated habitat; material: faeces... | reverse complement strand
TCACCGAGTGAATTTCTGCATCATATTTGCTTAAAATTTTTGTTTCTTTATTAACCCTTGAGGGCTTGTCCTTCAATATGTACAAACAATATGTTAATACCGCTTTCCTGCCCTCATTTTTAATGAGGTATTTTAGGTTTCAATAGTGCTTATGTCTACTTAATTAAATATACTTATCCTTAAATCCCTTAACTGAAAAAGAATGTGCTATATAAAATAAAGTCAAGGTTGTGCGACAACACATACATTTTAACCTTGACTTTATTTTATATAGCACATTATAATTGAGATTATGGATTTATATATTAATCGTTTGCGACTAATCTTTAATGTTATATTTTTTCATTAATTCTTTTGCTTTTTCAATTCCTTTTTCTGTTATATATGTAGATTTTGCTTTATGCGTACTTCCACCTATTAGTCTTTCATCTTCTAAGCTATTTAATATGTCAAAATCATATCCTTTCCATGCTCTTTGATATTCTCCATATGGTTCTCTCTCAGTCCATGAAGTTAAATATATTAAAAGTAATGTTAATTCTTTAATTTGTTCTTCCATTATTTAATCTCTCTTTCTACAAATTCTATAAATGTTGGAACAGTTTCTAGTAAATATTTATAATCTTTAACTACTAAATATGCTTCTGCCTCTGAACCCCATGAATATGTTCCTTTACTTTCAATATTATCTATCTTTGCTTTTGTAAATTTAATTTCTTGTTTCAAATATCCTAAAATATATTTATTATTTTCTTGTATAGACTTAAGAATTTTTTTAGCTTTTCTATAATCTCCTTTTTTGTAATACATTATAGAAAGTGAGAATAACATAAAAGTAGAATTATCTAAATAACTATTATATATTTTTTCACATTCTTCAAATCTTTCAAGTACAGCATATAATCCCATAATTAGATATCTTATCCCTTGGTTATCACTCTCACATAGTTTTAATAGTTCTTCTCCTTGTTTTACTGCTTCAGTATATCTTCCTAATTCCATTAATGTTAACATATAACTATGTTTAGTTCTCATATATGGTCTTGTTTCTATTAATCCCCAAAATATTCCTATATTCTCTTTATTGAAAAGGTCTTCTTTTTCTAATCTTGCTTGCTCTTTATCTAATGTTTCTTTGTATCTGCCTAGTTTCTTTATTGTATTAGTTTCAAATTTTGTAATAAAGTTTTCTGCATCTATATTATTAGGATTTATTTCTAGTGCTTGTTTTGCTAGTTTTATTGCCTTTGATTTTATCGGTTCGTCATACGCTTCAAATAATAAATCATCTGACTGTTCTTCCTTTATAAATTTTTCATCTTCAAAATCCATTTTTTACCTCCTTTATTAATATTTATTTGTTATATATTTTTGATTTTTAGTATTTGGTTTATCTGGTATAGTCATTTGTAATTTTCCACTATCTAATAATGGTCTCATGTATTTCAAATAAAAGTTTCTTCTGTCTTTTAAATCTAAATATGCCATTATTTCTTTTGTTGTTCTTGGCTCTCTACAAAATTCTAATATTTTATCTTGGTGGGTATCTTGGTGGGTTGTTGTTTGTTTTTTCGTTTCATTTTCAAATCCATCATGTATAAATATTGTTGTAATAAAATAATCTCTTGTTTCATTTGTCTCAAATTCAGGCTCTTTTGAACCATTATTTTTTAATGCTCTTTTAATTTTAGGAACACCTGTGTTTCTACCTTCTGTTAATTTTAATTCTTTTAAAAATTCTCCAATTCTACGGTTTCTATATTTTCTTGCTATCATATTTTTATCTTCAATTGATTTTTCACTTATAGAACGATCTGGTCCTGGATAGCTTACAATATGGATTCTATCTTCCATTATCCTTACTTCTACTGGTTCTCTTACATCATATCCTCTGTGATAAACTGCATTTACTAAAGCCTCCTCTATCGCTTGATATGGATAATTAAAAAACCTTACCGCTTCTGCTTGTCCATCTATCTTTAATATTTTTTCTACAATAACCGTATTTTTAATATATATTAATGCACTCTTTATCATACTATCTATTGGTCCTTTAAATATTTGCTCTGTCATATCATCACCTTCTGGACCATTCCTTAAATCTACTACTTCAATTTGCGAATATGGAAAGAATTTTTGTGGTTCATCATTGAAAAACATTAATCCTACATTTAACGGTTTCATATATTCTGGTGTTCCATCTACAATTCTCATACTTTTACATAAATCTATAAAGTCCATATTTTCAGATTCTTTTAGTAAATCACTTTTGATTTCATATAAGTAATTTTGAATCAATGGTAATTTCAAATCTCTAATTTCTGCCTCATGATTCATTCTATCATCAAAAGGTATTGTTCTTGCCATATCATATAATTCCTTTTGTTCTGTTTCTGTTGCTTTTACCGTGCTTGACATTTTTCTTATGTAGTATGAATATCCTTTTGAAAAATCTTTATCTAATGTTGTCGGACATTTGTATGGTCTTGTTTGTCCACCGAAGCACCATACTACTAATATATTTTTTTCTTTATATTGAGCAACATCTACTATTGGTGTATATGATGGTTGTATTAACTTACATTTTGCTAATAATTCTTTCTGAATTTTATCTATTTCAGATAATTCAATTCCTGTTATTGGCATTTTAGGTCTACCATTTTCTTCTTCAACACCTATTAAAATATATCCTCCACCCCAGTTATCTATATCATTTGCAAAGGCACAAATTGTATGTAATATTGGTTCTGGATTCCAATTTTTCTTTAATTCTAACCTCGCATTTTCTACAATGTTTTCATTTAGTATATTCTCTATACTTGTAGGTAATTTCATACTTTCACCTTATCTTTCTGCTTGTTCAATTTCTTTTTCTTCGCTATCTATTTCTAACAAGCTTTTCAAATAATTTCTTTTAGGATTTTTGAATTTTTCTAATTCTTCTGTTGTTTCACCCTTTTTTATAAAATGAATTCTGCCAAATTCCACTTCTAAATTATTTTCTTTTAAATATTTCAAATATTGTTCATAATATTCTTGCATTTGAGTTTTAGTCATATTTAGTTTACCTTTTGCAAATAAGATATATGTATGAACCGTTTCACTTGGCAAACATATATATTTCATTTCAAAATGTTCTACTTGTTTTTTGTCTTGCAATCTAACATTCAGTTCTTCTTGGCATTCTCTTATTATTGTATTAAATATATCTATTCTTCCATCTTTTATATCATCACCATCTGCACTTCCTCCTGATATTTGCATACAATGTGGAAAAGAAGTATTATCTGCCAATTCTCCTACTATATAATAATTATCACTAGTTTCTAATAAGCATCCTGCCACTAGACTACTGCAAGCATATTTTTTAGGTAAAACTATTCTCTCATCATATAAATAATGTGCATAATTAGATTTTCTACAAATGATTAATATTTGGTTACATTCCATTTTGCATTCACCTACACACATTAATTCTCCATTCCATAAATTGGGATTTTCTGATTTACATTGATTCCAAAATTCTTCTATTTTTCTTCTTATTTCTTCTGGTAGTTCAAATTGCTCATCTTCAATCTCTACTTTTATAGTTGTTCCCTTAATATTTTTTATCATATTAACATCTCCATTTTATATTAATATATTCTTTTTCTTTAATTCGTCTGTCAATTTTTGAAAATCATTTATATCAAAAATATGACCTTCCATACCACATTTTCTACTAGTTGCTATGTTTCTTTCGCTATCATCTATAAAAAACTCTCTTGTGGAATTAATTCAAATTTTTCAAATAATCTGTGATATATTTCTTCATTTGGTTTCATCATTTTTTCTATTGCTGATATTAAAAATCCATTAAAATATTTTCCTATCTCTGAATTTTTAACATATTCATATACTGGAACATGTGTATTTGATAAGGCATATATTTTATAATTATTTTCTTTCAATTCTTTAATTAAGTTACATATTTCTTAATTTATTGGCATAGTTTTATACCATGTACTCATTATTTCTTCTACTCTAACACTTAAATTGGTTGGTAAGTTTTCTTTAAATAATGTAATGGCTTGTTTATAATCCATAGTTCCATCATCTAATTTTAACCAATCATTGGATTTAAAAATCACTTTTTTAATATTTCTTGCTCATCTTTATTGTTTGAATAATTACTTACAACTTTATCTTCATTCCATTCTAATAGAACATTTCCAAAATCGAATATTATATTTTTTATCATTACATTTATCTCCTTAAATCTTTATATAGTGATTTTATCACACAAACAAGAAAAAAGAAAGAGCTTTTCCAAACACTTCCAATTTAAGTTTTACCTCTAAACATTCATATATTTTTCTTTATAAAATTATACTACTCCGCATACCATATCAACTTCTATCGTTACTTTAATTTTATGATTTTCTATTCTTTTAACCTTATTTTTACCTTTTCTATCAAAACTAATAAAATCTTCAAAAGCACTAAACTCAACTATTGTATCGAATCTTTTAGATATAGCACCGAGCAACACTCCACGTGTATGGTATAATACAAACTTACATCAACCACATACATACTTCAAGATTGTTTTAAATTTGTATATATTAACTATTGTTATATTGTAACATTTACTTTTAATCAAAAAAAGAAATCGTAAATCAATTTTTTAAATTGACTTCTAAATCCGATTTCTAAATCTCCATAATTTATTGAAGTTCTTTTCTATTATTTTGAACAATCTTCAAAGCATCTTCTAAAGCCACTTCTAGACCAGCTAAAATATTATCTGCATAATCTTTAGTACCTTTTGAAATTTCTCTAGACATTTCATTTGCAGTTTCAATTATTTCTGCCTTTTTCTCATATGCCTTTCTAGTTATTTCATGTTCATCTATCATTGATATTATTCTATTTTCTGCCTCTTTAACTATACTATCTGCTTCTCTTTGTGCCTCATCTAATATACGTTGTCTTTCTTCTTTAACCCATTTTGCCTGTTTTAATTCATCTGGTAATTTTAATCTTACCTCTTTTATTATTTCTAAAACTTCATCTTTATCAACAACACATTTAGTAGAAAAAGGAACACCTTTGCTTCTCTCTAATATATCTTCTAAAGTTTCCAATAATGTAAATATTTCCATGATTAAACCCCTTTCAACCCAAGAATATGAGACTTACACGCCCATATTTTCTACAATCATACACATTAAGATTAAGTTCTTTAAAACCTTTTAATTCTCTTTCTTCCCTATCTGTTTCTATGATTATTTTTCCAGTTTCATTTAATAAATTTAATGATAAAATTGTTTTTACAACATCTATAGCTATGTTTGCATCATATGGGGGATCTAAAAATATAATATCAAATTTTATATTTTCTTCACTTAAATTCTTCAAACATTTTTTATAATCTTTATTAATAACAATTGCTGATTCTGTAAATCTTGTCTTTTGTATATTTTTTTTTATAATATTAATTGCTTCATATGACTTATCACACAAATAAACCTTTTTGCAACCTCTACTTATAAATTCAATTCCTATAGAACCACTACCAGCAAATAAATCTAGTACAACTGAATCTTCTTCTATATCTTTTTGTATTATATTAAAAAAAGATTCTTTAACCCTATCCAATGTAGGCCTTGTATTCATACTTTCTATTGTATCTAATTTAGTTCCTCTAGCACTCCCACTTATTACTCTCATAATCCCTCTTTTTGTATATCCATATTTTATATTTTTTTATTAATATGTCAATATAAATCACTAAAATGTAACATATATTTAACACGTTTGTAATCTATGCGTAACGCATTTATATTATACACTATTTATTCTAGATTTTCAATGTTTAAATATAAAACTCAAAAAACAGAGGCTAATTTTTTATAACCCCCGTTTTATCTTATGTGTTTAATTTGTTAATCTTTTTTCATATCTTTAATTAATTCTAATTGTGAAATTAAAAGTGATTCCATTTTTGCTTTATATATATCAAATTGTTTTTCTATATCTTCTAGTTCTTTTTTCTTAAGGACTATAGCTTGATCTAAATCATCTGCAGATTTTCTAGCAGTACCTTCTGCTTCTTTTATTATTTGGTCAGCTTGTTGTTTTGCAATATTTTTTACTTCATCAGCTGCTGATTGAGCCATTACTAAAGTATTTTGAAGTGTACCTTCTATTGTTTTATAATGTTCTACACTTTTTTCTAATTCATCAATTCTTCTTTTATTTTCAGATGATTCTTTATACATTTTTTCATAATCTAATGTTAATTGATCTAAAAAATCATCAACTTCTTCTACACTATATCCGTTCATAATTTGTTTTGCAAATTTCTTATTTTCTATATCAAGTGGTGTAAACATAATAACTCCTCCTACTTTCTTTATGAACGTAGACTTTCATTAATCATTGCCATTATTTCTAAGCCATGACACTGAAAGCTTGTTCTTAATTTCTTCCCTAGCCATATCTGTTGTTATATCATAATTGTATGGTGCAATTAAAAATATAGAGTTTGAAACCTTTTGAATATGACCATCTAATGCATGTACTGCTCCACTAATAACATCTACAATACGTCTTGCAACATCTTTATTAACATATTCTAAATTTACAATTACAGATTTTTTGTCTTTTAATAAATCACATATACTTTCTGATTGTTCAAAAGAGGTAGGTTGTGATATTACCATCTTGACTTGTTGAATTTGTGGCATACTAACAACTTTATTATTATTGCCTCTTTTTCCCCATACTCTTCTTTCTTCTACTTCTTCATCTTCTAAATTATATTCATCTTCCATATCATATACATCTTCTTCTTTGTCTTCAGCTGGGTCCATACCAAACAAATCCCATACTTTATTCATAATAGCTCCTGACATCCTTATAACCTCCTAAAACTCTCTTCCTTTGCATTAATTTACTAGCAATAGTATCTAACTTTTCAATGCATTTGTCAATACCTTTTAGTTTCTGTAACAATAATTTAATATTCTTGTAATATTAATGTAACATTTCTTAAATAAAACATAATTATATCATCTAATAAAACACATATTTATTTTATAGATTTTAGCTTGTCTTCTGTCATTTTTAATACAATCTCATCATATAAACTAATAGATTTTTTATTACTTATGAAATTAGAATCATATCCTAATTGTTCTAATTCATTACTTGAATAATTACTTACAATAGAATATTTATCATTTTGTTTTAATACTTTTACATATACTTTTTCTAAATATCCTGCCCTATCTCTAACTACACAAGCTAAATTATTTTCGTATACAATTGACGAATTTGGTACTTTTAATCCACTTGCACTTCCGCCATATAATATCAAATGCTATTTTTCTATAAGAAATAAATTCTTCAACACATTCTTGTATCTTTAGTACAAGAACTATATCATTATTATCTGATTGAATGTACTCTATTTTAGCATTTACTTCCTTACTATTTGGTAATCTTATTTTAATTCTATCTCCAACTTCTGCTTCTTTTGCTTTTTCTGAATCAATAATAGTTGCTAAATAACACTCAAAATTATCAATTACTTTACCTTTTTCGCTACTTGATGCTATAACCTGACTTGTTTTTACATTCAAATTTTCTAAAAATTGTTTATTTATCTTAGAAAAATCATCTGTTTTTAAAACATTTTCTAATCCATCTACACGATATGAAACAAGTCCACTAATTGGTGCATCAACATATTCTGAATTACTATTTAAACTTTTTTCATATCCGCTTCTTTCATCAATTAATTTTTTTATATACGAACCTGCTGGACTAAGCTCTCCTGCAATTTTAGCTTTTTTTGTTATGTATGTATTAATATCTTTTTTATATTCTGTTATTTTTTGTAAGTCATTTAATTCATATATATCATTTAATTTAGATTCAATCTGACTATCTAATAGTTTAATATCACTAGAAAATAGATTATTTTCTTTGCTCATTGCTTCTTGTATTTTTTTATCCAAATCTTGTATTTTCTCTATTAAATTATCCTCACTATTAGAGTAATACCTAAATACAGAATCCCCTTTAGAAACTCTCTCTCCTTCAGTCTTTATTGGAACAATACCGTTTTTATAATTTTCACCTTCCACTACAGTTTCATTTCTTATTATATAACCAGTAGTAGCTTCTTCTAAATAAAGTTTCCCATTCTCCACCAAAACAGTATCAACAGGATTTCTTAATAGTACACTTAATATATACAAAGAATATATAATTATAATCATCAATATAACAAAAACAACTTTTTTCTTATTTTTCGATAAAAAATTATTTTTTACTTTTGTATTTTTTTTGTTCACTTTATTCCCTCCAAAATAATCTTTATATTATTTTGTTTATTTTCTAATCCATCTAACCATATTATATTTTCATTTCTTTTAAACCAGGTTATTTGCCTTTTTGCATATCTTCTTGATTCACGTTTTATTTTTTCAATCATTTCATCTTCATTTATTTCACCTTTTAAGTATTCATAAACTTCTTTATATCCTAAAGCTTGCATAGCAGTTGGAAATCCGCTTATATTTTTTTACTATATTCTTTACCTCTTGAACCAATCCTTGTTTCATCATTATATCTACTCTTAAGTTAATTCTTTCATATAGCTTTTCTCTTTCCATATTAATACCAAATACTTTAAACTCATATGGATTCTCTGTTTTTCTTGACTCTATTTCTTGCTCTGTTTTTGTTTTTCCAGTAGCATTATATATTTCAAGTACTCTAAATATTCTTTTTTTATCATTTTTGCTTATTTTTTTCATTGCTTCTGAATCTATTTGCATTGCTTTATTATATAAATATTCTAAACCTTCTTTTTCCATTAGACATTCTAGACTATTTCTATATTCTATATCAATTTCAATTTCATCATATTCTACCCACTTCACTAATGAATCTACATACAAACCTGTTCCTCCAACTATAATAGGAGTTTTCCCTTTTTCCAACACTTCTTCTATCTTTTTTATTGCATCTTTTTTATATCTTGCAACACTATATCTTTCTTCTGGGGACACATATCCAATTAGATAATGTTTAACACATCCCATTTCTTCTTTAGTTGGTTTTGCAGTTCCAATATCCATATCTTCATATATCTGCATAGAATCTGCTGATATAATTTCTCCATTTATTTTTTTTGCAAGTTCTATAGAAAGTGCCGTTTTTCCTGATGCTGTGGGACCACATATAACTATAATTTTTGGTTTTATCATATTAAAATCTTTCCTTTTATATTATCTTCTAGAAAACTTCTTTTCTATATCTATCTTTGACATTTTTATCGCTGTAGGTCTACCATGTGGACAAGTAAAAGGATTTGGTAATAATAACAATTGTTTCATTAAATTATCTACCTCTTCTTTTGTTAAAGCCATATTAGCTTTAACTGCTGATTTACATGCAAGTGTTGCAATAAACTTCTCCTCTATTTCTTGTTTTGCAGTTCTTGCTACAGTATTAATTTCATCAAGTGTTTCTAAAAATAATTCTTTAGTTTCTAAATCTATACAAATATTAGGAACTCCTGAAATCTTTATAGTATTTTCTCCAAATTCCTCTAAAGTAAATCCTGCTTTTTCAAATAGTTTCATGTTATCTTTAGCAATTCCCATTTCTTTGTGTGTTAATGTTATTATATCTGGTAATAACATTAACTGAGATTCCTTTGGACCATCTGAATAATAATTTTTCTTAATTTTCTCATACATAATTCTCTCATGAGCAGCATGTTGATCTATAATATACATTTCTTTATCCATTTCGATTATTATATATGTAGAAAAAGCAATCCCCACAAATTTGTAATTAGGAATATCATAATAATTACTGTTAGTAAATATGCTAATATTTTCTGTTGGAATCGAAATTTCTGAATCTTTAATTTTATATTCCTCATCCTCTTCTTTTACTTCGCAATCTGTATTTGGCAATTTTCCAAACATTTTAGCATACATTTCTTCAAAGTTTTTATCACCTATATCTATATTATTTTCTTCAATATTTTTTATCTTTTCTACAATTTTCTTTACATCTTCTTGATTAACTTGTTGATTATTTTCATTTATATTTTCACTATTTAATTCATTACTTTCTTGTTCAATTTTAGTTTCTTGTATATTTGTATTATTATTTTCATTATTCTCTTGTATATTTTCTTTTTTTATTATGACCTGTTTTATATCATTTTGTAATTGGTTTAATTCTTCACTATTTACACCATTTTGTAGTTCTTTTATATCTTCATTACTTATACTTTTTTGTATTTCTTCTTTTTGTAGTTCTTTTTCATTTATTGTATTTTGTACATCTTTTGTTACATTACTAGAGCCATCTTCTTTGTTTTTTTCTTCATTGCCAAATTTATTATTATACAATTCTTCTATTACATTATTTTGTGTATTATATTGATTTTCTACCCCATTATTACTAATTATTTTTTTAAATAATGTTCCAAATGTAGGATTAATACCTTCTAATTTTTCAATACCACTTTTTTCTTGTATATTATTTGTAGAAACTTGTTTCTTATTTACATCATATTCAGATGTTTCTTTTGTTTCTTTCACTAAATCAGACTTTAATAGAGTTTCTTTTATAGCATGATATACTGCCTTAAAAACTTTACTCTCTTCTTCAAATCGTACTTCTAATTTCGCTGGATGTACATTAACATCTACTTTATGAGGATCTATTTCTAGATTTAATATTAAAAATCCATATTTACCTATCGTTAACATACCTTTAAATCCTTGTTCTGCACTACTAGTTAAAGTTTTATCTTTTATAAATCTTTTATTTACAAAAAATAACTGATTAGCTCTATTAGAACGTGCAATTACTGGTTTACCAATTACTCCTGTTATTTTTATATCATCATATATATATTCTACATTTAAAATATTTTCTGCAATATCTCTACCATATATATTATATATAACACTTTTACTATCACCATTTCCGTTAGTTCCGAATTATTGTTTTACCAGAATTTATTAATTTTATTCCAATATTAGGATTTACAAGAGCTATTCTTGTAACTGCATCTTCTATATATCCTGCCTCTGTAAAATCTTTCTTTAAAAATTTGTACCTAACTGGTGTATTGAAAAATAAGTTTTCGACTGTTATAGTAGTTCCTTTAGGGCATCCTATCTCTTCTTTACTTATTATTTTTCCACCCTCTACTATTATTTTATAACCAATACTACTTTCTTCTGTCTTTGATGTTAATTCTACTCTAGAAATAGCTGCAATACTTGCCAAAGCTTCCCCTCTAAATCCCATAGACTTTACTGTTTCTAAGTCTTCAGCTTTTCTTATTTTACTCGTTGCATGTCTTTCAAATGCAATTTCCATATCATCTGGCATAAATCCTTTTCCATTATCAGTTATTCTTATATAAGATATTCCACCATTTCGTGTTTCTATTGATATATTAGTTGCACCTGCATCAATTGAATTTTCTACTAATTCTTTAACTACTGAAGCTGGTCTTTCAATAACTTCACCAGCTGCAATTTTATTTATTGTTAAATCATCTAATAATACTATATTCCCCATTTCATGCCTCCGAACTTCATCTATAACTCATTATATTTAGTAGTTTCATTTCTTTATTTTATAACCTAATTAAATATTATCTATCAGATAATATTTCAGTTTTTTGAAATTATATCACTAAATTATTCTCTTTGTACAGATTATTTCATACTTTTTTAATTTTATCAATATGCTTTTTTAGAAATGTAACACTTTTTAGTTTTTAGAATAATATATATCATACTAAAGAACAAGAAAAAAACATTCTTTATAGGAGGTAGTAATATGGGAATTTGTTGTAATAATGGCAATAGTGAAGTTTTATGGTTCATTATTCTATTCTTACTACTTTTCTGCAGCTGTGGTAACAGAGGATGCTGTAATAACGACTGTGGATGCGGTTGCTAAAAAACACCTGTTAGCCTAAAAAGAAAAGTAGAACTAAGGAAGTTTTGTACATTTTGAAAGGGGGGAATTTCTATGCCAGAAAATAGAGGTTGTGGATGCGGATGTGGATTCGGATTCGGAGATGATTGTATTTGGATAATAATTGTTTTAATATTAATCTGCTGTTGTTGTGGTGGAAATAGAGGAGGATGTTGCTAATAAATTAGCAGACAATTTCTTAAATTTCTAAATATTAAATTTAAATTGTTATCTTTAGGTAGTAATATTTAATAATAAAGCACTTAATATTAGTATTATATAAATCTGTATATGATACTAATTAGGTGCTTTTTATTTTACTTATTTATCTGTCCAATTTACCTTTTAATATTTAATTTATTTATATTTTAGCTCAACATACAACACATAATGTTACAATATGAGTTGATTTTTTATGTTATTTGTTGTAAAATATTGTTAGTGTTTTCTTATATAATGTGGAAGAAGATATTTCTTACTCAGTTTTTTGAAATGTTCTACATTTCATTATCCTATTCCTATATGTTTGAAACACAAAATTTATTTATACATCAGGAGGAAAACATTATGAGTGTACTTGAAGACAAGGAGACAGTTGTAACCACACAGACCACTAAGCCCCATTGCGATAGTGACTGCAATGGTAGTTGCCATAATAACTGTGGATGTGGTTGTAATTGTGGTAAGGGTTCTTGCCATGATAACTGTGAATGTGGTTGTAATTGCGGTAAGGGTTCTTGTAATAATAATTGCGACTCCTAAGATTCAAAACACACCAAGAAACAAACCTGCTATCAAGAAATAGCAGGTTTGTTTTCATTCTTTATGGTTCTGGTTGTATAATTTTAGTTTTGATATGTAAATACTCCACTATTCATAGGTACTACTATTCATTATACACATAACTATACAGAAGGCAAAAAAGATATAATTGATGAGATATATTCTCCTTTATTTAAAATTAAGATAGGTTAATCTCCTATCTTTTTATTTGCTATATTTTACTATATTAAACTTATTGTTTGGACAAGTAATAGCGTTTTGACAAAAAAATAACTTCCAGAAAAGCTCTGAAAGTATTGGTATTTTTGGTTGGGCTGGCTAGATTCGAACTAGCGCATGCCAGAGTCAAAGTCTGGTGCCTTACCGCTTGGCTACAGCCCAATGTATTTAAAATGGGGTGGAAGATGGGACTCGAACCCACGGCCTCTAGTGCCACAAACTAGCGCTCTAACCAACTGAGCTACATCCACCATCACTCTGCACCCTTTAACAAATGCATTTATAATTTTAACCCATTTTAATATTTTTGTCAACCATTTTATCACTAAAATTTCATTTATTTTTTAGAAGTAGGTTACTGTTCAGACTAGATAATATTTATTTATATATTCAATAAGTAACTAAAATTAAACTTCACTTTATTTTTACAATTGTTAATATCTATTTCTCCCTTGCACATAAAATTAATCTATATTTATTATCTGAATGGCAAGTTACTAATGTAACCTCCCTCTTACCACCTGTATCTCTTTGTGCATATGAATAATCTTCTTGAGGAGTTATATATTTACTATATATTATATATTCTACTTTATTTCCCGACAAATCTGTAATATATATTTTATCCCCTTCAGCCAATTTTTTATTGCTTCCAAAAAAAGTTCCATTTCTGTAATTATGACCTATAATAACAGTATTCCCAATATTATTTAAACCCACACCATATTGCATAGCTACAGAAACATCTATAGATTTAGCATTAGTCATAGTTTCAAGTACTGGATATTGAAGCCCAACCTTAGGAAGTTCTATTTTTCCTAAAACACCATATCCTTTATATGTTAATCCATAATTCACATTAGAATTATATGTTTTTGTTGTATTATTTGAGCTTGTTGCATTATTAGATTGTTCTATAGAATCATTATTAACCTCTACTACTAACTCATTATTTTCTTCTATAAATTTATCAAACCTTTCTATTTCTTTTGTAGCATCTGATACATTTTTATACTTCTTATAAAAATAATCATAACCTATAAAACTTACAGAAGCTAAAATAAGCAATATTACTATTACTAACACTATATTTAAAAAAGTATTAAATTTTCTTCCAGTCATCACTTTAATTCCTCCTAAATATAATTACATTATTATTATAACATAATTAAATCCAAGATTCTACACTTTTCACACTTTCTATGAATATTTAAGTTTGTATCTATATATTATTTTAAATTAGATTTAAGATAATAGTTATTAATAAAATATATATTACTATTTATAACATCTTTCATACTATCCTACAATTTTATCTCCCATTTTTTTACCTGCAAGT
>ENA-ORMR01001923-ORMR01001923.1-human-gut-metagenome-genome-assembly--contig:-NODE-1923-length-14391-cov-4.396066_pt1 | contig 14391 bp, 8 predicted proteins | sample MGYA00242107_ERZ509003 | MGnify/ENA primary metagenome ERZ509003 (study PRJEB26280, sample SAMEA2338699) | human gut metagenome | biome: human gut; feature: human-associated habitat; material: faeces... | reverse complement strand
TAGCCGATGGCGGCGCCGTTTTCCTCACCCGCAAGAATGAAATGCGAGTCGGTCTGGTGCGCGCTGAACCATTCCTTCCACTCGTCCGTGGTGCGCGGGTTGAGGTCGAGGGTGGCAACGCCGTGCTCTACCTCGTAGTTGTATATTGCCAGAAGCTCCGGGAGGTCGCTTTCTCTGGCTGGTCTGATAGTCATGATCTGCCATTCCTTTCGGTTGGATTCTCTGAATGCTTATATTTTACGCTTTGCGGAAGCATTTGTCAATAGGCTGGCCAGTATATTCCGGATACTTTTTTCAGACAACCATCACAAAACCGCCCGTTAAACCATTTGTTTGCGCTTGCAATTCTCTGGCAGTTGTGCTATAATGAAAATATGTGTACCGGGTGAATTTTCCGGTTTTTTCAGAGGAAAGGATTTGATACATTGAAGCGAGCAGGACTTGATATCGGTTCAACCACAGTAAAGGCGGCCGTTATCGGCGAGAACGACGAGCTTCTGTACAGCCAGTACAGACGTCACTTCTCGGATATCAGAAAGACAGTATTTGACATAATTTCGGAGCTTGGCGAGCACTTCAAGGGCGAGCGCATGATGATCGCGGTCACAGGTTCGGGCGGTATTTCCGTTTCAAAGTGGCTGGGGATCCCGTTCGTTCAGGAGGTCGCAGCCGGCACCAACGCTATAAAGAAGCTTATTCCCCGCACTGACGTAGCCATCGAGCTGGGCGGCGAGGACGCTAAGATAACCTACCTCACCGGCGGTCTGGAGCAGCGCATGAACGGCTCCTGTGCAGGCGGAACCGGCGCGTTCATCGACCAGATGGCGGCTCTGCTCAACACCGATATCGGCGGTCTGAATGAGCTTGCAAAGAAACACACGACCATATACCCGATAGCCTCCCGCTGCGGCGTTTTCGCGAAGAGCGACATTCAGCCGCTGCTCAACGACGGCGCAAAGCGCTCCGACGTCGCTGCTTCGGTATTCCAGTCGGTGGTAAACCAGACAATAAGCGGACTTGCCTGCGGTAAGCCGATAAGGGGCAACGTGGCGTTCCTGGGCGGCCCGCTGCACTACCTGTCGGAGCTTCGCGCGCGATTCATCGAAACGCTGAACCTCAAGGACGACCAGATAATTTTCCCGGAGAACGCGAACCTGTTCGTAGCGATGGGCTGCGCATTCTCTGACGAGACTGCGGAAGCCGACCTTGACGAACTCGTGAAGAAAGCCGGAAGCCTCGGCACGGCTGACATGCGCGAGGTGGAGCGTCTTGCTCCGCTTTTCAGGGACGCGGCCGAGCTGGAAGCGTTCAAGGCGCGCCATGCGAAGGCTGTGATTCCCACTGCGGACATCGCGAAGCACAAGGGCGCGTGCTACCTCGGCGTGGACGCAGGCTCCACCACAACGAAAGCAGTTCTGCTGAACAAGAACGCCGAGATAATCTATTCCTACTACAGCGGCAACGGCGGCGACCCGCTGAAATCTGTTATCGGAATTCTGAAGGACATTTACTCGAAGCTCCCCGAGGGCGCGTACATAGCAAAGGCGTGCGCCACCGGCTACGGTGAGCATCTGATAAAGGCGGCGCTCGGCGCTGATTTTGGCGAGATCGAGACCATGGCGCACTACAAGGCGGCTGACCGTATTCTCCCGGGCGCGGAGTTTATCCTCGATATCGGCGGTCAGGACATGAAGTGCATGCGCGTCAAGAACGGCGAGATAGAGAGCATTCTGCTCAACGAGGCATGTTCAAGCGGTTGCGGCTCGTTCATTGAGAACTTCGCGAACGCGCTGGGTATGTCTTCCGCAGATTTCGCAACGCTGGGACTTACCGCAGAGAATCCTGTTGACCTCGGCTCCCGCTGCACCGTGTTCATGAACTCCCGCGTAAAGCAGGCTCAGAAGGAAGGCGCGACCGTTGCGGATATCTCCGCAGGTCTGTCATACTCGGTTGTAAAGAACGCGCTGTTCAAGGTCATAAAGCTGCGCGACACCTCAACCATGGGCGATAAGATAATCGTTCAGGGCGGCACGTTCATGAACAACTCCGTGCTGAGGGCGTTCGAGCTGATTTGCGGCAAGGACGTTATCCGCCCCGATAAGGCGGGACTGATGGGCGCATACGGAAGCGCGCTCATCTCCATCGAGCGCGACGACGGCAAGGGAAGCACAATCGCTCCGCTGGATAAGCTGGAGAGCTTCACGGTCGAAAAGACCACCGCGCGCTGCGGACGCTGCTCCAACAACTGCCTGCTGACCATCACGAAATTCCCGGACGGGAAGCGCTATATAAGCAACAACCGCTGCGAGCGCGGCGCGGGCAACGTATCCACCAAGGAGAAGCTGCCGAACCTGTTCGACTATAAATATCACCTGCTGTTCGACCGCGAGTGCCTTCCGGAGAGCACCGCAAAGCGCGGCGTAGTGGGACTTCCCCGCGTCCTCGGAATGTACGAGAACTATCCGTTCTGGCACAAGTTTTTCACCGAGCTCGGATTCTCCGTGAAGCTGTCGCCGAAGTCCTCCCGCGAGATTTACGACCGCGGCATTGAGACCATGCCTTCCGAGTCGGTATGCTATCCGGCGAAGCTGGCGCACGGTCATATCCAGGCACTGGTTGACGAGGGAGTGAAGTTCATTTTCTACCCCTCCATGCCGTATGAAATGAGCGAGAACAACGGCGCGGACAACCACTACAACTGCCCGGTCGTTGCTACATATTCTGAGGTTATCAAGAATTCCGTGCCGGAGCTTCGCAGGAACGTGAAGTTCATGAATCCGTTCCTGCCTATATTCCACAAGAAGCGCATGGGCGAGCGCCTTTACGAGGAATTCACAAAGGAATTCCCGGACGGCGGCTTCACTAAGGAGGAGATAGTTTCCGCGCTGGATAAGGCGTACGCCGAGGACGAGGCGTTCAAGGCTGAGATGCACCGCAAGGGCGAGGAGACCGTGAAGTTCCTCGAGGAGAACGGCAAGTCCGGTATCGTGCTCGCCGGAAGACCCTACCACATCGACCCTGAGATAAACCACGGACTTCCGGAGATGATAACCGGCTACGGCTTCGCGGTTCTCACCGAGGACAGCGTTGCACACATGGAGCAGGTAGTCCGCCCGATAAGAATCGTCGACCAGTGGACATATCACTCAAGGCTGTACGCTGCGGCTCACGTAGTCGGCAAGCACGACTGTCTGGAGCTTGTCCAGCTCAACAGCTTCGGCTGCGGTCTGGACGCTATCACAACCGACCAGGTTCAGGAAATACTCCGCAGCTTCGGAAAGCTGTACACCTGTCTCAAGATAGACGAGGTAAACAACCTCGGCGCGGCAAGAATACGTCTGCGCTCGCTTATCTCGGTAGTCGAGGAGCGCAAGCGTCATCACTACAAGCCGGTGATGGGTCACCTCGGCTATGTGCGCCAGCCGGAATTCACCGAGGAAATGCGCAAGAAGCACACTATCCTCTGCCCGCAGATGGCGCCGATACATTTCGACCTGCTGGAGGCGGCATTCGGTCATTCCGGATATAACGTCGTTATCCTGCGCGACTGCTCGAAGGCGGTCGTTGACGAGGGGCTGAAGTACGTCAACAACGACGCGTGCTATCCGTCCATTCTCATTGTTGGACAGCTCATTCACGCGCTCAACAGCGGCAAGTACGATCTCAGGAACACTTCCGTTATGATTACCCAGACCGGCGGCGCCTGCCGCGCGACGAACTACGTCGGCATGCTGAAAAAGGCGCTCAAGGATTCCGGTCACGGCGATATCCCGCTTATTTCGCTGAACGTCGTAGGACTTGAGAAGCAGAGCGGATTCAAGCTGACCATGCCGCTTGCAATACGCGCGTTCATGGCGATAATCTACGGCGACGTGCTGTCACGCTGCCTGTACAAGGTTCGTCCCTACGAGGTCACAAAGGGAAGCGCGGACGCGCTCTACGAAAAGTGGCGGCTGTTCCTGCGCGAGGACATGAAGTCGATTTCGCTGCCGAACTTCAACAAGAACGTCCGCAACATCGTCAAGGACTTCTCGGAATTCCCGGTGCTGGACATCAAGAAGCCGCGCGTCGGACTTGTCGGCGAGATACTTGTAAAGTTCCACCCGGTGGCGAACAACAACATCATCGGGCTGCTTGAAAACGAAGGCTGCGAGGTAGTCGTGCCAGACCTGATGGGATTCTTCTACTACATATGCTCCCACGGCAAGACCAAGCGCGAGCTGCTCTATACCACACGCACGAAGGCGTTTGCAGAGGACGCGGCGGTAAAGGCGTTCCGCTTTATGGAGCGCAGCTACCGCAAGGCTGTGAAGGGCACCAAGTTCGGCTGCCCGGGCGATATCTACGAAATGCGCGAATCCGTGCGTTCCATCGTATCCCCCGGCAATATCGCCGGCGAGGGCTGGTTCCTTTCGGCGGAAATGCTGGAGCTTATCGGCGAGGGCGTTCCGAATATCGTATGCATGCAGCCGTTCGCCTGCCTACCTAACCACGTTACCGGCAAGGGCGTTATCGGAGAGCTTCGCAGACAGCACCCGGAGAGCAACATCGTTGCGGTAGATTTCGACCCGGGAGCTTCCGAGGTAAACCAGGTCAACAGAATAAAGCTCATGCTTACCCAGGCTTACGCTAACGCGGGAATAAGCCGCAGGGACGTTGTGAAGGTACAGACCGACGACAAGTATTCCCAGCTTATTTCCTCGGGAACATCTGTATAAAAATGGGAGGTAATTATATGAAAAAGCTGGTTTCATTGCTGATGGTTCTGGTCATGGCGCTTATGGCGATGAATGTCACGACTTTCGCAGTCGACAAGGAAGTTCTGAAGGAACGGGCCAAGGAAGCGTTCTATCTCGACGTATCGCAGTATGAAGGCAAGACGAACGTGTACGTCAGAAGCGACCATAGAAACAGCACGGTGTACTACACCACCGACGGCACGAAGCCCACTGACAAATCGCAGGAGGCGTCGCTGCTGATAAAGTTCACGGAGCCGTGCAAGCTTAGGACTGTATGCTACTTTGACGGCAAACCGATCAAATATCTGAACAAGACTATCAAGATAAAAGAGAAGAAACCGGAGAAGTTCACTTTAACGACAAAGGTAAGCACCGGCTCTACAATGGTGTCCGTGAAAAAGCCCAAGGACAGTGTGGTATACTACACCACTGACGGCACAGAGCCGACTGACAAGTCGGAGAAGATGGGCGCTGTGGAAATATTCAGAGAACCCTGCAAGCTGAGGGCAGTGAACTACGTCGACGGTAAGCGCGGCAAGGAACTGAAGCAGAACATCAAGATAAAGCTGGATCAGCCGTATCTGATGCTGATGGAGCAGGAAGAGATATACGTCTACAAGCTGCTGAATCTGCCGGAGGGCGTGAAGGTGTACATGACGACGGACGGCAGCACTCCGTCCGCGAAAAACGGCAAGCTCATCACCGGCGAAACCGTTGAGATACCAAAGCAGTCAGAAGCTAATCTGGTATGCGTGAAAAAAGGCTGGATAGATTCCGACGTCCTGACCAAGAAGACAGGCATGACCTACGAAGAGGAGCAGGCGTACAAGAACGACAGGAACAACTTCGCCGAGCAGGTCGTGACCCTTGTGAACAGGATCCGCGTTGCAAACGGACTCAACAAGCTGACTACCTACGACAAGCTGACCGAGGTCGCACAGGTGCGTGCAAAGGAAATAGAGATATCCTATTCGCACACCCGTCCCGATGGAACGAAATGCTTCACCGCGCTTGACGAAGCAGGTCTGCGGACCGTGACAGCCGGCGAGAACATAGCGAAGGGTTACAGCACGCCGGAGAGAGTCGTTGATGCATGGATGAATTCTCCCGGACACCGCGCGAATATCCTCAATCCGAGCTACACCATGATAGGCGTTGGATATGTGTATGATCCGTATACGACCGACGCCAACTACTGGACGCAGGTATTTATGTCGTAAGTAATGCGGACTTCATGTTTCCGGACGTCTGAAAGGAGTAATTGTATGAAAAAGATACTGGCACTGTTTCTGGTACTGGCTACGGTGTTATCGCTCATGACAGTGGGCGCTTACGCGGCTGCCGATAATGCGCTTTCCGTAAGCTGCAAGCTTTACGACGGCTACACCGTTGTGACCGTCCAGAAGAGCGGCACGGTGTACTACACCACCGACGGCTCCAAGCCTACATCTAAATCCAAAAAGCTCAATTCCACAAGGATAAAGGTCTCGGAGCCGTGCAGAGTGAGACTTGTAAGCTATGTCAAGGGCAAACCGGTGGAGTACCTTACAAAGAAGATACCGGTGCGCCTGCGCAAGCCGACGGCTTCGCTGTCCAGCAAGGGCAAGGAGTACACCTACGTTATTTCCATACCAGACGGAGCGTCCGCGTACATCACGTATGACGGAACCACGCCGTCAAAGTCCAACGGCGACCTTGTGCAGGGCGGAATGATATCGGTTCCCGCGAAGAAGAGCGCGAAGCTCGTCTGCGTCAAGAAGGGCTGGAGGAATTCAAAGGTAATTACTGTAAGAGCCAGGGGAGCCGCTTCGGATAATAACAAGTCGAACGACTCGGCGGACGAAACCAGCAGTTTCGCCGACGAGGTAATAAGACTGGTAAACAAGCAGCGCACCGCCAACGGTCTGAGCAAATTCACGGCCTCCAACAAGCTGTCCGACGTTGCACAGACCCGCGCCAAGGAGCTTACGGAATCCTATTCGCACACCCGCCCCGATGGCAGCAGCTGCTTCACGGCGCTGAGGGAGGCAAATATTGACTATATTGCCGCAGGAGAGAACATCGCGGCAGGCTACAGCACGCCGGAGGCGGTCGTTGAAGGCTGGATGAATTCCAAGGCGCACCGTGCAAATATACTGAATCCGAATTACTCGAAGATCGGCGTGGGATACTGCGCTGACGGCTCGGGTTACGGCAGCTACTGGGTACAGGTATTCGTTTCTTAAAGGAGATTTAAATTATGGCTTCCACGCAGTTCACAGCTAATTCCAACGGCGAAAAGGGCGGAAAGAAATTCGGTTTCTGGGCGCTTATCATCGTGATCACCCTGGCAGTGCTGATACTTATTTTCAACAGCTTCACGGTAGTTAACGAAGGCTACATCGGAGTAAAGTACCAGTTCGGAAAGATAGTTTCCAGCGACCTTTCGGCAGGTCTCAACATGCATATGCCGTTCATTGAGGAGATACAGCAGGTCGACACCCGCGAGCAGATATATTCCGTACAGACCGACGCCTACACCAGCGACACGCAGACCGTTGACAACCTGGGTCTGAAGCTCAACTATTACTACGACGGCACAAAGCTGCCCGAGATAATCAGAACCATCGGTATCAGCAACGTTGAGACCAAGCTGCTTGTGCCGAATGTTGCGAAGATATCCAAGGACGAGATAGGCAGGGTAAAGGCGGAAGATCTCGTACAGAACCGTTCCGACGTTCAGAACGCGATCTACGAATCCCTCAAAAAGACCCTGGAGCCGCAGGGGATCATCGTGACCGCGTTCGCGATCGAAAACCTCGCGTTTGAGGACGCTTTCGAGCAGTCGATCCAGGCGAAGGTGATAGCGGCGCAGGACGCTCTCAAAATGCAGAACAAGACCGCTGAGCGCGAGGAAGAGGCAAAGCAGAAGGTCATCGCGGCGCAGGCGGAGGCTGATTCCCAGAAGATAAAGGCGGACGCTGAGGCGTACTCCATTCAGGCGGTGCAGGAGCAGCTCGCAAAAAGCCCGAACTACATCGACTATCTCAAGATAAACAACTGGAACGGAGTTCTCCCGCAGGCGATCGGAACAGAGGTAAATCCGTTCATCGGGATCGACGCGGCGGCTTCTAATGCAAAGAGCAGCTCCTCCGCTTCCGCACAGGTATCTACGGACGCCGAGTAACTTGAAGGATCATCAGAAATATCATCAGGAAATGCCGGGCGGCGTTTGTCACCCTGCATTTTCCCATTTTATAAAGGAAGGGTGACAGAATTGGATTACACAACATTAAAACGAAACGCGCTTACCAGCTTCTTTTCCAGAACTAACGAAATGCAGCGCCGCGCGGTGTTCCGCGTGAAGGGAGCAGTCCTGATAATCGCGGGCGCGGGCAGCGGAAAGACTACAGTGCTCTGCAACCGTATCGCTAACATGATGAGATTCGGCAACGCGTATCTTGACGAGACCGTCCGCGGCCTCACTCCGGAGCAGGAGCAGTTCCTCCAGGATTTCCCCGCGATGGAAAAGACCCCGGAGAATGCGGAGCGCCTTGCGGAGATCGTAGCAGTCGAGCCGGTGCAGCCCTGGAATATCCTCGCGATAACCTTCACCAACAAGGCGGCGGGGGAGCTTCGCCAGCGCCTTATCGACATGATAGGCGAGGACGCGGAGAAGATAAACGCGTCAACGTTCCACTCTGCGTGCGTGAAGATACTGCGCCGTGAGATCGAAAACCTCGGCTACCAGAGGAGCTTCACGATTTACGATGATGATGATTCCAAGCGTATCATCAAGGACGCCATGAAGAAGCTGAACCTCGACGAAAAGGTGTTCAACCCGAAGGTGTTCAAGAACATGATCTCCCGCTGCAAGGACAAGATGATATCCCCGGAGGAGTACGCGCCGATGGCTAACGCTTCCGGCGAGCTGATGGAGAAGCGCTGCGCGGAGGTATACACCGAGTACCAGAGCGCGCTCAGGAGCGCCAGCGCGGTGGATTTCGACGATATAATCTACCTTACAGTAAAGCTGTTTGAGGATTTCCCGGACGTTCTTTCGCACTACCAGCACCTTTATAAATACATAATGGTCGACGAGTATCAGGATACGAACGTTGCGCAGTACCGCCTTATCTCGCTGCTTGCGGGGAACAACGGAAACCTCTGCGTGGTCGGCGACGACGACCAGTCAATTTACCGCTTCCGCGGCGCGACTATCGAAAATATCCTCAGCTTCGAGAAGCAGTATCCCGGCTGCGAGGTAATAAAGCTCGAGCAGAACTACCGTTCCACCGAGAATATCCTGAACGCTGCGAACGCCGTGATACGCAACAACAAGCAGCGCAAGGACAAGCAGCTCTGGTCTGCGCTGGGCGACGGCGACAAGATAAAGTGCTGCAATTTTGAGAGCGAGATAGCCGAGGCGCGTTTCGTTGCCGACACTATCCTTGACGGCGTGAAGGAAGGCAAGCACTACACGGATTACGCGCTGCTGTACCGCAGCAACTCCCAGTCGAGAAGCTTTGAGAACACCCTGGCGCGCTCGGGGATTCCGTACACCATCGTAGGCGGTCTGAGGTTCTACGACCGCAAGGAGATACGCGACATCATGGCGTACCTCGCGGTGATAAACAACCCGTATGACTCCGTGCGTTTCCGCAGGATAATCAACGAGCCGAAGCGCGGTATCGGCGACGCCACGGTTGAGGAGATAATCCGTATCTCCGACGGGCTGCATATTTCTCCGGTGGAGGTCTGCCGCGAGGCTTCGCAGTTTGAGTCGCTTTCGAGGAAGTCGGCTGCGCTGAAGGCTGCCGCAAACCTGTTTGACGAGCTGGACGAGCTTGCGGATTCGCTCCGCCTGGACGAGCTTATCGATGCCGTTGCGGAGAAATCCGGATACATCAAGGCAATGCAGGCTCTGGGCGAGGAAGGCTCCACACGTATTGAGAACATCAACGAGCTGAAATCCAACGCCCTGACGATGATACAGGAGAACGAGGATACCACGCTTCCGGATTTCCTCGAGCAGGTGGCGCTGGTTTCCGACCTTGACAGCTACGACGGCGACCTTGACCGGGTATCGCTCATGACGATGCACAGCGCGAAGGGTCTGGAGTTCGACACGGTATTCCTTGTAGGCGCCGAGGACAACATTTTCCCGAGCTACCGCAGCATAAACGACCCCGCCGAGATGGAGGAGGAGCGCCGTCTTGCATATGTAGCGATAACCCGTGCGAAGCGCATGCTGTATGTAACGCACACGTCCTATCGCGTGCTCTACGGTCAGACGATGAGAAACCGCCTGTCGACGTTTATCCGCGAAATACCGGAGGAGTACATCGAAAAGACCGGCGACCGTCCGAAGCAGGCGTCGACCTGGAAGAAGCCGGAGAAGCCGAACTACCTTGCTCAGGAAGCGGCGAAGATGGTAACGAAGCCGACGCCGGTAGTATCCGGAATAGTATTTGCGCCGGGCGACCGCGTGAAGCACAACGTATTCGGCCAGGGAACCGTAGACGAAGCAAAGCGCATGGGCAACGACACCATGCTGACGATCAGCTTTGACAACGGTCAGGTGAAGAAGGTAATGGCGAACTTCGCCCGCATTGAGAAACTGTGATCAGGAGGGCTGCGAAGATACATGAGTAAGACTACGATAAACATGATGTCCAGCGCCACATCGGTAAAGGGTCAGGGCGTGGGCTCTGCATATATAGAGCAGGTCGGGCTTGTAAGCAGCGAACTTTCCGACAAGTTCGAGGTCACGATAAACAAGCGCATTAAGGCGGACATCACACATTACCACACGATAAACTTTGGATATTATCTTTCGATGAAGTCACTCACTAGCAGGGGAAAGTCGGTAGGTTATGTCCACATGCTGCCGGAAACGGTGGAGACGAGCGTGAATCTCCCGCGCTTCATGAAGCAGATATTCTATAAGTACATGATCAGCTTCTACAAGCGCATGGATTATCTTGTGACGGTAAATCCGTATTTCATCGGCAGGCTGGCGCACTACGGCGTTGACAAATCGAAGGTTACGTATATCCCGAACTTCGTTTCTTCGGAGGTGTTCCACCCGGTTTCCCCGGAGGAGAAGATAAAGCTGCGCGAGAAATACGGAATAGATAAGGACAAATTCACAGTTATCTGCGCGGGTCAGCTCCAGGTGCGCAAGGGAGTTTTCGATTTCATCGAGGTTGCTAAGCGCATGCCTGACGTTCAGTTCGTATGGGCTGGAGGATTTTCGTTCGGCAAGATCTCCGACGGCTACGGCGAGATAAAGAAGATCTGTGATAATCCGCCGGCAAATGTGAAGCTGCTCGGAATAATCGACCGTGAGTACATGAACGAGGTGTACAATCTGGGCGACGTTATGTTCCTGCCCAGCTTCGAGGAGCTTTTCCCGATGACGATACTCGAGGCGATGTGCGTAAATATCCCGGTGTTCCTGAGAGGCCTTGATATCTACCCGGATATTCTTTTTGACTTCTACAGCAAGGCTGACGATGTTGACGGCTTCGTTAAGGAGCTTGACAGGCTCCACAACAATAAGGAGTATTACGCGCAGCAGTGCGAGGCTTCCAGGCGCGGAAATCACTTCTACTCAAGAGAGCATGTAACGAAAATGTGGGACGAGTTTTACTCAATGGTCAGGGATTCGATCAAGAAATAAATCAGAGCCGCAGGTTTCACTGCGGCTATATTTATATATGGTCACCTCTAAACCCCACCGCTTTACTCCCGATAGGATGATCCTGAAAGTTTTAAAACCTCACGCACAAGTTATACAACAAACTGGGCAGGCTCACCGCCTGCCCACTTTTGTCAATTTTTCGGAAGCGCCATAGTGAATGTAGTTCCGCTGCCCTCGGAGCTTTTGACAGTTATCGAACCGCCGTGGAGCGAAACTCCATGCTTTACGATGGAAAGCCCCAGACCAGTTCCGCCTATCTTGCGGGAATGGCTCTTATCCGCACGGTAGAACCGCTCGAATATTCGGTCGATACTATCCGCAGGAACCCCTATTCCCGTATCTGATACGGTCACTACGATATCGTCGCCGCTGCTGCGGACGTCTACGTCCGCCCTGCCGCCCTGTTTATTGTACTTCACAGCGTTGTCTAGCAGGTTGTAGATCATCTCCTCAAGAACTGTTGCTATACCGGTAAACTCGGAGCGCTCTCCGGTCACAGAGATAGTCACGTGCTTCTCGTCTGCCTGCGGGCGGAGCCGCTCTGCGGCGGACTGAGCCAGCTCGTACAGATCAACTCTCTCCCGTTGGTCGGAGAACGTGTTCTCGTCAAGCTGCGACAGCTTGAGTATATCCTGTATCAGGGTTATCATGCGGCCGGCTTCGTCGCGGATATTCTTCGCAAAGCCCGGAATGTCCTCCGGCTTTACGATACCGCCGACCAGCATGTCGGAAATCCCGTAAATAGTGGTGAGCGGAGTTTTCAGCTCGTGGGAAACATTTGAGGTGAACTCGCGGCGCAGTTCCTCGCGGGCTTCCTTTTCAGTGATATCAAGGATTATCATGACTGCGCCGGTAACGCTGCTTCCTGTGAACGCCGGCGTTGCAATTACCTGGTATATCTTCTCGGACAGAGTGAGGTCGGTCTCGCTGCGCTTGCCTGCGAGGGCGTCCTCGACAGCGCTGCGGAATGCTTCGCTGCGGTTCAGAACCAGCACGCTGCGGCTGGGGGCCGGTAAAGTCAGAGCCGAGGATCTTCAGCGCAGCCGTGTTATAGGAAAGCACCTCGGTTCGGCTGTCGATGATTATAAAGCCCTCGCTCATATTCTCTGTGATAAGCGAGAACTCCTTCCGGCTTCGGGTAAGCTCCGCGATCTGCTGATCTATCTCGTGGTTCTGCTCACTTATGCGGTGTAGCAGCGGCGCGATCTCGCTGTAGCTCTCGCCGATGTCGGGATTCTTGAGGTCGATGCTGTTTATCGGCTTCACGACCACCCTCGCAACTATAGCTGCAACTCCCAGCGACACCATCGCCGCTATAATAACAACCAGCAGAACTTCCCACCACATGCCTGCGATACGCGCAGCCACGGTATCCATCGTACCGGCCACGCGCACTATGCAGTCGTACCCGATGACACGGGCGCAGTATACCGTCATCTCCGACATGGTGTAGCTCTCGCGAATTGCAGTGCCGGTTCCCGACTGCTTCGCAGCGACTACCTCCTCACGGCCGAGGTGGTTTTCCATTGTCGCTGGGTCGGCTTCGTTGTCGAAAAGTACCGTGCCGTCCTGACCGATATAGGTTATGCGGTTCTCAAATGTGCCATGGATATCATGGCTGAGCTTGCGGAGGCTCTCAACATCGTCGTCGGGCGAGGTGTTCTCCATCGTTGCCGCGAGAAGCATCGCCTGCTGCTCAAGCTGCCTCTTGAAAAGCTGCTGCTCCTTCGTGTAGGCTACGCCGAGCACCATTGCAACAGCAGAAATTATAGCGACCAGCGAAACGATGAACGCTCCGCCGAAAATTCGTTTCGTCATATGCGCTCCTTATGTTATGTCGACTGCCTTGTAGCCTATTCCGCGGACAGTCTCGATCATGCCGCCGCAGTCTCCTAGCTTCATTCGCAGCGTGCGGATATGTACGTCCACGGTGCGGCTCTCGCCGTCGAAATCGTAACCCCAGACCTTCGTGATTATCTTCTCGCGGGAAAGCACCGTGCCGATATTTTCAAGCAGGTAGCACAGCAGTTCGAACTCCTTGAAGGTAAGCTGAACTTCATTACCATTGACCCGCACAATATGCTTCGAGGTGTTGACGTAAAGCCCGCCTACCTCGTATTCCTTTGTTTCCTGCGAGGTAGTGCGGCGCAGCAGCGCCTTTATGCGGGAGATAAGCTCCATGGTGCCGAATGGCTTTGCAACGTAGTCGTCGGCGCCGCTGTCAAGACCTATCACCTTATCATACTCTGAGCCCTTCGCGGTCAGCATTATAACCGGAAGCCCCGCATACTCCGGGTTGGAGCGCAGCTTCGCCAGTACCTGCATGCCGTCCTCCTCGGGGAGCATTATATCCAGCAGCAGGACAGACGGCGTTTCCTCCTTCAGAGCAGCCCAGAACTCGCTCGGGCGCTCGAAGCCCTTTGCCTCTAGCCCGGAATTGTTCAGCGCGTACAGCACGAAGTTCCTTATATTCGCGTCGTCCTCCAGCATGTATATCATAGATTGTCCTCTCTTTCAGCGAACCGGGCTCAGCGTTCTCCCGTGATGGAGTAGACCACCCATTCCGCGATATTTGTTGCGTGGTCGGCGATACGCTCGAGGTACTTTGCCGCCATCAGCAGATCCATGAAGTACTCGGCGTCGCCGGAATCGCTGCGCACCAGCTCGATAAGCTCGCGCTTTACCTCAAGGAAGCGCGCGTCTACCTTATCGTCTGCTTCTATGGCTGCCTTCGCGAGCTTCACGTCTTTTCTGACGAAGGAATCAACGCTCATGGTCACCATGCTGATGGCTTCGTTTGCCATGTCCGAGATATGCACCTTGCCCGCAAGCTCGGTGGAGTGCACGAATCCCGCTATTTCCGCGATATCCTGCGACTGGTCGCCGATACGCTCCATGTCGGAGATCATCTTAAGCGCCGAGGAAACGCACCTCAGATCCTTCGCCACCGGCTGCTGATGAAGCAGA
>ENA-ORMR01001918-ORMR01001918.1-human-gut-metagenome-genome-assembly--contig:-NODE-1918-length-14407-cov-3.634267_pt1 | contig 14407 bp, 14 predicted proteins | sample MGYA00242107_ERZ509003 | MGnify/ENA primary metagenome ERZ509003 (study PRJEB26280, sample SAMEA2338699) | human gut metagenome | biome: human gut; feature: human-associated habitat; material: faeces... | reverse complement strand
ATACAAAGAACAAGTGGTGTGCACAAAATAGAGCGTCTGCACCGGCGCGGTCATGACAAGCCTGTGCAGGACGAAAAGCTGCGGCTTCACTCTGGAACAGTGCCACGAGCTGGACGAGGTGCGGAATGCTTCCCCAGAGAGGCTCGAAAAGTGGCTGCTTCCGGTTTCGGAGCTGTTCGCGCCGCTTCCTGAGATACCCCTGGATGAGGTGCAGACAAGAATGTACCTCAACGGCGTACGTCTGGACGCTGAAAGGCTGCTGAAGCGCGCCCCCGTGGACGAGCTGGCTAGAGTTACCGCCGGCGGGGAGTTCCTCGGAGTAGGAAAGATCAATGCTGAAGGGGAACTGGTTTCGATCAAGCAGTTCCGCTCGGAATAAAAATACCGGGTATCCGGTATGAATGGTGGATTTAATTTGATAGACATAACTAACAGCAGCCTGCGCCCGGAGGAAAAGACCGCCGTCGCGCTGGGTTACTTTGACGGGCTTCACCTGGGACACGTCGGCGTTATACGCACGGCGCTGGCTCAGGAGGGTCTCAAACCGGCGGTGTTCACGTTCAACTGCGACACCACGCTGCCGAAGTTCCGCGGGCCGGAGGATATAATCTCGTTCGAAAATAAGTGCGAACTTATGCAGAAGATCGGCGTGAAGTACATCTACGCGCCGGATTTTGCGGAGGTCTGCGCGCTGTCCGACGAGGACTTCGTGAAGAAAATACTTATCGATCGGCTGAACGCGGGCTTCGCCTGCTGCGGAAGCAATTTCCGGTTCGGAAAGGGCGGCAGCGGCACTCCGGAGAGGCTCGGGGAGATCGGCGCGAAGTATGGAATGCGCGTCGAGGTGGTGAAGGACGTCTGCCTTGACGGCAAGATGATAAGCTCCACGCGTATCCGCGAGCATATACGCCGGGGAGAAATAGAAGAAGCTAACCGGCTGCTGGGCTATGAGCTGTGGTACAGGCTGCCGGTTATCCGGGGAAACGAGATCGGACGGACTATTGATTTCCCGACGATAAACCAGGTTATTCCGGACACGAATATAATCCCGCGCTACGGAGTTTACAAGAGCTACGTAGAGGTGGCGGGGAAGCAGTACCACGGGGTCACGAACATCGGCGTGAAGCCCACCGTCCAGCACAGGCGGGACGGCTCCGGCGCAGTGATGGAGACCTACATCATCGGCTTTGAAGGCGACCTTTACGGTCAGGACATAGCAGTCGCACTGGTGCGTTTTATACGCCCGGAGGCCAAGTTCGCCGGACTTGACGAGCTGAAAGCACAGATAGCGCGCGACAAGGAAGAAGCGCTTAAATAATGCGCCTCTGAAACTGTGAATTCGGTTTTAAGAAGCTGCCACAAAACGCCGGGAGACCGGCAGGAAAGGAATACAGAAATGGAAGTCAGGACAAGATTTGCGCCCAGCCCTACTGGGTACATGCATATAGGCAATCTGCGCACCGCGCTGTATACTTACCTCATCGCGAGAAAGAACCACGGAAAGTTCATTCTCCGTATCGAGGACACGGACCAGGGACGCTACGTTGAGGGCGCAACTGATGTTATATACAGAACCCTCAAGACTTGCGGTCTGAACTGGGACGAAGGTCCGGATATCGGCGGCCCCTGCGGCCCGTATATTCAGAGCCAGCGCATGGGTATGTTCAAGGAATACGCGGAGAAGCTGGTTGAGAGCGGTCATGCTTACTACTGCTTCTGCACCAAGAGCGAGGACAGCAGCGAGGATACCGCGAACGGCCTTGCCTCCGCTAACCGCTGCCCCTGCCGCGATCTCGACCCCGCAGAGGCTAAGAAGCGCCACGACGCGGGCGAATCCTGCGTTATCCGCCAGAAGATCCCGAACGAGGGTACCACCACGTTCCACGATGAGATATACGGCGATATCACGGTCGAGAATACCGACCTGGACGACCAGGTGCTGCTCAAGTCCGACGGAATGCCGACCTACAACTTCGCAAACGTGGTCGACGACCACACTATGGGCATTACCCACGTCGTAAGAGGCAACGAGTATCTTTCCTCCGCTCCGAAGTACAATCTGCTCTACTCCGCGTTCGGCTGGGAGCCTCCGGTTTATATTCACGTTGAGCATATCATGCGCGACGCTACTCACAAGCTGTCCAAGCGCGACGGCGACGCTTCCTTTGAGGATTTCCGCGCAAAGGGCTACCTCACCGAAGCTATACTGAACTACATTCTGCTGCTGGGCTGGGCTCCGAAGGGCGAGCAGGAGATCTTCACACTGGACGAGATGATCGAGGCGTTCGACCTTTCCGGTATCTCCAAGTCCCCGGCGATATTCGACCCGCTGAAGCTCACTGCGATAAACGCTGTTTATATCCGCAACCTGCCGCTCGAGAAGTTCATCGAGTACGCAGAGCCGTGGATCCGCCAGACCTGCAGGCGCACCGATATCGACATGCCGCTCCTCTGCGCAGGACTTCAGCCCAGAACCGAGGTATTCAACGATATCCCCGAGCGCGTTGACTTCATCGACCAGATGCCGGAATATTCCATCGACATGTACGTCAGCAAGAAGATGAAAACCACTCCGCAGACCTCCCTTGAGGCTCTTAAGAAGCTTATTCCCGTTATCGAGGGTATTCAGGATTTCACCACCGAAAATATCCACGACGCGCTCTTTAAGCAGATCGAGGCAGACGGTGTGAAGAACGGTCTGTACCTCTATCCGCTGCGCGTTGCGCTGAGCGGCAAGGCTGTCACCCCCGGCGGCGGCGTGGAGCTTGCGAAGATACTCGGCAAGCAGGATACCCTCGACCGTATGCACAAGGCTGTCGGGAAGCTCACAGACGAGATCGGCTGACAAACGCCGCGGGCGCGTCAATTTTAACTGTATATTCATGCCTGATTCACACTTTCATCACTTTAGTGTGTTAAGCTGATATATGACCGGGTATATGTCAGGTATGCTATGGATATATACCCTAACTAATCAGCCGTATGAACAACATGCGGAAAAGGACATAATATGATCGAAGTAAAAAATCTAAGCAAAAGCTACGGCAGCAAATTAGCCGTGGACGGTATCAGCTTCACCGCCGGTGAAAGCGAGATACTCGGCTTCCTGGGGCCTAACGGCGCGGGAAAGTCCACCACGATGAACATGCTGACCGGCTACCTCTCCTCCTCAGGCGGACAGGCGCTCATCAACGGCGTCGATATCCTGGAGGATCCAGTGCGCGCAAAGAAGGACATCGGCTATCTGCCGGAGCTTCCTCCGCTGTACCTTGACATGACCGTCATGGAGTACCTTAATTTCGTGTACGACCTGAAAAAGTGCAGGCTTCCGAAGCGCTCCCATCTCGATGAGATATGCCGCCTCGTGAAGATCACCGACGTGCAGAAGCGCGTTATCCGCAACCTTTCCAAGGGCTACAAGCAGCGTGTGGGTCTGGCTCAGGCGCTGGTCGGGAATCCCAAGGTGCTGATACTCGACGAGCCGACCGTAGGTCTTGACCCGAAGCAGATAATAGAGATACGCACGCTCATCAAGAAGCTCGGAAAGAACCACACCGTAATTCTTTCCTCGCATATCCTGTCCGAGGTGCAGGCGGTCTGCGACAAGATCGTCGTTATCGACAAGGGAAAGCTCGTTGCAAACGACACCGCCGAGAACCTTTCGCACAACCTCTCAGCCGACCACAAGCTGACCGTGCAGATAGAGGGTCCGACGAAGGAAGTAAAGTCACTGCTTGAGCAGATCCCCCAGATGGTGGAGGTACACCTCAACCGCACTATAGATAAGACTATCGGCGAGTATGAACTCAACGCCCAGGAGGGCTGCGACATTCGCCGCGAGGTATTCAAGCGCATGGCGGCGAGAAACTATCCGATACTGCTCATGAGAAGCAGCGAGCTTACCCTCGAGGAGATCTTCCTCAAGCTCACCACCGGTGATTTCTACGGCAATATTGACAACGGAGGTGCGGCAAGATGACGGCTATTCTGAAGCGCGAGTTCGCTTCCTATTTCACTTCGCCGCTTGGCTATGTTTACCTTGCGGTGTTCTACGGATTTTCCGGGCTGTTCCTGTGGATAACCTGCCTTTCCAGCGGTTCCGCAGACATGCAGTACGTTTTTCTGTGGATGTTCTTTATAATGATGATACTCATTCCGATACTCACCATGAGGACCATGGCGGACGACAAGCGCCAGAAAACGGATCAGCTCACGCTGACATCCCCGGTGAGCCTGTTCGGTCTGGTTGCGGGGAAGTTCCTCGCGGCGTTCTTCATCTTCCTTATCGGCGCGGCAGTTATGTTCGTCTACGCACTGGGTCTGGCTGCGGCTGTCAACGGTTCCGGTACGGGTACTGAGTTCGGCTGGGCAGGGTTCTTCGGCAACTTCGCAGGCATCGTGCTGATGGGCGCGGTGTTTATCTCCGTAGGCATTTTCATTTCCAGCCTTACCGAGAACCAGATGATCGCGGCTATCGGCAGCATCGGCGTAAATATCCTGCTGTGCCTGTTCGATGTCATTTCAAACTTCGTTTCGGTGACGTTCCTCAAGGACATCATCAACGCGCTTGCGGTGCTCTATAAGTATCAGGAGTTCACCGCCGGCATTTTCAGCCTGAAGAATATCCTGTTCTTCCTGAGCCTGATAGTAGTTTTCAACTTCCTGACGATGCGCGTTATCGAACGCCGCCGCTGGAGCTGAGAAAGGGGGAGCAGACATGAACGAATCAAATAACGAAAACATCGAGCAGGAGCAGACTGCGCCTGCCGCTGAAAACGTTTCCCCCGCAGAGGAAACCAAGCCGGAGGAAACTGCAAAGCCCGCTAAGAAGCAGGCTGAGATACAGAACGGAAACCCTGCCGCGCGCAAGCATACCTTCAATAAGCGCAACCTCAAGCACGGCACGATGGCAGTCGTGCTGACGGTGCTTTTCATCGCCGCAGTCGTAGTGCTGAACGTTATCGTCAGCATAATCTCCGACCGTATCGACACCACCGCCGACCTCACCGACACGGGTATCTACACCCTCGACGAGGCCACCACGAACTACCTCGCCGGGCTTGACAAGGACGTTACCGTCTCAGTCATGAACACCGAATCCAGCTTCGAGGGCGGCAGCTCCTTCTATAAGCGTCGACGAGCTTCTCAACAAGATGGCTATGGAGAACGAACATTTCAAGCTCCAGTACCTCAAGATAGACCAGAATCCGGATTTCACATCCAGATTCAACGGCGAGACGCTTTCCGAGAATTATATCGTGGTGGAGTCCAAGGACACCAACCGCCACCGCATAATCACTCCCGGCGAGTACTTCTCCTGCCCGACGTTCCGCGATAATCTGTCGCAGTACGGTTATCCCGAGACCTACATCGAACAGTACGTAAACCAGTACGTCAACAGCTCCTACGCTTCCCAGATAATCGAGGGCAGCAACGTGGAGCAGGCGGCTATTTCCGCGATAATGTACGTCACCAACACCGACCCGGTGCGCGTTGCATTTACCGAGGGCTTCGGCGAGGCCGACAGCAGTTCGCTTTCTTCGCTGCTCAGCAAGAACGGCTACGATATCGAGACAATCAATCTCCAGCAGGTGGCTGAGGTCGACGGCGATATCGACTACATCGTGATGTACGCGCCTTCTATGGACTACGACAACGACAGCCTTACAAAGCTGTCCGCGTTCCTTGACAACGGCGGCGCATTCGGCAAGAACCTCATCTACTTCGCTTCCTACAGCCAGCCTGACTACGCGCCGGAGAACCCCGAGGATTCCTCCATGAAGAACCTTGCGTCCTTCCTTGCGGAGTGGGGTATATCCATCGGCGACAGCCTTGTGCTCCAGAGCAACACCGAGTATTCCTACGGCAACATGGAGTATGTACATCTCCAGCAGATCCAGGATACCGACTACGCCGGCAGCGCTTACGGCAGCAGCCTCATCACCTACGACGCGTATATACGTCCGGTTCAGCAGCTCTGGGAGGGCGGAACAAAGGGCAGCGTTGAGCAGAAGGTTCTGATAAAGAGCTACGACGGAGCTTACCTCCGCCCGATAAGCACCCTTTCCGACGATGAATTCGACAAATCCGGCGCAGAATCCGGCTCCTTCAACGACGCTGTTGCAGCGTACAAGGTTCACAGCAATACTCAGGAAGTCACCAGGGTTGTGGCGTTCGGTTCCGACATGATATGCAACAGCATGTTCATGAGCTATGCGAACTCCAACAACCAGGACTTCATGATAAACGTGTTCAACTATATCTCCGGCAAGACCGAGGGTATCACTATCACGGCAAAGTCGTTCAGCAGCGTCGGCTTTGAGGTAAACCAGGGCAACGCGAATATCCTTGCTGTAGTTCTGTGTATCATCGTGCCGATAGTCGTTATCGTTGCCGGTGTAGTTATCTGGGTGCGCAGGAGGCACAGATAAATGGCGAAGCTTTCTAAAACCACAAAGACCGTTATCATTGCGGCGGCTGTACTCCTCGTGCTGGGCGCGGTGCTTCTGGTGCTGGTCATGACCAGCCCGAAGGACAGCGGCAATTCCGGGGACGCCTCCGCTGTTTCCGGGGAGGCAGGGACTTCCGAGTCCTCGGCGGCCGCTGACGACGGCAGCTCAGCTTCTTCCGGAGCCGACGAAAAGGTCGTTATAAACAGCTGCGAGCAGGAGAACGTGCTGAAGCTGGAGGTCTCCAACCAGACCGGCAGCTTCTCGTTCGACCGCGCTTCCAGGGAGGTTTCTTCCACGGACGACGACGGCAACGTCAGCACCACCACGCAGTACTACTGGACAAGCCCGGAGCTTGACGGCATAAGCCGCAACGATTCCACTATAGGCGCGTTCGTGCGCAGCATGGCGGGGCTTTCCGCTTCCTCGATGGTAGAGGAGGGCGCTTCCGATCTTGAGAAGTACGGGCTTGCAGAGCCGCTTTCCACCGTTAAGGTAACGTTCGACGACGGGACCTCTAACGAGATCTGCTTCGGTATCCGGAACCCGGCGGCTTCCAACTATGTATACTGCTGCGTTAAGGGCAGCAGCGATGTTATGGAGGTCAGCTACTACAGCACCGGCAGTGCGTTCTATGATATCAAGGATTTCGTGAGCCTGGTTCTTACCGACGCTTACGATTCAAACAACCCGCAGGAGCTTGAGTACCTTACCATCGAGCGCAAGGACCTCAGCGAGCCGGTTGAGATCGAATATATGTTCGATGTTGCGGCGGAGGCGGAGGACGAGGATTCCGTTGTGACCACGTTCAACTCCCACCGCATAACCTCCCCGATAACCGCGGAGCTTGACACGACCAGCGGTCAGACGATCTGCTACGGGCTGTACGCGCTCAGCGCGGCTTCCTGCCAGTATATCGACCCCACCGACGAGGAGCTTGCAGCGACAGGTCTTGACGACCCCTACTGCCGCGTCAGCTTCAAGTACGGCGGCAAGGCGCGCGTACTGCTTCTCGGCAATGAGATAAGGGAGTCCAGCGACGATTCCGACGAGGGAAGCCTTTCTTCCGTGACCGGATACTACGCTATGTTCGAGGGCGACAGACTTATTTATGCTATCAGCACCTCGAATGCGCCGTGGTACACCTTCAGCGTTCAGGATATCATGTCCCGCAGACCTATCTCGCCGTACATCTATACGGTAGACAAGCTGACCGTGTCAACTCCGGACGGTGAATACGCATTCACCATTGAAGGCGACGCTGACAACCATACTTTCCGTTACAACGGGGAGGCGCTGGACGATACCAGGTTCAAGAGCTTCTATCAGCACCTTATAACCTCGATGGGCGAGGAGCTGTTCTTCGATGAAGCGGACTACGAGCCTTACATCAAGGTGCAGTTCGACTACCGCAGCGAGTATTACGACACCTACGGCAGAAGCAGCGACGTGCTGGAGTTCTACAAGTCCGACGACCGCAAGAGCATTGTGCGCGTAAACGGCGACGTGCTCTACAAGGTGCGCCAGGTCTACACTGACAGGCTGCTAAGCAACCTTGACGCCCTGCTGAACGGCGGCGATATCGAGCTTAACTGGTAACGGAGATCCAGCAGAACGGAGCGCGGCTTCCTGCCGCGTTTCCTGACCGTGTTAAATAAACTTTTATATATGGAGGTAATTACAATGGCTGAAAGTAACTTTATTTACTACCGTGGATTCCCGATGGTGAGAAGCGGAAACGAGATTTACTACGGAAGCATGGGCGACAGGTTCGTCACCAAGCTTACTATCCGCGAGAGCGAGAAATACAAGGACGCCGAGATACCTACCAAGGTCATGGTTCAGATGATCCCCACGTCTCCTACCCCGGAGGATCTTGCAAAGATCAGAAAGGGCGAGATGAACAGCCTTTACGAAGCGCTTGATACCGCGCACGTATGGCTCACCAAGGAGCTTTTCGGGGCATGATAATTAACCGCTGGCAGTCAGGCTGTCAGCGGTTTTTTGCATGAAAAACACCGGGCAGTCATGCTGTCCGGTGCTTGTTATTCGCGGTTATCAAAGCTGCTCGGTCTCCTCGGGAGAAGTGGAGATGGAAGTGCGCTTTACGCGGTTGCGGCTGGTGAATTCGTACTCGTTCTCGTTGAACTCGCTGATCTCGTTGAGCCAGTAGCTTACGCGGTAGTTGCCTACGTCCACAACGGCAAAGTTCGCTGTGGTGTTTACGAACTTGACCTCGCCCTGTACCAGAGGTCTTATGTTGCCTTCGCCGCTGAAATACTCCTTGAGTCTTACAACGACCTTATCACCAACATGGATTTCCCCCATTTTTCGTGTCCTCCTTTGTTATGTCTGCGAATATCGTCAGAATTTACAACAGTAATTGTAACACATATTACACAGCCTGTCAAGCGGGATTGAAAAAAAATCACCGATTTCGGCGAAACTCGCTGATTTTTAGTTTGTTTTAGAGGTTTTGCAAATATTATCTGCCTATGTTTTGGTGATTATAACGAACACGGGCTGGAAAGTTACGGCGCGGTCCTGCTCTTGACAAGAAATACCAGCGGTGGCTTAAACTTCTATTGACTTTTCCGGCGGGGTATAGTATCATATAGACAGGTTAAAAACCGCAATTATTCAGGAAATGGAGCATTTAACATGGTAAGACAGATAATACATATAGATGAAGAAAAGTGCAACGGCTGCGGACTCTGCGCCAACGCCTGCAAGGAAGCCGCTATCGGCATAGTCGGCGGCAAGGCGAAGCTGCTTCGCGAGGATTTCTGCGACGGACTCGGCAACTGCCTGCCCGCCTGTCCGATGAACGCGATAAGCTTTGTTCAGCGCGAGGCTCCCGAGTTTGACGAGGAGGCTGTAAAGCGCCACATCGAGTCCCAGAAGAAGCCCGCCCAGGAGGCTCCGAAATTTACCGGCTGCCCCGGAATGAGAATGGCTCAGATGAAGCCGAGAACTGCTCCGGCAGAGGGCGCGGTTCCGAGCATGCTCAGCCAGTGGCCGGTTCAGATCAAGCTTGCGGGAGTGCAGGCTCCCTATTTCAAAGGCTGCGACCTCCTTATCGCCGCCGACTGCACCGCCTACGCCTACGGAGATTTCCACCGCAGGTACATCAAAGGCAGGGTCACCCTCATCGGCTGCCCCAAGCTGGACGACGCCGACTATGCTGAGAAACTGGGCGGGATAATCCGCGCCAACGATATCCGGAGCATTACGGTAGCGCGCATGGAAGTACCTTGCTGCGGAGGTATAGAAAACGCCGTAAACCGCGCAGTCGCCGCTTCCGGCAAGAATATCCCGGTGAAGGTGGATATCATCACCACCGACGGACAGGTAATAGATTGATTTGTGGTATCGGCTTTCGCCCGATATATTTTGGATCTGGAGCTGTAATTTTTACGGCTCCTTTTTTCTGTTCCGCAAAATGTCACCTGATTTTCATTGACAAATACCCGATATAGTGGTATAATAAAATGAATATTTGTATTCAAGAGGTGTTTTTTAATGACTATATTTTACAAATTCGACGGTCAGATGTATATTAACATAACTAACGGCTGTCCCTGCGACTGCGTGTTCTGCCTGCGGAATAACTCCGATTCCGTGAAGGATAACGGCAGCCTGTGGCTGGAGCACGAGACTTCCTTCGAGGAGATCGTGGATGCATACGAGAAATTCGATAAGACCGGCTGCACGCACGCGATATTCTGCGGCTACGGCGAGCCTACCGTCCGCGCGGACATGCTCGTTAAGACTGCGCAGTATATCCGGGAGCACTCTGATATGAAGATACGCCTTAACACAAACGGACTTGTCCGCATGATCCACCCGAAATTCGATATTGAGCAGTTCCGCGGACTTATCGACGTGGCTTCCATCAGCCTCAACGCCCCGGACGCGAAGCGCTACAACGAGGTAACGAGGCCGCATTTCGGCGAGCCGGCGTTCCAGGCTATGCTTGATTTCGCCCGGGATATGAAGAATATGGGCGTCCAGGTGAAGTTCACCGTTGTCGACGTTATCACAAAGGACGAGATCGACCGCTGCCAGCAGCTTGCTGACAGCATGGGAATACCGCTCAGAGTGCGCGAGTACATCACCGACAACGAAAGCTACACATGAGGATTATCGGTATCGACCCGGGCTACGCCATCGTTGGGTATGGAGTTCTAGACTATGAGAAAACGCGGTTCTCCGTGGTGAACTACGGCGCGATAACCACCGCCGCCGGAACCAGCTTCGACCGCCGCCTCATGGAGATCTACGACGACATGTGCACCGTGCTCGATATGTTCAAGCCGGACTGCATGTCCATTGAGAAGCTATATTTCACCAACAACAAGACCACCGGAATCGATGTTGCGCAGGCGCGCGGGATAATCCTGCTGACGGCTGTACAGCGGGACATCGAGATCTACGAATACACGCCAATGCAGGTGAAGCAGGCGGTCGTAGGCTACGGCAAGGCTGAGAAACACCAGGTGCAGGAGATGGTGAAGAATATCCTCCGTCTGGACGCGATACCCAAGCCCGACGACACTGCGGACGCGGTGGCTCTCGCGATATGCCACGGACATTCCAGCGGGTCGCAGCTTTCGAGGCTCATTGCAAAGGCTGCGGAAAACGACGGCGCGATGGGAAAAATATACCACAAGAGTGACAAGAGGTAAAATACATGATATACAGCTTACACGGCGAACTAATCCACACAGAGCCGAACCTCGCGGTAGTTGAATGCGGCGGGGTAGGCTACGCCTGCCGCACGACCATGAACACGCTGAAAAAAATAGGCGGCAGCGGGGAAGTCAGGCTTTTTACGCAGCTGAATGTCCGCGAGGACGCGATAGATCTTTTCGGCTTCGCTGATACTGCTGAATTGCAGGCGTTCAGGCAGCTAACTTCCATTTCGGGAGTGGGTCCTAAAGCCGCGCTTGCGATACTGTCCGACCTCACTCCGTCCAAGCTGGCGCTGTGCATAACCACCGGCGACAGCAAGACCCTGACCCGCTCTCCTGGTATCGGAAACAAGATAGCCCAGCGTATCGTTATGGAACTGAAAGACAAGGTGGCAAAGGAACAGCACATCTCGGCTTCAGACTTCGGAACAGAGCCTGTCACCGCTGCGGCAGTCGGCGGAAACGCGGCCGCTGAGGCAGTTACTGCGCTGTGCGTGCTGGGATTCGCTCTGCCGCAGGCTCAGGCGGCGCTCACCGGCGCAGACCCTGACAGCAGCGTTGAGGAGCTTATAAAATACGCGCTCAAGCATTTGGGCTGAGTCAGCGAAATCGCGTTTGGGAGGTGAGCGTTTTGAAGAATGCAGAAGCGACCGCTAAGGCATTCATGGCTATTGCGGCGGCTGAGTTTTTCCTGTTTCTGGGTTTCATGTATGCAGAGGGGAACGAAAATTTCCGGCTGATGTGCATATCCGGGCTGATACTCGGCGGAGGCACGGCGGCTGCCCTCGCGGCAAGTACGCTCTGCTCGTTTGCAAAGGAGTCTTTTTCGGAACGCCGGGCGGCTCTCAGGGCGCTCGGAAAACACGGGCTTCGCATTCTCCGGCACGACGAGGGCGCACGCTGCGCTTACAAGGGAATTCTCATGCTGATGAAGGGGCGCTACCCCGAGGCGGAGGAAAAACTCATGCGCGCCCTGAGTATCTCGGACAACCGGCAGAATCAGCTATTCTGCGTGGAGTGGCTCATCAAGCTGTACGAGGCGCAGGAGAACGAAGGGCAGCTCATGTGGGCGCTTCGGAAGGCTGCGGAGATAGCTCCGGACAATCCGGACGCGCAGTCGCGGCTCGGACATGCCTATTACAACGAGGGGAAGCTCAGCAGTGCGGAATACTGCTTTGAACAGGCGCTCAGGTACGACCCGAACTACGGGTACTCCTACTACAGCCTGGCGACGATATACACGCTTCGCGGCGAGGACGAGCGCGCTCTCGAGACCCTCAAGAAATTGGTGACTATCCAGGAAAACCACCCGCTGGTCTACGCCGAACTTGCCACATGGTACGCAATGCACGACGATGAGAAAAACGCCGAGGAAGCCTACGACAAGGCGATACTCTGCGGCTACAAGGACCCAGAGGAGCTTTCAAAGCGCATGACCGCGCTGCGAATGTTCAATCACGCTGAAAACGCAACTGGAAACGACCTGCCGCGGGATTATTACAGATACATCGAAAAGGAAGAAACTGAGGAAACAGTAAAGGAAGATACAGATGCTGAACTCGGGGGAAATCCCGAACGCAGTAACAGAATAGTCGAGCCGGAATATAATGAGTCAGATACCGATATCGAGTATTCCCTGCGCCCGAAGGTGCTTGACGAGTACATCGGTCAGGATAAGGTCAAGGAGAACATGAAGGTCTATATCGAGGCTGCGAAAAAGCGCGGTGAATGCCTCGATCATGTTCTGCTCTACGGCCCTCCCGGACTCGGAAAGACCACGCTTTCGTGTATTATCGCGAACGAGATGGGCGTGAATATCCGCGTGACCTCCGGTCCGGCGATCGAGAAGGCGGGGGATCTGGCGGCTCTGCTGACCAACCTCCAGCCCAACGACGTGCTGTTCATCGACGAGATACACCGCCTTTCCCGTCAGGTTGAGGAAGTGCTTTACCCTGCGATGGAGGACTATGTTCTCGATATAATCATGGGCAACGGTCCCTCTGCGAGGTCTATCCGCATCGACCTGCCGAAATTCACGCTGATAGGCGCTACCACGCGCTCCGGACAGCTTTCTGCGCCTCTGCGCGACAGATTCGGCGTTATCCAGCGGCTGGAACTGTATACTCCGGAGGAGCTTTGCAGCATAGTGCAGCGCTCCGCGATAATCCTCGCGATACCCTGCACAAAGGACGGCGCGATGGAGATCGCAAAGCGCTCCAGAGGCACGCCGCGTATCGCGAACCGCCTGCTCAAGCGCGTCCGCGACTATGCGGAGGTGCTCGGTGACGGAAAGATAACCCAGGAGCTTGCGGATATCGCGTTAGGCCGCGAGGATATCGACAAGCTAGGTCTTGACAGGCTCGACAGGCGGCTTCTGGAAATGATAATCAAGGGCTACAACGGCGGTCCTGTCGGGCTGGAAACGCTGGCTTCCGCGCTTGGAGAGGAGTCGGTGACGCTGGAGGAGGTCTGCGAACCGTTCCTCATGCAGCTCGGGTTCATTGCAAGAACTCCGCGCGGGCGCACCGCTACTGCGCTCGCTTACAGACACCTGGGGATACTCCAGGACGGTCAGCAGCGGCTTGATTTCTGATAATAGAGCATACTCTAATTAAATATACATAACGGGGGCAATAATATGGGAAGAATTTTCGGCACGGACGGCGCGCGCGGCGTTGCAGTCACGGAACTCACCTGCGAAAGGGCAATGGAGATAGGAAGGGCGGCGGCTTACGTCCTCACTAAGGAGAGCGGCAAGGCTCACCCGAATATCATCGTTGGCATGGATACCCGCATTTCCTCTAAAATCCTGGAGGCGGCGCTGTCCGCTGGTCTTGCTTCCGTGGGAGCAAACGCGCTGCTGCTTGGAGTTGTGCCTACTCCTGCGGTGGCTTATCTTGTGAAAAGGTACAATGCGGACGCGGGCGTTATGATCTCCGCTTCGCATAATACCGTGGAATACAACGGCATAAAGCTGTTTTCCTCCGAGGGATTCAAGCTCCCGGACAGCGTTGAGGAGGAGATAGAGGCTCTTATCCTCGACCGGAAGGACGAGATCAGGCTTCGTGACGGCATCGAGGTCGGGAGGATCTCCAGGCTCAGCAGCGCCTGCACCGACTACATTCAGCACATCAGGGAATGTTCCGGCGCGGGGGACTACGCGGGAGTCAATCAGCGCTTCTGCTTCGACTGCGCGAATGGAAGCTCCGCCGCTACGGCGCGCAAGCTTTTCGCGTACCTCGGGAACGGCTGCGAGTTCATCGC
>ENA-ORMR01001905-ORMR01001905.1-human-gut-metagenome-genome-assembly--contig:-NODE-1905-length-14484-cov-2.768868_pt1 | contig 14484 bp, 10 predicted proteins | sample MGYA00242107_ERZ509003 | MGnify/ENA primary metagenome ERZ509003 (study PRJEB26280, sample SAMEA2338699) | human gut metagenome | biome: human gut; feature: human-associated habitat; material: faeces... | reverse complement strand
AAACGCAGGACGGGGAGAAAAAACAGTCCAGTGGACTGTTTTTTCGTGGGGAGACGGTAGGCGAAGCCTAACGATTCCCTCAGTCGGGGGTCTCCCTATGGGCGCACGGAGTGCGTCCATGACTGCACAAAGTAATATCTATAACAAACTATAAAATACCAATCAAATTTACCTATAACTAATCACTCAATTCCAAAATACCGTGCAGCATTGTTGTAAGAGATATCGCTGACAATCTCACCGAGCGCCTTCTCATCAAACGGATACTCGCCTTCCTCAACCCATTTGCCGATTATATTGCAAAGGATTCTGCGGAAATATTCGTGACGGGTGTATGAAAGGAAGCTTCTTGAATCAGTGAGCATACCTATAAAGTTGCCTAAAATCGAAAGGCTTGCCAGAGAGCGGAGCTGAGCCTCCATTCCGATCTGCGAATCGGAGAACCACCAAGCCGAGCCGTGCTGAATCTTGCCCGGAACCTCAACGCCCTGGAAGCTGCCTATAATGGTGTCTAACGCCTCGTTGTCGTTGGGGTTGAGCGAATATAAAATCGTCTTGGGCAGGGCGTTATCCTTTTCTAAAGCGTTTAAAAAGCCGGTCATCTCAATGGCGCAGTCGCGGGTGGCAATGCAGTCGTAGCCGGTGTCGGCACCCAATGCCTTAAATGTGCGCTCGTTGACGTTGCGCTGCGCGCCGTAGTGAATCTGCATAACGATTCCGCGCTTTGCATACTCCTTGCCGAGATGAACAAGGATTGCGGTTTTGTACTTGTCTCCCTCCTCGCGGGTGACAGCCTCGCCGCTTATGGCTTTTTTGAAGATGGCGTTTACCTCGTCCTCCGAAGCTGGGGAGTAAACCATGTAGTCAAGTCCGTGGTCGGTGGCAAGACAGCCGTTTTCGCAGAAGAATGCAAGACGCTTTGTCAGATCCGCCTTAACGTCGTCCGCCGACTCAATCGGCATATCCGCAGCCTTTGAAAGAGCAGCTATGTAGTCGGCAAAGCCTGCCTTGTCAATGTTTACCGCCTTGTCGGGACGGAAGGAGGGGCAAACACGGGTTTTGAAGGATTTGTCTGCCGCAAGCTTGATATGCCACTCCAGCGAATCTATAGGGTCGTCGGTGGTGCCTATCATCTTTACGTTTGAGGCGTTTATGATACCTCTTGCGCTCATTTCGGGCTCGCGGAGCTTTTTGTTGCAAAGCTCGTAGACCTCCTCGGCAGTGTCGGCGTTTAAAATGCCGTCGTAGCCGAAGTATCTTTTAAGCTCGAGATGTGTCCAGTGATACATCGGGTTGCCGATGGACTTTGAAAGAGCCTCGGCAAAGCGAATGAATTTGGTCTTGGGGTCTGCATTTCCTGTGATTTCCTCTTCAGAAACGCCGTTTGAGCGGATAAGTCTCCACTTGTAGTGGTCGCCGCCAAGCCAGAGCTCGGTAATGCTGTCAAAGCGCTTGTCCTCGTAAATCTCGCGGGGGCTTATGTGGCAGTGATAGTCCACAATCGGCATGTCCTTGGCATACTTGTTGTAAAGAAGTTTTGCCGTTTCGTTTTTCAGCATGAAATTGTCGTTGATAAATGACATGATCGTTCTTCCTCCTATTGACATTATCGTGATGTTAATGTATTATTAATTGTGTGTAGCCCTGAATAAGCGGGTGTATCGTATTGGCTCAATGCTATTATAACACATTTCAAGGAAGTTTCAAGATATTATAAGATAATATTTCGCAAAACATCCGGAATTTTTTTTTGAAAGGAAAACACGCAATGGATAAACACAAGAAAAGGCTTAAAGAATACTTTTTAAACGAGGATACAAGCTTTATAAGCGATCGCCGGCTTCTCAGCGGTATTCTTTCCTTTTCGGACACGGTAAAAGCTCCTGAAGCTCTTGCCGACCTTCTGCTTAAGAAATATCAGCATATGGATAATATTATGGGTATTACCACTGCTGAGCTGATAAATGATGCGGATATCGACGATGACACGACGTTTCTTATAAGGCTGATAATCGAAATCTCCACAAGACGGCTGGTTCAGTCTGGAATAGGAAGGGTTTTAAGCTCGCCTGCGGAGGCGTGCGAATTTTTTAATGAGACCTATAAAGGAATGAATGTGGAGGAATTGAGGATTGTATGCCTCAACTCTGACCTTAAAGTAATTGATTACGCAATAATCGCAAGGGGAGATCAGAAAATCGTCACGTTCAATAAGGACGAGCTTTTGAGAAAGGTGGTTAATTCGGGATGTAAGCTCTGCATAATCGCACATAACCATCCCGGAGCGCCGAGTACGCCGTCCGACGCCGACTTTAGGGTGACAAACAAGCTCTGTAAATATCTTGATGAGCTTGGAATAACGCTTATCGAGCATGTTATCATTGGCGAAGACGGTGCGAAAAGTATGCTTGCCGAAAATATGATATCCCGTATGTTATGATATCGCAAGAAAATTTTTTTAAAAACGGTTGATTTATTTTCAGAGTTGTGATATAATCACCTATATATTATATTAAACGCTGTGACGAAGAGAGTACGTGAAGCATTAATGCTAAGCTTTAATGCAGCATTAAGACTTTGTCTTAATGTGCATTAACGCTAAGCATAAATGCAGGCATTAAGGTTCCCTTAATGCCATTTTAGGTTCCCTTAATGTTGTGTTGAGGTTCCATTAATGCCGTGTTAGGGTACAATAATATTAAGCATTAATCAGTATTAAGGGTACTTATTCAGGCGGATTTTAGAGAGAAAAGCATTTTGCTGCAAGCTTTTCATTCTGCCAACACCGAAGTTCACTTCCGAGCGGTTCCGCTGAAGCCGTGTTTTGCGCGGTTGTAGGTGGAAACGGTAACCTCACGTTAAGGGGTTAAGAAGTGGAAATAACTTCGTTATCAGCTTCCGAAAAAATGGGTGGTTTGCAAGGTTAGTCTTGTCCCGTTTGGGGCAGGGCTGTTTTTTATTGGAAATTTTATTATGACTGATTACAACATTTTGATTATCGGCGCAGGACCAGCAGGTTCAACTCTTGCTCGGCTTGCCCCTTTGGGGCTTAAAATTGCGGTGATGGATAAATCGGGACTTGAGGGTGAGCGCCCTAAGCCCTGCGGCGGTCTTCTGTCGCCCGACGCGCAAAAGTTTTTAGCCCGCTCTGAGCTTACTCTGCCAAAGGAAATTTTAGTCACACCGCAGATTTTTGCTGTGAAGACTATCGACCTTTCGCTTGGTAAGATACGGCTTTATCAGCGTTCATATCTCAATATGGACAGGGAGAAGTTCGACGAGTGGCTGCGCTCACTGATTCCCGAAAGGGTGACAAAAATCAACGCACGCTGCACGGCTGTCAAGCGCATAGACGGCGGCTTTGAAGCTAAATATCTCGAAAACGGCGAGGATAAATCCGTAACCGCCGAATATATAGTCGGGGCAGACGGCGCAAATTCGATTGTGCGAAGAACCTTCTTCCCGAATGTGAAAATCCGGCGGTATGTGGCTATTCAGCAGTGGTTTTCGGGCAGAGAAATCGCGCCGTTTTATTCCTGCGTTTTCGACAGGGCAACCTCCGACTGCTGCTCGTGGTCGATCTCGAAAGACGATTATATGATCTACGGCGGGGCGTTCGCGCCGAAAGGCTGCCGCGATAATTTCAACGCTCAGCTGAAATCCGCCCAAAAACACGGCTTTGAGTTCGGAGATAAGCTTATGGACGAAGCCTGCATGGTCTGCCGTCCTCAACGCCCGCGTGAGATAATTTCGGGCGGAAACGGCGTGCTTCTTTTAGGAGAAGCGGGCGGATTCATCAGCCCAAGCTCGCTTGAAGGAATAAGCTGGGCAATGCGCTGCGGCGAGTATGCAGCGATGGCGTTTGAGGTGCGCGACCCCTGCGCTGAGTATCGCGCAAAGACTCAAAAGCTGCGATTTAAGCTGTTTTTGAAAATGCTTAAATGCCCGTTTATGTATAACCCGATTTTGCGCAGAGCCGTTTTGCAAAGCGGCGTAAAATCGTTAAAGCATATATAATATAATTCAATAATGAAAGGAAATGAAGAAATGAAGCAGCAACTTCAGAATATCGAGCTCGCGGCAAAGCAGGAGCTTGAAAAAATTCATGACAGCGCCGAGCTTGAAAGCTTAAGAGTTAAGTTCTTAGGCAAAAAAGGTGAGCTTACCGCAATACTAAAGCAGATGTCAACCCTTTCCGCCGAGGAACGCCCCGTAATCGGTCAGCTTGCAAACAAGATAAGGGCGGATATCGAGGAGGCTATCTCCGCACGCTCTGCCGAGCTTAAGGCAGCATTGGCAGCTCGCAGACTTAAGGAGGAGAAGCTCGACGTAACTCTGCCAGGCAAGCCGCTTAAGGTGGGCAAGCTCCATCCCTACAATGCCGTTTTAAACGAAATCGAAGAAATCTTTCTGGGCATGGGCTTTGACATAGCCGAGGGTCCCGAGGTCGAGTACGACTATTACAACTTTGAGGCTTTAAACCTCCCGCCGGATCACCCCGCAAGGGACACTCAGGATACATTCTACATCTCGGACAACGTTCTTTTAAGAACTCAGACCTCCTCAATTCAGGTGCATGTTATGGAGAATCAAAAGCCCCCGATAAGAATAATCGCCCCCGGCAGAGTTTACCGCTCCGACGCGGTGGACGCCACCCACTCTCCCATCTTCCACCAGATGGAAGCGCTTGTTGTCGACAAGGGCATAACCATGGCTGACCTTAACGGCACCCTTGAAATGCTTATGAAGCGTTTATACGGCGAGGACTGCAAGATAAGGCTTCGCCCGCACCACTTTCCGTTCACCGAGCCGTCGGCAGAGGTTGATATAACCTGCTTCAATTGCGGCGGCAAGGGCTGCTCGATGTGCAAAAATGAGGGATATGTTGAGCTTTTGGGCGCGGGAATGGTTCACCCCAAGGTTCTGCGTCAGTGCGGAATCGACCCTGAGGTTTATTCCGGTTTCGCATTCGGTTTGGGTCTTGAAAGAATCGTCATGGCTAAATACGGCATAAACGATATGAGACTTTTATACGAAAACGACCTGCGCTTCTTAAATCAGTTCTAAGGATAAGGAGGTAAGACTAATTATGGATTTATCAATGAAATGGCTCAACGACTATGTTGAAATAGACGAGCCTATAAAGCAGTTCTGCTATGATATGACTATGACCGGCTCCAAGGTTGAAGGCTACGAAGCCGAGGGAGCAAAGGTAACAAACACCGTTGTGGGCAAAATCCTTTCAAAGGGCAAGCACGAAAACGCCGACGCTTTGTTTGTCTGCTCGGTGGATATCGGAAAAGATGAGCCCGTGCAGATAGTAACCAACGCCAAAAATGTTAAAGAGGGCGACCTTGTGCCGGTTGCTTTAGATGGCGCAAGCCTTCCCGAGGGAAAAATCAAAAAGGGCAAGATCCGCGGAGTGGAAAGCTATGGCATGTTCTGCGGACTGGACACTCTGGGTCTCACTCTTCACGATTTTCCCTACGCCGACCCCGAGGGAGTGTTCGTAATAGAGGAGGACTGCAAGCCTGGCGACGATATCCACGCGGCACTTGGCTTTGACGATACAACCGTCGAGTTTGAAATAACCTCCAACCGCGCCGACTGCTTAAGCGTTCTGGGACTTGCAAGAGAGGCTGCGGCAACCTTCAACAAGCCGATGAAATACAAATATCCCGAATATAAGGGCATAAACGAGGATATAAATAAGTATCTGAGCATTGAAATCAGCAACACCGAGCTTTGCCCCAGATATATCGGCGGCATTGTTAAAAATGTCAAGATTGCTCCTTCTCCCAGATGGATGCGCGAAAGGCTTCGCGCAAGCGGCGTAAGACCTATTAACAACCTTGTTGATATAACAAACTGGGTTATGCTGGAATACGGTCAGCCTATGCACGCCTTTGATATAAGGCATCTTTCAGGCGGACATATCAACGTTCGCAACGCACACGACGGCGAAACCATAACCACCCTTGACGGCGTAGAGCGCAAGCTCTCAAGCGAGATGCTCGTCATTGCGGACGCCGAAAAGCCGGTTGCAGTTGCGGGAGTAATGGGCGGCGAATTTTCGGGAATTATGGACGACACCACAACCGTTGTGTTTGAATCTGCCTGCTTCAACGGCGCGTCTGTTCGCAGAACCGCAAAGAAGCTCGGCATGAGAACCGACGCTTCCGCCCGCTTTGAAAAGGGTCTGGACGCTCACGGCTGTATGCCCGCGATCCTGCGCGCCTTCGAGCTTTGCGAGCTGCTTGGCTGCGGCGAGCCTCTTAATGCCGTCATCGACAGGGACTACAACACCAAGCCTCAGGTAACCGTTCCGTTCGAGCCTGATTGGACTAATAAGTTCTTGGGAACAAACATCCCCGCTGAGAAGATGGTAGAATATCTTGAAAAGATAGACTTTGAGGTAAAAGACGGCATTGTTTACTCGCCTTCGTTCAGAATAGATATCGAATCCAAGGCGGATATTGCCGAGGAAATAGCAAGATTCTATGGCTACAACAACATCCCGGGCACCATAATCACCGGAATCGCAAACGCCAAGCTTACCGACAAGCAGAAGCTTGAAAGAAGGGTAGAGCAGGCGTGCATAGCAATGGGCTTAAACCAGATAAACACCTTCTCGTTCATATCTCCCAAGTACTATGACAAAATCTGTCTTCCTACAGACAGCAAGCTTCGCGACGGCGTTGTTATAACCAACCCGCTGGGCGAGGACACTTCTGTTATGAGAACCACCATCCTTCCGTCTATGTGCGAGGTTATTGCAAGAAACTACAACCTCAGAAACCCCGAAGCCGCTTTGTTTGAGATAGGAACCGAGTACATCCCCACCGAGCCGGGCAAGCTCCCCAACGAGCCTGTAAGACTCTGCATAGGAATGTACGGCGAGGGCGACGATTTCTACAGCGTTAAGGGCGCGGTTGAGGGTCTGTTTGAGGCTATAGGAATATCTGATTACGAGGTCGAGGCGGCTTCTGACGGCTGCGGCTTCGGCGAGGCAGCTTCGTTCCACCCGGGAAGAGTGGCAATAGCCAAGATAGGCGACAAGCCGATAGCCATTTTTGGCGAGCTTCACCCGCAGGTGCTGGAAAACTACGGCATATCCGTCCGCGCATACGCAGCAAAGGTGCTTATCACCGAGCTTTTGGATATAAACATCCCCGAAAAGGTCTACAAGCCGCTTCCAAAGTACCCCGCCACCACAAGAGACATTGCTTTTGTCTGCGACGACGAGATACCTGTGGCGTCGCTTGAAAAGCTTATAAAGGGTGCTGTTGGCGCAACTCTTGAAAAAATCAAGCTGTTCGACGTTTACAAGGGCGCGCAGATCAGTGCGGGCAAAAAGTCGGTTGCGTTCTCGATAGTAATGCGCTCGCACGAAGGAACCCTCACCGACGAGCAGGCAGACGCCGCTATGAAGCGAGTAGTAAAGGCTCTGAAAGCTATAGACGCAGATGTGAGATAAATCTCGGGCGGATGATCCCGAAAAAAATCCCGAAAAATTCTCGAAAAAATGTTCTTTTGCTATTGCTATTTTTGTCGGATGGGGTTATAATAGTAAGTGTATTTTAAATATAAAAAGGAGAGGAACCAATATGCATGATCAGACAATGACATTTTCTGTCAAGCAGGACAGAAAAGAAGAAATTAAAAAGACGTTAAATATTGTGTATGCGGCTCTTCTTGAAAAAGGCTACAATCCGATCAACCAGATAGTAGGCTACATTCTTTCCGAGGATCCGACTTATATCACAACCTACAACAACGCCAGAAGCCTTATTCGGCACGTCGACAGAGATGAACTGCTCCAGGAAATGGTTAAGACTTATCTTGATCAGCCGTGATTGTAAGGGGCTTTGGTTTGTGACGTTACAAAATTATCTCCGCATGCTTTTTGGGTGTGCGGAGATTTTTATTTGGCGGGATAGTTATGCTTATATATCGGGGCATAGTTGAAGTTATTACTGAGTGCAGTCATGGACGTGCTCCGCACGCCCATCGGGAGACCCCCGACGAGGGTCTCCCACGGCAAAACAGTCCACCGGACTGTTTTGCCTACCATCCTGCGTTTCGCTTCGCTGGGGGATTTCGCGCTCTGCGGAGAGACGGCGGCATATCATTTGTAATCGTCGTACTTTTATTTGCCGCCGCACATCGCGTTTCCTATGCCGTTAATATTTCACTTAAATGACGGGCAAGTGTCTGCATATACCGCTCTTTTGTCTGCAATAATCGGACGGAAACGCCCAACTTTTGTTTGAGAGGAGGGCGCCGCCCCAAGACCCTGCCAAAGTTTCGCGATAGCGATACTTATTGCCTTCTCGAGAAAGGCTGGACCGAAAGCTTTTAGTTTTACGCTATTAATACTTTGATAAATTTATAACGGTACCGACCCCGAAAGTCAGTACCGTTTTTTCTTATATGAGATGTTCCGCCGTGGTGGGATTATGAGCTTGTGCCAGAACCGCCTCTTTATCCTGAATATACCTCTTAGCCTGAGTTGAGAACAGCTCGTAATACTTGCCGCGCTTATCCATCAGCTCGGAGTGGGTTCCCGTTTCGGCGACCCTGCCGTTTTCAAGCACCACTATCAGGCTGGCAACCGTTGCGCTTGACAGACGGTGCGACACAAATATCGTGGTCTTATCCGTCCTTAGTCTGTCAAACTGGTTGAATATCTCCTGCTCGGCAATAGGGTCGAGCGAAGCTGTGGGTTCGTCCAATATCAGCACGTCCGACTGCGAATAAAACGCGCGGGAAATCGCCAGCTTCTGCCACTGACCTATTGAAAGCTCCAAGCCGTCCGGCTCGAATATCCTCATCAGCGGGGTATCGTAGCCCAGCGGGAGCTGTTCTATATAGCCCGAAGCGTTGCTCTCGCGCGCGGCGGCGGCAATCTCTTCGGGGTTATAAGGCTTATGGATTCCGCCAAAGTGGATATTTTCGCCCGCGGTTACGGCGTACTTGCCGAAGTCCTGGAAGATGATTCCGAACATCGAGTATAAATCCTTTACGTCATAATCCCGCAAATCCACTCCGTCGAGATAGATTTCGCCCTCGGTGGGGTCGTAAAGTCTTGTCAGAAGCTTTAAAAGAGTGGTCTTGCCCGCTCCGTTAAGACCCACCAGAACCATTGTTTCGCCCGGGGTGAGTTTAAGATTAATATCATGCAAAACGTCCCTGTCCGTTCCGGGATACCGAAACGACACGTGCGAAAACTCGATGGTGTGCGGCTTGCCGTGGCTTACACGCTTGGGCTCAGCTATTCGCGGCACGACAGTAGGCTTTTCGTTCATAAAGGCTATAAGGTTGTCGATAAACAGCGTGCCCTCATAAATCGTCGCCGAATTTGCTATCAGCGAGCTTATGCAGCCGGATATGCTTATTATCGCGCCGGTGTAAAGGGCATAGTCGCCTAAAAGAATATCCCCCACAAACACCTTAACCGCGATTATCAGATACAGTGCAAGGTGCGAAACCGAGGTTACAAGCGCAATTACGGTGTGCCACACGCTTTCGTTGCGAATAAGCTTTACAAGACCTTTATAGTAGCCCGCAAACACCTTTTGGAACCGCCCGATAAGGGTGTCGCTCAGATCAAACAGGCGCACCTCTTTGACAAGATCCTTATTAACAAGCAGGTCGGAATAGTAGTTCATCTGCCGCCTGTCCTTTGAGCGGCGGCGGACATAATCGAAGTTCTTTCTTCTATAGATAAAGGTGATTATTGTGGACGGTATCGAAACCGCCGCTATCAGAAATACCGACCACCACAGCCCTGGCGCGGAGACCATGATTATAATATAGCTGACAAGCTGAATCACCGTGCTGATGATAAAGAACAGCTGCGAAAGTATCTGAATCGGTCTGTTTCCGGCTTCGCGGTTGGCGTTTTCTAACTTCTCGTAAAAGGCGGGCTGATCGAAGGAGGCAAGGTCTATCTCGCGGGATTTTTCCATTATCTGTGTTTTTACCTGGCGGACTACCTTTTCCCCTGCGATTCGGTTGATCGCGCTGCTGACAGTTCCTATAACCCTGATAAGTGCCTGCACCACAAAGAAGAAGACCAAAAGGTAGAATACCTCCGACCCCCAGAATGACTCTTTAGTCTGCCCAAAGGCGGACATCTGCAGGGCGTTAAGAATATTTCTTGATATAACCGAGCTTATAACCGGCGTTACGCCCTGCAAAAGTGCTATAAGTGCCATCGAAAACAGTATCCACCAGCCTGTTTTCCATACAAGCGCTATGATATAGGCAAATCTTGAAAAGAAGCCGGATAAAAGCTCTTTAAGATACCTCGGAACATCCTTGATATTCTTCGGCGGCTGAACTTTGGCGTAATTCGGTCCGAATCCCCATCCTCCTGGCGGCATAAACATCACTCCTAAAAAATCATTAATTATTTAACTATTTCATTATAGCACATCACTTTTCATAATGCAATACCCCTGCGATATTTTATCAAGTGAAAAAGATTATAGCCAAATTTATAAATTAATCTGTCAAATACGTCTTGAAATATATCAAAAACAGTGGTATACTGTTGATAAGCAAAAGGAGCTGATGATAATGCCGAATGAATCCGATTTTATATATGAAGACTACAGCGAAGCAACCGTTACATATGGGGTGCTTGCATATTCATCCCCCAACGTTGCACAGCAAATGCACCTGCACAGTCAGGTTGAATTTATGATGGTTGAAAAGGGCGAAGCGAGCGTTATAATCAACGGCAAGGATCATGTTGTAAAAGAAGGCTGCGGTATACTTATAAGCCCTCACGTTATCCACCGAATGCGCCTTAAAACGCCCGAAAGCAGAATGTGTTCCTTTATTTTCAGCACCGATTTTATTTCCGATTTCAAGGGCTTTTTTGAAAGTGCAAACGTCCCCTATGTCCGGTTCGACAAGGACAAGTCGCCGGAATTTGCAACCGCACAGGCAAAATTTTTAATAGAGTTTGCCCACAACTACAGCTTTGGCAAAACGGTTGTTAAGGGTATGCTTACCATTCTCCTTTCGGGAATAATGCCGGCATACACCGGCGTTGAGTTCGAGCGCAACGGCACGCGCTCATCAAACTTTGAAATCTGCCGTCAGATGCTTTCATATATCGACAGCAACATATCGCAGGATCTATCGCTTGAGCGGATATCCAAGGCGTTAAACATTGTCCCTTCATATGTTTCAACGGTATTTTCACGCAACTTCAACACCTCGCTTAATACCTACATCAACAAAAAGCGGATATCTGTTTCCAAGGCGATGCTTCAGAACACCTCCAAAAGCATAACCGAAATCGCCTTTGAATCGGGATTTTCCAGCATCCGAAGCTTCAACCGCCGCTTTAAGGAAAGCGAAGGTCTAACGCCGAGCGAGTTCCGCGATTCGTTTATGAACACTCACAGCTAATTAAATAAACAAATATACAAAAGAAAAACAGCCCCGTTATTCAGGAGCTGTTTTTCTTATAGGGAAAATACCAATATAAATTGGAGAAGCTGTCTATTACTGCTGTTCGGGAACGCCGTTTGTGTTGTAATCATCCATCATGGTGTTCAGCTCTTCGAGGTAGTACTCCAATGATTCGGAGTTCTGTTCCTTAAACTGTGCCCATGTTGAAGGAGTTGCACTGCGGCAGGGACCGTACTGGCAGTTGGCTATAATGTTGTTAAGACCCTCGGTAAGGTCGCCGGTGACTATCGCTCTGGGATGAGCATTTGCGATATCGTTGCAGGTATCATACATAGCAAGCATCTCATCGGTCCACAAGTACTTTTCCTTAAGCTGCTTGCGGTCGATATCAACAACGGTGGGGTCAACAATCTTAAAGCGCTCGCAGGCGGTAAGAAGAGCCACGCCGTCGGGGTTCTTGGCGCCGGTGCAAAGCATATAGCCGTTTATCTGGGTGAGGAGGTAATAGTTGCCGTCGCCGTTGTCGTCTCTGGGAAGAGGAGCAAACATAAGCTCGCCGGCGGTAACGTCGCCGAAGGTTGCGGAAATTTCCTCAACGGTTCCGGTGAAGTAAGAGGTTTCGCAGATGTAGAACAGGCACTTGCCGTCTTTAACGCCTGCGCCGTAGGTTCCGTTATCTCTTATAGCCCAGTAGTTGTTGCCCTCGTGGTGAGTGCAGTCGTTCTTGGTAAGGTCATAAAGCATAGCCTCTGCGCGTTCGATTTCGGGAGAGTCGAAGTTGGAGAAGTATCTGCCGGTTTCGTCGCGGTGAACAAAGTTCTGACCGGTTGCCTGAACCAGGCAGTTGGTGTAGGACTGACCGTCAAGCGCAAATCTGTCCTCATCAGGGTCGGAGAAGTCCATGCACATCTCGTAGAACTTGCTCCATGTCCATTCGTCGTTGGCGTAAAGCTCGGCGGGATCGTCGAAGCCCCATTCTTCGATAACTCTGCGGTTGTAGGGTACAACATCGCGGAAGGTGGTGTTGGTAACTATTGTAAAGTGCTTGCCGGAGAACGAGAAGTTGTCTGCAATCTCCTTAACGCCGTTCCACAGCGGGTCGTCGTAATTGATATAATCGTCAACCTGCTGGAACATACCCTTTATACACTTCATGGGATATGTAGCGGTGGAACTGGTTCCCGCGGGATAGAAGTCGGGAGCGTCGCCGGACAGAACAAGGTTTGCCAGATCGTCAAATCTTGTAGACCATGAGGTTTCTATCCATTCAACCTCTCCGCCATATTTTTCGGTGAAGGTGAAGTAACCGGTGTTTACTATTTCCGATTCGTCGTAGTTGTGGAAGCCGTCGTACCAGCTGAGATATTTAACCGACGAGTTTGCGCCGGCAGCTGTTTCAACCGGCGGCAGCTTTATTCCGGCAGCAGCCAGAATAGCTTCAGCGTCTTCGGTTGAAAGGGTTACACGTACTATCTGGCGGGTTTTTTTGCCGCAGCCCACAAGGGCGAATATCAAAACGAGTGCCAAAACAAGTGCCAATACTCTTTTCATATATATAACCTCCTGATAAATTTTTAAGAATGCGTTATATAACACAATCTATTTTCATGATACCATCATTGCAAACGGCTAACAAGCCATTTCTTTAAATTATAAGGACACTTGCACATCTTGCGCAAACAAATATCTGCCAAAAATCCGTTTTCCAAGGACATTTGCTTTGAAATTCGGTCAGGGGTCTTGACAAAGACTGATAAACATTTTATTATGATAGTAATAGCTTATCATAGATTTTTGATAAGCTGATATATCTAAAATACATCTCAGAAAGGACGTTTTAAAATGGAAGAATTTTTAAACCATCTTCTTCAGCTGGCAACCACTGTCGGCTCGAAAATCATTCTGGCACTAGTAGTTTACATAGTAGGCAGCCTGCTTATCAAGACGCTTATTAAAGCCTTGAACAAAAACAACAAGCTAACCGAAAAGGTTGAGGGCGCTGTTAAAAGCTTTGCTTTAAGCTTTATCAAAGCCGGACTTTATGTTCTGCTTGTCATCTCGATAATCGGAATACTCGGCGTTCCGATGGCTTCGGTCATCACGGTTCTGGCTTCTGCCGGCGTTGCTGTTGGACTTGCTTTGCAGGGCGCTTTGGGCAACCTTGCAGGCGGCATTATGATAATCGCCTTCAAGCCTTTTAAAAAGGGCGACTATGTAGACGCTGCGGGTGCTTCGGGCATCGTCGACGAGGTTACTCTGTTCTACACCACCTTCCTCACATGGGACAACCAGAAGATTATCGTCCCCAACGGAAACCTTATGAACTCCAACGTTACCAACTACTCCTCCGAGGAGCTGCGCCGCGTTGATTTAAGCTTCTCCTGCGCAAAGAGCGAGGCTCCTGCCAAGATTCAGGAAATCATGATGAAGGCTATGAGTGCAAACGCAAAGGTTCTCACCGACCCCGCTCCCTTTGCAAGACTCTGCGGTGCCACCAACGAATCCATGGACTTCACCGTTCGTGCATGGGTTAAAAGCGCTGACTACTGGGATGTTTACTTCGACCTAACCCAGAGCATTACCGAAGCTATGGCTGCTAACGGCGTTCAGGCTCCTGCTGTAAGAGTCCTCACCGAGAGCAAGTAAGCAGCGTTAACAAGTAAACGCAAGCTTTAATGAAAAAACGAATTACAATCGCCGTCGGAGCCGTCTGTCTTTTGGGATTGGCGGCTTTGGCGGCGGTGCTGCTTATTCTTGGCGGAGTATATCTCCCCAACGCTGCAAAAGCCGAAAAATACGAGGTTAAGGGCGTGGACGTTTCACACTATCAGGGAGACATCAACTGGGAAGTCCTTTCCGGCGAGGGCATAGACTTCGCCTTTATAAAGGCAACCGAGGGGTCTTCATACATCGACCCGACTTATGAATATAACTCTTGCGAAGCCGCAAAGACCAATCTTAAAATCGGAGCCTATCACTTTTTCAGCTATGACAGCCCGGGGGAGACCCAGGCGGACAATTTCATCTCCATGGTACCGGTGACGGCCGGGGCGC
>ENA-ORMR01001899-ORMR01001899.1-human-gut-metagenome-genome-assembly--contig:-NODE-1899-length-14533-cov-2.602362_pt1 | contig 14533 bp, 9 predicted proteins | sample MGYA00242107_ERZ509003 | MGnify/ENA primary metagenome ERZ509003 (study PRJEB26280, sample SAMEA2338699) | human gut metagenome | biome: human gut; feature: human-associated habitat; material: faeces... | reverse complement strand
CGAGGTGGAAACCGCTACCCGCCTGTATAAAAAGTATGCTCGTCTTGCTACCGAGTATTATAAGGATGAAATCGAGGCAGATGAGATTCATGAAGGTAACATCTTTGAGAATTTGAGTGAATAACTCCTCAAAAAGATTATATTATGACAATAAGACAATTCCTTCTTGCTTGTTTCTGCTGTGTGACTCCCTGTCTGACGGCACAGACAAGCAAGATAAAACTATCGGAGATGAACCTCTCCTCCATCTATCAGCCATACGGGACTCCACTACCCGGCAAAGCAGTCACAGGTGAACCTTTACGGGTAGCTGGTACGTTTTTTACGGATGGTATCGGTGTACAGGCAAACAGCAAAATAAAGATTTCACTTCAGGGAAAATCATCCCTTTTCACATGCAAGATCGGTATCAATGATCAGTCGGTTAATTACAAGGACAGCCATCTTGTCAAGATTCCCTTGACCGACGGGACGATGCTCTTTTACGACCAGACAAACGGCCGCAAACAATATGTCGGTACGGGAAAAGGAAACGGGGAAGTGGAAAAGGGAAGTGTAGTCTTCAAAATCACCGGAGACGGGAAAGAACTGTATAACAGCGGGATCATGCGTGGAGGCGAGACAGCCAGAGCAATCTCTCTTCCCGTCGAAGGAATCAAGATCCTGGAACTGGAAGCAGAAAGTGCAAATGATGGACTTAGCGGTGATCATGCTGATTGGTTGGAGGCCGTCATTACCTATTTCGAAATTCGACCGTCTCTGGTCGCTCCCGAATACCAAGGAGAGATTGCCTCCATGTCTAAAGAAGTGGAACGATCCCTGCAACAGAAAATCGGACAACTCGAAACAGTCTGCCTGCCCTTGCCGTCACCTAGTTACGATTGGCTGATCTGTAACCAGGAAGCCAAAGCAAAGGTTTATCAGGCAAACCAAGGAAAAGATATCGTATTGAGCAATGGACTAGTCAGTCGCGTATTCCGTATTTTTCCAAACCTGGCGACAGTCGATATCCAAAATCTGATGACCGGAGAGAATATGCTGCGTGCCGTGAGCAATGAAGGGATTTTGACGCTTGATGGCAAAAACTATTCGCTGGGTGGCTTGGACGGTCAACCCGAATTTGGTTACACCCAGTACAAATGGCTCGACCGGATGGAGCCTTTTGCCAATTCGTTCCGTGTCATCGATTTTCGGATTTCAGAAATCACCCCGCGTATTAACTGGAAAAGTAGACGATGGGCATTGGAAAAAAAACGGAACCCGTCCGGCAAACAGCTGACCTTTCTATTAGAAGGGCCGGACGAACTGAAAGGCGTAAAAGTCAAACTACATTACGCCCTTTATGACGGTCTGCCTTGTATTTCCAAATGGTTTGAGATTGAAAACCGGACAGGTGCGGATATCAATCTCGATTCTTTCGTCCTAGAACAGTTAGCTATGGCCGAGCCAGAGTCTCCGGTGGAAGCCAAGAGTCCGGAAATGTTCCGCAAACCCAATATCCATGTCGAAAGCGATTGGGGTTTTCTGGGTTTCATCGAAAAGATTGCCGACAAGACCGAGCACTGGAATCCCGATCCGCGCTACACTTCGCAGTGTAATTATCCACTGCTGACTCCTTGCCTGTTAGAGGTCAAACTGCCAATGGGACCGGACGAGCGAATCTGCAATGGCGGTTCTTTTTCCAGTTTCCATACTTGGCTGATGCCTTTCGATAGCGAAGACAGAGACCGAAAAGGGCTATTTGTCAAACGGATGTACCGGACGATTGCTCCCTGGACAACCGAAAACCCGATCTTCATGCATTGTACATCCAGTGATCCTAAGATCGTAAAGCAGGCAATAGATCAATGTGCTGATACCGGCTACGAAATGCTGATCATTAGCTTTGGCTCTGGCCTTAACATGGAAGACGAATCACCGGCCAACTATGCCAAGTTTAAGGAATTGCGCGACTATGCCGACTCCCGCGGTATCGAGTTGGGGGGATATTCGCTGCTATCGAGTCGTTGGATCAGCGATGATGTGGATGTGATAAATCCCGAAACAGGTAAGAGAGGCGGAATGATTTTCGGCAGTTCTCCCTGTCTTTGCAGTGATTGGGGCTATGACTATTTCCGAAAGATCAAACAGTTTTTCGAAAAGACAGGTATGACCGTGTTTGAAAACGACGGTTCCTATCCGGGGAATGTTTGTGCTTCAACCGTTCACGCTCACCACGAAGGGCTGAAAGATTCCCAATGGAAACAACGTAAACAAATTGAGAACCTATACCAATGGATGTGTGAAAATGGTATCTATATGAATATCCCGGATTATGGCTATCTGCTGAACGGAGGCAATAAAGTCGGAATCGGTTATCGTGAAGTCAACTGGTCTTTACCGCGTGAACGTCAGTTGGTTCTGGGCAGACAAGTCATGTATGACGGTCTTTGGGAACGGCTTCCGAGTATGTGTTGGACTTTTGTGCCTCTCACCCAGTATCATGGCGGTGGGGGCCCAGCCGCTACATTGGAACCGCTCAGCGAACATCTTGCCGACTATCGGGCACACATGATGCAAAACTATGGAACCGGTGTACAGGCTTGTTACCGGGGACATCGGCTTTATGATACCGAGGAGACAAAACAGACGGTAAAAGAAATCATCGGCTGGTATAAACGATATCGTTATATTCTAAACAGCGAAGTGATCCACTTACGCCGTCCTGACGGTAAAGATTGGGACGGAATCATGCATGTCGCTCCCGGTAAAAAAGAGAAAGGTTTTGTCATGGTCTATAACCCTACCGACGAGCCGATGGAGCGTACCGTCAAACTACCTCTCTACTATACAGGATTGACCACGGAGGCGGTTGTAAAAGAGCAAGGCAAAGAAGGGGTTCTCCATACTTTGTCGCGCGATTATACGATTCTATTGAGAATAAGGATTCCGGCAAAAGGTTATAATTGGTATATAATAGAATAAAAAACAAACAAATATGAAGAAAACATTCCTAACAGTCGTTGTATTGCTCCTTGCCTGGAGTAATGTTGACTTGAAAGCTCAGGAGACAATCACGAATGCTTTCGACGACTTGAAGCGTACCGGAACTGTTAATGAACAGGACTCCGAAATGCGACAGGCTACCTCGGATACGGCTCTACAAAAATTGCTGACACAGAAACCGGCAGCAGGCTATTTTTGTTTTGCTGAAGATCGGATGCATGATATCCGTCTTGATCAAATCATTCCGGCCCGTTGGACGGAACGCGTTTTCGACACTTGGCTACAATTGAAAGGAGACTGTCAACCTGGTGAATTCTATACGTGGCAAATCGGTGTTTTCACACCTTTCAAAGAGTTGAAAGGTGTCTCCGTTTCATTCTCCGACTTGGTAAATGCCGATGGAAATAAAATAAAATCCACCTCATTCCAATGTTTCAACCAGGAAGGCACCGATACCGACGGACAAACATTCCGGAAAACCGTCTGTATCCCTAAAGGATATGTACAGGCACTCTGGATCGGGATGGACATCCCTGCATCAGCCAAAGGGATATATAAAGGAAAAGCTTTTGTGAAGGAAGGAAGCTCCCAACCTGTCGAAATAGCAATTGAGCTAAACGTGTCCGGCTCACCGATTGCCAATCATGGCGATAACGAAGGTTGGCGGAAAACCCGTTTGCGCTGGCTCAACTCCACACTGGGAAATGCCGATGAACCGACTGCACCTTATACACCTGTAACTATCCGGAAGAAAACTCTTTCCTGGTTGGGCGGCGAAATTGAACTTTCTTCGAGCGGGCTACCTTGCAGGATAACCACTTGTTATGATGCCAATAACAGACTCAGTGATTCTATCTCAAATGCCGTACTGGCAAAGGAAATGGCATTTATTATCGAAACTTTCAATGGACAGGAAGCCTTGAAGCCAGGAAGTCTCCGTATCACCAACCGTAATAACGCTTCCATTAGTTGGGAAACGATACTAAAGAGCCAAAACTTCAATGTAGTATGTCAGGGAACTTTCGGGTTCGACGGTATTAGTAATATCCGTCTTCAAGTCAAACCGAAACAAGATATCGAAATCAAAGATATACGTTTGGAAGTCCCTTACACGACTTATGCATCCAAATATATGATGGGATTGGGGCACAAAGGCGGATTTCGTCCAGACACGCTGATATCATGGAAATGGGACACTGATAAACAACAGGACAAAATCTGGATGGGAAATGTCAACGCTGGCCTTAACCTTCATTTCATGGATGAGAATTTTGTGCGTCCGTTAGTCAATATCTATTACGCACTTGGTAAACTGAACCTGCCTGTTTCCTGGGGAAACAACAACAAAGGTGGTATCCGCATCCAGCCGGAAGAAGATGGTGAAACACGAATGATCGTTTACAGTGGCGAACGCTGTTCACGCAAAAACGAAATCCTGCACTACAATTTCGATATGCAAATCACCCCTGTTAAACCGATTGACTTGAAATTACAGGCAACAGAACGTTTCTACCACTCGAACAGCGACGTAAGTGCTGGTTATATTCCGGCAGCTTTGAAAGCCGGAGCAAACTTGATCAATGTCCATCATAAGAAAGATATTTATCCTTTTATCAACTATCCGTATTATGACGAATCAGTCGCCGATCTGAAACGTTTCATCTCTGAAGCTCATAGTAAGAATCTCGGTGTCCGTTTATATTACACGACACGGGAACTGACCGTGAAAATCCCCGAACTATGGGCTTTGCGTAGTTTGGGCGGAGAAGTGATCCATGACGGTCCCGGAAAGGATACGCGTACATTAATTCATCGTAACGGACCGAACGAGTGGTTGAACAAGAACCTTGCCACGCATTTTATCCCTGCTTGGTATAACGCTTTCGAAGAGGGAAAATATGCAGGTGATATGGACATCTCTGTTATAACGACTCCCGATTCCCGTTGGAACAACTATTATCTGGCCGGACTGGATTGGATGGTGAAAAACTTGGAAGTCGACGGCATTTATATTGACGATAGCGCTCTTGACCGTAAAACGCTGCAACGTGCTCGACGCATCCTCGATGCAGACGGCAAGCGACGCCTGATCGACATTCACTCTTGGAACCACATGAACCAGTGGGCAGGTTATGCCAACTCCCTGCATCTTTATACAGAGCTTCTCCCTTACATCGATCGCACTTGGATTGGCGAAGGTTTCAAAGCTGACAACTCGGTAGACTTCTGGTTGGTGGAAATGTCTGGTATTCCGTTTGGCTTGTTAAGCGAGACACTGGACGCACGCAATCCTTTTCGGGGTATGGTATTTGGAATGCTTCCCCGTTTACCCTGGAGCGGTAATCCTGTTCCACTCTGGCAATTGTGGGATTCGTTCGGAATGGATAAAGCAACCATGCATGGCTATTGGGATGAAAACAACCCTGTTAAAACGGACAATGCAAATCTCCTTGCAACCGTTTATACGAATGAAAATAAAGCTCTTCTCGTGATAGCCAATTGGACGGATCTACCACAAAAGGCAAAAATATCCATCGATGAGAAAGCATTAGGTTTCCACCCAGCTACGATTTCATTGCCGGAAATAAGGGACATACAATGGGGTAGCCGGCTGAACAACTTGGAACAATGCGAAATTATGGGGAGAAGTGGTATGATCATCCTGCTTGAAAAATGAATATTCCCTGTTATAAGGTAAGGTATGGAAACAGGACATTCAGCTTACGTTTCAAGTATAAATATTGCAACCATGACAAAATACGCAACAAATCACTCGATTATTTTATGCAAAAACGGCTGTAAAATCGGTAAAACCGGGTGGTTTTCATTGCTCGGCAAGGCACTTTAGTTGCCGGACATCCCCATGTTGCCCCCTCTTACACCCGGATGTACCGACTCTCTACACCCGGATGTTAAGGATGGCAACATGGGGGTGTTTACGGAATTATGTGCTTGTTTCTGCTAAAAAAAGAGAGGACTTTTGTGAAATGAAGAACCGTATTTCTCCAATTTAATACCTATTATATTCGTTTTTACATTTGTTTATTCGATTATTTCATATGCTTTTTCAAAAGCAAAAGAAAACAATGTGCTGTTTTTCAATAATATGATAAAATGCAATGTTTCAGAAGTGATAGAGGAGTGATAGAGGGAAACGTCCTGTATCACTGTCTCTAACTCTTGAATATTAATAGCCACAACCTTCGTAGTGATAGAGTGATAGAAGATTTGTAGAAAACTCCGTATGGAGATCACAACCTTGGAAAATTTTGATGCGGTTGCCCTGTCTTCGTTTCCTTATGGTAAATCTGTATGTTTAAATTTTAGAAGGATTCCGTGTGAAGTAATTTCGGTAAAGTGAACGTATCGTAAGGATATACCTGATTGTGCTGGCAGTCTTTACGGTTATACCTGGTTCTTCGGGATCATCTACTAAATCTAGTCTACGCAACTAATCGTGATTATTTAAAGTAAACATATTAAGAAACACAAAAAAAGCCCGTATCCAACTTCACAGTTACATACGGACCAAACAAATAACAAACTCTACTTATATGAAAAAACAAATACTACTAACTTAATCGTCTTAGGAATTTCTTTGGATATAATTCCTAATTCATTTTATCATATAACAGCACATAATTCAGTTTGGTTCAGAAATAATGAAAAAAACTATCTTCCGATCAGCTTAGCTATACATTATAATCCTGTATTACAGAAATATATCATTTCTGTAATAAGTAATATCATTTTTTAAACATGATCATTTTTTCTTTCTTGTACTTTTAAAATCAAAATTCAACCTAAAAAGATATTACCATGAAGGAATTGAAAATGTTTATTGATGGCAGATTCATAGAACATGAATCTGGAAAATGGATTAAGGTATTAAATCCTTCTACTGAAGAAGTTATATCATTAATGCCGGACGGTACGGTCGAAGATGCTAAAAGAGCGATCGATGCAGCAGAAAAAGCTCAGGGTCAATGGGAAAGGACACCTTCTATAGAAAGGGCCGCTTATCTGACCAAAATTGCAGCCGGTATCCGCAAAAGAGAAAAGGAACTGACTGATATAATTGTTCGTGAAGGAGGAAAGACGCAAGGCCTGGCTAATGTGGAAGTTCTTTTTACGGCAGATTATATCGATTATATGGCTGGGGGGGGCCGCCGGTATGAAGGTGAAATCATCCCCAGCGACCGTCCGCGTGAAAGCATATTCCTGTTCAAGAAAGCAATTGGTGTAACAACCGGTATTCTCCCCTGGAACTTCCCCTTCTTCCTGGTTGCACGCAAAGCAGCCCCGGCTTTGATTACCGGTAATACGATCGTGGTAAAACCGAGTCAGCTGACACCTGAAAATGCATACGTTTTTGCACAAATTGTAGAAGAAGTCGGTTTGCCAGCCGGAGTTTTCAACTTAGTGAACGGACGTGGTTCGGTGATAGGTCATGAGTTGGCAGCAAATCCGAAAGTTGGCATGGTCAGCCTTACGGGAAGTGTAAGTGCCGGACAACAGACAATGGCAGCAGCAGCTCCTAATATAACAAAAGTATCTTTGGAATTAGGAGGAAAAGCTCCTGCAATCGTGATGGAAGACGCAGATATAGACTTGGCGGTGAAGTCGATCATTGCTTCACGCGTTATCAATACCGGACAGGTATGTAATTGTGCGGAGCGGGTTTATGTAGATAAAAAGATCAAAGATATCTTTATGGAAAAGCTTGTGGCCGGTATGAAGCAGGTGAAAGTCGGCAATCCGAACGAGATCGCAGACTTGGATATGGGGCCACTGATCGAAGCAAATGCTTTGGCTGCCATGGAGCAAAAAGTTGAAAAGGCGGTTCGGCAGGGAGCCAAACTTCTATGTGGCGGTCATCGGATCGGAACAAAAGGGTATTTCTTCGAACCTACAGTGCTGGATTGCGCCACACAAGAAATGGATATCATACGGGAAGAGACCTTCGGCCCTATCCTGCCCATTGTCGAATATACGGATATCGATGATGCGATTGCATGGGCAAATGACTGTGAGTACGGACTGACATCTTCCGTCTATACCCAAAATCTGGACTATGCATTCAAGATCATGCGCTCGCTGAAATTTGGCGAAACATATATCAATCGTGAGAACTTTGAAGCTATGCAAGGTTTCCATGCCGGATGGCGTAAGTCTGGAATCGGTGGTGCAGATGGAAAACACGGTCTTGAAGAATATTTACAGACGCATGTCGTTTATATAGAGACCAAAGAATAGAAGATCGCCTTTATTATATGGCCGTGCCATCGTTGCGACACAATTGTGCCAATGCGATGGCACTGTTGTGTCACAGCATTGGTACAACAGACGAGTCGCTTATACTTGCTCCAACAGGTAGTATTCGGAAAGGATATCCCGCACTTTCTCTGGTGTCAGACGTCCATAAACTTTTCCGGCAATCGTGACGACCGGAGCCAGTCCGCAAGCCCCCACACAACGTAGACAATCCAATGAAAACAGGCCGTCGGATGTAGTCTCTCCAACTTTGATCTCCAACTGGCGCTGGAACTCTTCCAAGACTTTCTCGGCTCCACGTACATAACAGGCCGTTCCCAGACAGACGGAAATAGGATATTTCCCCTTCGGAGTCATGGTAAAGAACGAATAGAACGTCACAACTCCATATACTTTGGAAACCGGAATATGCAACCGGCCGGCGATGATCTCTTGCACTTCGCGAGGCAGATAACCGAATATGCCTTGGGCAGCATGCAATATGTTGATCAGCTCTCCCGGATCGTTATTATGTTCATCACAGACAGCCAACAATTCATCGATCTTTATCTGAATCAAATGTATCTTCATCTTATCCATCGTTTATCCCTCCTGATTTTCTTGCGTAAACATGTTAATGGCTTCCTTACGGTCGAAGTAGTGCGTATGCAACAGCTTGTGAGCACGCGGTCCACACGGTTCTCCCAGATAGTCGGCATAAAGAGCTTGAATATAAGGATTCTCATGGCTCTTGCGAAGTGTCTTGCTGCGATCCTCCTGATAGAGAGCCGCCGCACGTTTGCGCAGCACCTCCATCCTGCCCCTGTGGAACGGTTGGCCGCCACCACCGATACAACCGCCCGGACATGCCATAACTTCGATGGCATGATAGGGCGACATGCCGTTTTTGACTTCTTCAACCAATCTACGGGCATTGCCCAAACCATGTGCAATTCCTATTTTTATCGGTGTCCCATCGAAGTCTATTGTTGCACTGCGAATGCCTTCCAGCCCGCGGAGTTCTTCAAAATCAATTTTAGGAAGAGTTTTTTTCGTATATAGCTCGTACGCCGTACGGCAAGCAGCTTCTATCACGCCACCGGTTGTTCCGAAGATAACTCCGGCTCCTGTCGATTCGCCTAACGGACGATCGAAATCGCTATCTGGCAGTTCCGCGAAGTTTATGTTTGCATAGCGGATCAGGCGGGCCAATTCGCGCGTATAGATCGAAATATCGACATCCGGATTGCCATCGACCGCAAATTCCGGACGACTGGCTTCATATTTCTTTGCCAGGCAGGGCATGATCGACACGACAACGATCCGCTTTCGGTCTACTCCCAATTTTTCGGCAAAATAACTTTTGGCAATTGCACCGAACATCTGCTGTGGGCTCTTAGCCGTCGACAGGTTGTCTAATAATTCCGGGAAATGCTGTTCGACGAAACTGACCCACCCCGGACAGCAACTCGTCATCAACGGCATTTTTACTTCCTGATCGCCTTTCAAGTATTTCCCGATCCGTTGCAACAGTTCTGTCCCTTCTTCCATAATAGTCAGGTCGGCGGCAAAATCCGTATCGAAAACATAATCGAAGCCCAACCTGCGGAGGGCGGAAACCATTTTACCCGTTACCAATGTCCCCGGTTCATATCCGAAATCGCGTCCCAAAGCCGTACGGACAGCCGGAGCTGTCTGGGCTATCACGATTTTGTCCGGATCGGCCAGCGCATCCAACACCGGCTGTTGTGTATTCCGTCCGCTCAACGCGTTTACCGGGCAGACCGATACGCACTGGCCGCAATAGGAACACGTACTACCGGCAATATCCCGTTCGAAAGCCGTAGAGACGGCTGCATTAAAGCCTCGATTGACAGCAGTCAAAGCCCCAACGGTCTGGATATTATTACACATGGTCTCACAACGGCGGCACATGATGCACTTGTTCATGTTGCGCACGATAGACGGTGAACGGTCTATCTGGAATATGGACATCTCGCCTTTATAGCGAATCTCACGTATCCCCAGGTCGTGAGCAATTGCTTGTAGTTCACAATGTCCATTGCTACTGCAAGTCAGACATTCTGCCGGATGGTTGGACAGGATCAGTTCCATTACGGTTTTCCGGGCATTCATCACGCGTGGGCTGTGTGTTTGCACAACCATCCCTTCCATACACTCCGTTTTACAGGAAGGAGCCAAATTACGGCGACCTTCTATTTCAACTACGCAGATACGGCAAGCACCCGGATTATTTTCATAGTGCAAATCTTCCAACTTCATATAGCAAAGAGTCGGAATGCGGATACCCATTCCTTTTGCAGCATCCAGGATCGTGGTTCCTTTGGAGACTTCCACTGGTTTTCTATCTATAATAAGCTTTACTGTTTCCATACATTTAATTGTCATTGTCCATTCTTCACTACTTTAGTGCACATAAATAGCACCGAACTTACATCTCTCTATACATGAACCGCACCGGATACAAGTCTGCGGATCAATCACATGCGGAACTTTCTTGTCTCCCGTGATCGCATTCACCGGACACATCCGGGCACAAAGCGTACATCCCTTGCATTTCTCTGGATTGATAAAATATTGCGTCAGTTCGCGACATTGATGAGACGGACAACGTTTTTCCTTCACGTGGGCCAGATATTCATCATAGAAGTTATCCATCGTAGACAAAACTGGATTGGGCGATGTCTGTCCCAAACCGCACAAGGCAGTGTCTTTGATCACACCAGCCAAGTTACGAAGCCGTTCCAGATCCTCGATCGTTCCGTTGCCGGACGTAATCTTTTGCAACATCTCGTGCAACCGTTTGTTGCCAATCCGGCAAGGAGCACATTTGCCACATGACTCCTCGACCGTGAAATCCAGATAGAATTTGGCCATAGCGACCATACAATCGTCTTCGTCCATCACAATCATCCCCCCCGACCCCATCATCGAACCGGCAGCCAAAAGATTGTCATAGTCGATCGGCAAATCCAAATGCTTCTCAGTCAGGCAGCCACCTGAAGGACCTCCTGTCTGCACAGCCTTAAATTTCTTTCCATCTTTGATGCCTCCTCCTATACCGAAGATCACTTCGCGTAACGTCGTCCCCATCGGAACCTCTATCAGCCCGACGTTGTTTACTTTTCCCGCAAGGGCAAAGACTTTCGTCCCCTTACTTTTCTCCGTACCTATACTACTGAACCATTCAGCTCCCTTCAACAGGATAACCGGCACGTTGGCATATGTTTCCACATTATTCACATTGGTCGGGCAACCTTTGTAACCTTGTTCGCTTGGGAAAGGCGGTTTAACAGTCGCTTCTCCGCGAAGCCCCTCCATACTATGAATCAACGCCGTTTCTTCACCACAAACGAATGCTCCTGCCCCATAGCGTATCTCGATATCGAAAGAGAAATCCGTCCCGAAGATGTTTTCACCCAGTAGACCATATTCTTTGGCTTGCCGGATTGCAATCTTCAACCTCTCCACGGCTAATGGATATTCAGCCCGGATATAAACTAGCCCTTTGGTGGCTCCCGTACAATATCCGTTGATCGCCATCGCTTCAACGATGGAATGCGGGTCACCTTCCAGGATGGAACGGTCCATGAATGCTCCCGGATCACCTTCGTCTGCATTACAGACGACATATTTCTGGAGAGCTTTCACCTTACGGGTTATCTGCCATTTCAGGCCGGTAGGGAAACCGCCTCCTCCCCTACCGCGTAAGCCACTATCCATGATCTCTTTGATCACCGATTCGGGCGTCATCTCGGTCAAGGCTTTACCCAAAGCTACATAACCATCTCGGGCGATATATTCGTCTATATTTTCGGGATTGATAAAACCACAATTCCTGAGAGCAATGCGGAGTTGCTTCTTGTAAAAATTGAGATGCTTGGAATCCGGTACTTGCTCGTTAGTTTCGGGATTGACATATAGAAGCCGTTCTACCTTACGTCCCTTCACTAAATGCTCCCGGACAATGTCTTCGGCATCCGTCGGTTTTACCTGAACATAGAACGTATTGTCCGGAACCATTTTAACTATCGGCCCTTTTTCACAAAAACCGAAGCAACCGGTACGGATCACTTGGACAATATCCTGCAACTTATGTCGTTCGACGGCCTCTTTCAGATTTTGAAGTATAAGTTCACTCTGTGATGCACGACAGCCAGTACCGCCACACACCAGTATATAACTATTGTACTGTGCCATTATGTAAGTATTAAGTGTTTAAGGAAGTTTTGTTATTCCGGTTTAACAACCGTGTAAGTGACCGGGATAATATCGTCCAGCAGTTCCCCATTTCGGATATACCGGTCAATGATTTCATCCACCTTCGCTTTCTTCACATGTCCGAAAACAAGAGGTTCTTTACCTGGCAGGGTAACCTCGACAGTCGGTTCGGCATAGCAATACCCCATGCATCCAGTTTGTGTCACCAATGCATCTACTTTTTCACGATCCAGTGCTTCAATGAAATAATTCATGATCTCTTTGGCTCCGGCAGCGATCCCGCAAGTTGCCATAGATATCCGGATCTGTACCATTTGTTCAGGATGATTACTTTTTTCTCTAATATCCAAGGTCGAGCGCAAGGTTTCACGCATCTTCCGAAGATCATCCAATGTTTTCACTTTATTCATGGTCTACACTATTTTAAGGTATAATTCGCTCAAATAAGGTATATCTGCAAACATACATATTTTTCCGGAATAAAGCCTACCTTTTCTCTTTAATCCCAAGGCTATTGTGCAAAAATTGTTAGGGGATTAATAAAGCATAGCTTTAGGGTATCTAATGCTATGGGTTATGGAGCCTAAAGCTATGGGTTTTGAAATAAAAGTGAAAACAATATGCGCCCTGCTTATTTATCCTCGACAGCACGAGTCTGCAATACTTTGGAATTAGGTGGAACGCTATGGGTAAGCCAGATGTTACCACCAATCACGGAGCCGTGACCAATAGTGATCCTCCCTAAAATAGAGGCATTGGAATAGATTGTAACATAATCTTCGATAATCGGATGGCGCGGTACGTCCAGAGGCAATCCTTCTTCGTCCAAGGTAAAGCTTTTTGCACCCAATGTCACACCTTGATAAAGGCGGACATGATTACCGATTATAGCCGTCTGCCCGATCACAACACCCGTACCATGATCGATACTGAAATATTCTCCGATTTGCGCTCCCGGATGAATGTCTATTCCTGTATCCGAATGGGCCATTTCTGTTATAATACGTGGAATCACAGGCACACCGAGCTTCAGTAACTCATGTGCTACGCGCTGATAAAGAATGGCATGAATTGCCGGATAACAGAAAATAATCTCACTGGGGCTTTTGGCTGCCGGATCACCATCCAAGATAGCTTTCACGTCTGTCGATAGCAGATACTTGATATGTGGAACCTTATTGATAAAAGCAATGGCTATTTCAGAAGCACGATCTTTGGAATCACAACAACGTTCGACTTCAAAGCACAGGCCATTATAGATTTGTTCCTGCAACAGGTCGTAGGCCTGCTCCAGATATACACCCGTATAATATTGTATAGAATCCGTCTGTGCCTCCTGTTCCGTTCCGAAGAAACCGGGAAAAATAACCTTGCGGAGCAAGGTCATGATCTCCCTGAGTGCCGTCACCGATGGTGAAGGTTTCTGGTGTAGCGGAATGTATTGGTATTCCGGCTGATCTGTCACTGACAGCAAATCAACATTTCTCCGGATTTCTTCTAAGATAGTTGCTCTGTTCATATTCAATTATCCCATATTGGATTGTATACAGTGAATTTATTCTTTTGATAGATATCTTGCCCTAAAATATAGATCGATCCATCCAGCATGAACATGTGATAATTTTTCATACGAATCCATAACGAGCGTGAAGTCCATTGCTCTGTAGTCAAATTGTATTCCCAAATTTTTCCGTCGTTGTCAATCATAAAGAAGCTCTTTTTCTGTTCATCATAAACACCAGAAGAAATAACACCGAGCTGTGCAGGTATAGAGGGAATCAGCTCCCATTTTGTCAAGCTATCCGAAGAGACGTAAAAGCCGTTACGAATACCATTACTCTTTTCTCCTAAACCTGCATATACTTTATCTTCTACAACAAATGCGACGCCTCCTCTTTGGTTTGCTTCGTTCACTTTGGCAATTGTAGTCCATTCTCCACTATTTTGAGTTGAAAGATCATAACGTACTATTTCATTCATATTGCTACTATTGTCAGTACCACCATGATTGGTATGACTTTGTTGTAATGAGTAGCTCAGTCGGTCATCATCC
>ENA-ORMR01001895-ORMR01001895.1-human-gut-metagenome-genome-assembly--contig:-NODE-1895-length-14559-cov-13.277579_pt1 | contig 14559 bp, 23 predicted proteins | sample MGYA00242107_ERZ509003 | MGnify/ENA primary metagenome ERZ509003 (study PRJEB26280, sample SAMEA2338699) | human gut metagenome | biome: human gut; feature: human-associated habitat; material: faeces... | reverse complement strand
AAAAACGAGGCCGTCAGTTAGCTTTTAAGGGCATAGCAGACGGCTTTTAATATAAATACAAATAGGTTTAAAGTATTGAAATTAAGCTAATATAGAAGGGAGGGTATACCATGAGTTATAAATTTAAAACAAGCTCACCAAAGGAAGTTAGAAAAACATTAAGCACACTGGTTAATTTAGTAGCTAATGACAAGATAGACCAGAAAAAGGCTAATAGTATAGTATATATAACAAATGCGATACTTACTTCTATAAGAGTGGACGAGCAAGAAAAACAAATACAGGAATTAAAAGAGATGATAGAAGAAATACAAGAGGAGAGAAAATAAGTTGAGAACTAATTTGTTGAAATTAAAAAAAAAATTAGTGGACTTACAGAAGAAGGAAGACCTTTCTGATGTTAAAATAGAATTTACAGATGTGGAGATTTATGAGTTGTTTAAAGGGTATTCTCAAGACACTAGAGACGATATACAAGCCAATTACAAAGGCAATTTATTAAATTATAGCAAACTAAAGGAAGAAACAAAGAAGGAAATATTTGAAAGAATACTCGTAATTGAATATGGTAAATATGATCCAGTAGTAATAATTGATGACATTATAGAAATTTAATTATTAAAAGAATGTAGTATTTCGATAATTTAAAAATATCAGGGGGAGATTAAATGCAAGATATGTATTCTTATGTTGAAGGGAAACTCTATAATTTTAAATCTATGAAAGTAGAGCTTAATTCTTATAAGATAGATTTAGAATATTTAAATAAGGATTATGAAGGTTGTAGGGGAAAATCATACTCTGGTATAACATCAAAGACAAATAGCCTTTATAGTTCAGTAGAAAATGAATTAATCAGAAAAGAAAGAAGAAAAGAAAGATTGCAGTTTAAGATCACTGAAAAAGAAAGAGAAATTAGAAAAATAGAAAATGCACTTGCTTTATTAGATGATGAAGAATTGCAGCTGGTTAAGCTTAGATATTTCTCAGATAGAATAAAACCATTAAGCTGGTTAGCTATAGGTAAAGAGATGCTAACCAGTGATAAAAGATGCAGATATCTTAGAGATAGAGTGTTATTTAAACTATCAAATGTGATTTAAAAACCTATCAAAACCTAACATTAAATTAGAATATAAAGAAGCTATGTAATTTTGTTGCATAATTCGACCTGTTTTTGTACTATTTAGGATAGAAAGGGGTGAATTATATGTTACATAGATTAAATATAGTTATGAAAGATGAAAGTGTGTTAAATGTACAAATCAATATTAATGTTGATAAGGCTAGAGCTTCTGAACTTTTAAATGGACAAATAAGTCAAAATCCAAATGGGAAAATTGAGTTCCAGGCTTATAATAATGAAACAATAACTTTAGATATAAAAGATATTTCTCATATTATAGTAATATAAAGATGTATTAATAATACTTGTAAAAATATTATATTTAAAGGGTTGAAAGGGTCTAATTAACATTAGGCTCTTTTTTCATTTAAGAAAGGATATTTATTCTTCTGAAAAAGATAAACTAGGATAGAGATATATATTATGAAAATGGGATAGAACACTTGAAAAAGACAAAATAAAAAAGAGCTTATACTACTGAAGCTCTTTAAATTAATATCATTAATCAAAATAGACACAACCATATTAGCGGCTACCACACAGACAGCTTATGTTAAAAAAAATCACACACTAATATGGGTTTACATGTCTAATAATATTATATTCATCTTATACGGAAATGATACCATATTTAGTATTAAAAATCAATAATTATTTACTAAAACTTTTTCTTGGAAATAATTCGATAATATTTAATTTAGGCGTAATTAAATTAGTATATAAACTATTATTATATTCATAATATGTATATAAAGCGTTTGCTACATAATCTGCAGCCTGTACTATATAAGCATTACCAGCATCAGAATCAAGATCTATAATTTTTAAATCGAGGTTATATCTACATTCGTAATTTAAATAAATCGTTATATACTCTTTAAGTGAATTAATTGATGAAACTTTTGTAGTTTTTTTATCATAAATTACATTTATTTTAGTCCCAGTATCTTCTTTAGTAATTAATTTTGCAATTAGTAGTTTCATAATATAATTATATAAAATATTTTTATCTTTTAATAAATTTTCTTCCACATGATTTAAGTCTATAACTATATAAGATATACTTAAATTTTTCTTTATTATACTTTCCAAAATATGGTATTTAACACAAGGATATGCATCTTTGGCTTTTATCTCATTAGCATGTATATTCAGTTGAGGGAACTTATTTTTAGCTAATCCTAACTTCCTTTTCATTATATTATGTAAAGATTTGGCCTCCTTAGTATCTATACAAGCTATGACAAAATATCTACCAGAGGATCCTAAATTTCCAGATTCATCAAATATAATACATCTTTCATTTTTATACATATTAATCACCTCCTTACGCAATAAATAATATAGAATGAATTTTATTTATGCAATAAGATATTACAGAATAATTTTAATAAAAATATATTATGCAGAATTATGTATAATTTGGGGACACTTTAGGGAGGGTTAGGGATAGTTTATAGGGAGGGTTTTAGGGATAGCTAAAACTAGTAATACCAACGGATAGGGATAGTAGGGATAGTTTTTGCTATAAACTTATTTTTATTTTTTTATTTCTAGAAAAAAAGCTATATAGATATCCCTCTAATTTAAGATATATTTTAAATCTTTATAATATGGTTAACACAAATAACACATTAATAACACAATGGAAATAAAAATACATAGTAAATAATAATATTAAATAAAAATTTAATTACTTAAACAGAGGCAATACCAGGCTTTAAAAGAATGAATAAAAAACTATAAAATTCTATTTATAGACTTAGAAAGTTTAAACCATACAATAGTTAATACACTGGTGAATATATTGGAGTTGCTGGATTTATAATCTGGTAACTCTTTTTATTTTTTCAAAAACAACACATCAACAACACAACTAGTATAAAACACACCTTTTTTATCACGAAAATCCTACTTTTTAATATTCTATGTGCTTGCATCATAAGTACCTTAATATATATTTTTTAAAAATCTGTTTTAAAATTTTAAAAAAAGTTATAAAAACTATCCCTACTATCCCTAAGTATTGAAATTAAGCCATTTTACTATCCCTAAAACCCTCCCTAAGATATCCCTAAAGTATCCCTAAACTATCCCTAAATAAAAATAGACAAAAAAAGAAGCTCAATAAAAATGAGCTTAAACAAATATATTATTAATTTTATCAACTGCTTCTAATTTTTCATTTTCCATAACATGAGTATAAATATTCATTGTTGTTGCAATATCAGAATGTCCCATTAAATGTTGTACTGTTTTTGGTGGCACTCTAGCCTCAAATAAACGTGTTGCATATGTATGTCTAAGTGCGTGAAATCTTATTGGTGGAATATCAATATGTTTTAATATAGTGTTTAACCTTCTTCCAGGAGTTTTTTCATCTATTAAATTCCCGTCAAAATTCGGAAATACATAGTCATGGTTATTATAAGCTTCTCCCATATATAAAATATGTTTATTTTGTTCTTTTTTATATGATTTTAATTTTGTTAAAACATTTTTAGGAAGAGGAATACTCCTGATAGAATTTTTAGTTTTAGGGGACTGTTCAACAAGTTGCCAACCTACAATTTCTCCATTTTCATATATTGCTATATTACTAATAGTTCTATTTACAGTTATTTCTCCTTTTGTAAAATCAACATCACTCCATTTTAAACCTCTTATTTCGCCTTTTCTTATTCCTGTACTAAGAGCTATTATATAAAGCATTTCTAAATCATGGCCTTTAATTGCTTCTAATAGTTTTTCCTGTTGTTCTTTAGTTAATACAGAAACTTCTTTATTTTCTTGTATTTTAGGTAATGTTACAATTTTAGCATAGTTTTTTAGTATATATTCTTGTCTTTCAGCTTCTCCTAGACAAGTTTTAAGTTTACCATTAAGTTGGTTAATAGTACCTGGACTTACTCCTTCATTAAGGAGATTTTTATAATACTTTTGTAAGTGAGCAGCTTTAAGATCTTGTAACTTTATTTTTCCAAGGCTAGTATTTTTTATATAGTTTTTATAAAGATTATAATATCGAGTGAAGCTAGTAGCTTTTAATTCAGATTTTTTATAGTCAAATAGCCAATTATAAAACCACTCTTCTAAAGTTATTTTATCTTTATTTAGCGTATTACCTATCAGCATATTACGTTTGTATTCTTCTAGCTTTTCTTTTACTTCCTTTTGTGTCTTTCCGTAGAATTGCTTTCTATCTGGAGAGCCATTATTTTTAAAACCTATTTGTATTGAAGCTCTCCAGCCTTTCTGTACTCCTTTTACCTTATATGGAACTATAGTACCTTCACCATTGGCACGTTTACCCATGATTACTCACCTTCTTTATTTGAGTATTTATATTTTATATATTTAGTAAATTCCTCTAACTCTTTAATAGCTTCATCAGGAAGATTTTGAGTATTTTCTATTATGTTTTTATATGGTTTTAGAGTATTTTTATAATAAAATTCTATTTGGTCTTTTTCTAGATGTTTAGATTTTTCATTTTCACATAAAAATTTATCATCACTTAATATTATTGGGTTAATATCATTCACAAAATTTTTTAATATAGTAGAATACTTTTTAGATATCTTTTTTATTTGTTCCTTTTCTTCATCATCATAGAGTAAGTTAGTAACATCAACTCCTAAAGCTCTACCTATAGCCATTAATGTACTAAATGGTATTTTTTCTATTTCTCCATTTTCATATTTTTGTATAGTCCTTACATTTTTATTGATTAATTCTGATAATTGCTTTTGAGTTATTTTTTTCTCTTTTCTATATTTTTTTATTAATTCATTCGTTTTCATTTTACCACCTCAATGATATTATAACACATAAAAACGTATTAAAATACACATTTTAAAAAATAAAGTACTTGACTAACGAATTAAAATATGTGTATAGTATAGTTATACGAAGTATAATTCGTTATTATAAAAATTGAAGGGAGTATTTAAAATGAGTAAAAAAATAAAAATCGCAAGAGTTTTGGCTGATAAATCTCAAATGGATTTAGCTAAAGAAACAGGATTATCAAAAGAATATATATCAGCACTTGAAAGAGGAATTACAGACAATCCGTCTTTAAAGGTTATGAAAAAACTTTCAAAGGCCTTAGGTGTATCAGTAACAGAGTTATTCTTTAATGAAAATGAATAGAAACGGAGGGGAATATTATGGATAAAAAAATAATCACAGTAGCTGAATTTGCTAAAAAATATTCACTAGGAATGAATTTTGCATATCAACTTGCTAGAGCAGAAGGCTTTCCAATGATTAAAACAGGGAGAAAAATAAATATATTAGCTGATAAAGTTGACGAATGGTTAGAAAAAAATATTGGAAAACAATTTTAAGGTAGGTGGTTGCTTTGTTAAATATATTCAATACAGTTAAAGACAGAAAACTACTTCCAGTAGTACCTATATTTAATAATGCTAACTTTCCAAGTGTTCCCTGGAAATCTGAGATAAACCACATAGACACTATAGAAAAATTAGAGCAACAAGGCGAATATTTCGACTATAAAAATAAAAATAACGAAGCTAAAAAAGGAAAAATAACAGGAGCTTCATTATTAACTGGTGAAAAAAGTGGAGTTATGGTTTTAGATCTCGACAGGAATCATGGCACTGGAGAAGTTGACGGAGTTGTAAACTATAAAAAATTAGTTGATAGCTTAAATTTATCTGAAGAAGATAAGGAAAAAGCATTTAATACTTTTACAGTTAAAACTCCTAATGGTGGATTGCATTTATATTTCAACTGGAAAGAAGGCCTAAAAAGTGATAGTAACAATAAGCTATCAATAGATTTAAAAACATCTGGAGGGCTTATTGTAGCACCTGGAAGTATTAGAAAGATGAAAGACGGAACATATAAAACTTATACAGTTTATAAAGATGTAGAAATTCAAGAAATGCCAGATAAATTATTTAATGAGCTTCTTAAGTACTTTGGAAAAGTAAAGCCAGTAGCTAAAAATACTAAGATAAAAACTATAAAGTCAGCATCTAATAATCATTATACTGTAAAGAATGAAGGTGAAAGAGATGCAGCTTTATTTAAATATCTATGTAGCATGATTGATTATAAATTCTTTAAAAATGAGAAAAATTTATTTGAATTAGCTAAAATGTATAATCAATGTTATATTAATCCACCATTTGATGAAAGTACTGTAATGCAAAAAACTAGACAAGCTATTTCATATGTTAAGAAACCTTATTGTAGTAGCACTGGAAAGGTAGTGAATGGTTCATTAGTTAAATACATACTTAATAATAATGACTGTTATGTAAAGGGAAATATGTTTTATATATACGATAAGAACGAGGGAATATATAAATATAAAGATAGTAATGATTTATTAAAAATGTATTATGACAATATAGTTATAGATGAAGATATAGATCCAGCAAAAGCAAAAAAATTTTCTGATACTATAATGGGATTAGGTGATAGATATACCGATACTTTTACATATGAAAATAGATATATAGCTTGCGAAAATGGGATAATAGATAGTCTTAATAATGAGCTATTAGAGTTTAATCATAAGTATAAATTAGACTGTAAATTTAATGGTTCTTATATGAAGAATAGACAGGAATATAAAGATAAATTTAATCAATCACGCTTTAAAATATTTTTAAATGATTTATTAGACGAAAGTACAATAAGCACATTACAGGAAGCCTGGGGGACTATTTTATGTCCTAATAGTTCAAAGGTTCAACAATGTTTTATCTATATAGGACTAGGTTCTAATGGAAAATCAAGTTTATTTGATATCCAAGAAGCTTTATTAAAAGATGCTGATAAATCTATTTGTGGTATTAGTTTAGGGGCCTTTGGTGATGATTTTATATTAAGTATGGCGGAAGGCAAAAGAATGAATGTAGTTCGAGATGATGCCTTTGAATATAAAATATCAGGACTTTTTAAAAGTTGTGTATGTGGAGAGGAAGTAACTGTTAATAAAAAACATAAGGACTATGTAAGAATTAAGTTTAATTTGTCATGGTTTTATGGATTAAATACGATGCCTATTACTTCTGATAAAAGTTTTGGTTTTTACCGTAGACCAATACTTATTCCTTTTAATAATAGATTTGGGAGTAAAAAAGATGTATTAGAAGGTAAAGCAGACAAGGTAGCTATTCCAGGAGTAGTAGAAGATATTATTAATAATGAAATGGATATAGTATTTAACTGGGCATATGAGGGCCTACAAAGGTTGATATCAAATAACTGGAAAATAACTCAAAGTCAAGAAGCTTTAAATAAAATGGAAGAATATAAAGAGGAATCAGATACTGCTTATGCTTTCTATAAACATAAATTAATAAAATCTATAGGAAGTAAAATATCAGCTTCTGCACTATATAAAGATTATGAAGAATATTGTACGATCGAAAGATTAAAGCCAATGAATCCAACTCAATTTGGACGACAATTAAAATCACTGGGGCACGATAAATTTAAAAGTTGTGGAAACATATATTTCAAAGATTTAGATTATATTAAACTCATAGCAATAGATGATAATGAAATGCCATTTTAAAATAAAAACACCAAGCAAATAGTGCAAGGTGTAAGTGTGAAAATTAAACTTTTGGAAACACATAAATTCAACTCTATAGTTATATTATAACATTTTTGAATGTTGAAATAAAGTGTTTTCAATGGTTTAATGATGTTTTTAAGGGAGGCTCATTTTGAAGAAAGTAATAGTAATTCCAAATTTAACAAAAGAACAATTTATAAATATGTTAATTTTAGAGGCACTAAAATGCCAGGATTACTTGGACGAAATAAACTCAAGGGATGTAAAAATTATTACAAGAAAAAATCTATTAGAAACATTAATTATTAATTATGAAACAGAAAAGTAGTCATTAGAAGAATATTTGTTAAGGGGGGGATTGTTATGACTAGAGAAGATATAGAAAGAGAATTAAATATCGTAAATGAAAGAATTAGCAATGCAGATGAATATTTTAAAAATCAACCATATAACCCTAATATTGATAATACAAGAGAATGGAAATTATTAAAAAGTTTAATAAATAGAGGGGTACAATTACAAGATGTATTAAATACTATGGAGGATAGATAATGACACTAAGAACGGAAGAATATTGCATATTATATGACACTAGAGAACAGGATATATTAATTCCTAATGTTTTAGCTCATAAAGGTATATTAACAAAGAGAGAAAAGATAGATACTGGAGATTACAGGATAATATATAAAGACGGTTATATGCCACCAGTGACAGTTGAACGAAAGGCTTGTATAGATGAACTTATAGGAAATATATTAGATAACAGAAAAGATGAGAGCGGTAATAACAGATTTGTTAGAGAGATCTTAAGAGCTAAAGAAGAAGGATTAAAATTTTACTTGTTAATACAAGATAAAGATTATTATAAGAAGCTTATAACAGGTAGATATTTAAGTAGAGTAAATAAAAATGCTATATCTGGCATGATTATGAGTTTAACTGCTAAATATCCATGGGTTCATATTGTAGCTTGCGATAGAGAGATTAGTCCAAGCATGGTCCATAAAATACTTTACTATGAATTAAGAGAGAAATTAAAATAAATTACATAGTTATTACATTTGAGCTTCTGCTATAGAGTGGGAGCTTTTATGTAAATCTATCTTATTGAATATCCTAAAAATAGGTTATTTAAAAGTTGAATATCCTAAAATTGATATAAGGTAGAATAGTACCTATTGAATATCGTTAAACAAAGACATTTAAAAGTGATACAGTAAATAATACAGTAAGTGATACAGTAAATGATACAGTAAATGATACAGTAAATGATACAGTAAGTGATACAGTAGGTGATACAGTAAACACGTTGCAAGTACTTAACTTAAATATAAAAGTGATACAGTAAATGATACAGTAAGTGAACCAGTAAATAATACTGTAAGTGATACAGTAAATGATACATTATCTAAAAATAGAATCTAAAAAAGTGACACACCGTTTGACACACCGTTTGACACACTAAATGACTCACCAACTAACCCAGCACTTGACCCAGCAAACACATTGTAAATACTTAATTCAAGCATATAGTTGACTCACCACTTGACTCACCAAATGCACGACCAATAACTCACCGTTTGACACACCGTTTGACACATTATCTAAAAATATAATCTAAAAATAAAAATCCAAAAATAAATCTAAAAATACATACAAAAATAAGTCTGTATGTATGCAAACTTTCTTTTTTCTTTTCTTTTTCTAAAACCTTAAAACCTTTCCATAATGGCTTAGTTATACTTACTGAACACACAATAGGTTATTAGTTTATTTATACAAATAGAACAGTGTAAAGCACCTTTAAAAGGCAATAAAAAAGACCTATATTTCTATAAGCCTTTTAAATTTCTTCTCCAGTATCTTTAATTTTAATTTTAATTTCATAATCACAACCTAAAACAGTAGTAATTTGTTTTATATCCTTTTCCGAAAAGTTATTTCTAGAAAATTTATTGGATAAGTTTTGGCTAGATATATTTAATAGATTAGCTAGATCTTTAACAGTTAAATTTTTTCTTTTTAGTATTATTCTTATTTTCTCACTAAATGATAACATTTTAATCAGCTCCTTGTATGTAACTTATATATATAATTATAAACTAAAACATGAAAAAAATAAATAAAAAAGTGTATAAATATATTGCACATATAAACGAATAAGTGTATAATATAAATAAATAAATGTTTAATAAAACTAAAAAGGTAATAAAAATACTCGAAAGGGAGGTTAGATAAATGTTCTTTAATGCAGTAGATGACGAAATGAGAAAACTTTTTATAACAGATAAAGACAAGCACGATATACTACTTTGGATTATCTATCAGGCAAACTATCAAGAAACTTACAAGGATCTAAAACTACATCAATGTTACATAAGCTTGAGAACTTTATCGGAACAAACCAAAGTCGAGTATTCCAAGGCTAAAAGAATAATTAACAAGCTTCTAAAAGACGGTTATATAAGTTACGTTTTTAAATCTAAGAATCAATATAAGCCAAGTATTATCCAATGTAATTTTATAGAAGCTAAAACAGGATTAAAACATCAGGAAGTAGTCTCACAAGCTTCTGAAAAACCTAAGCCAAGTAATAAGTCTACTAACAATAAGAAACAGGTTACAGGGGCAAATAAGAAGCCTAAAAAGACAGCATGGAGCGACCACTACGGAGAACAACATTGGCAAAGGTATTCGGAAGATGAATTGGAAGCGAAATTGATAAGAGCGCAAAATGAAAAGAAAAGAAAAGAGCTATTAGAGGATGAAGGATTGAGCGAGAAATTGGGATATATAGACGCATTTTTCAGTCTTTCTAATTCTGGACTTACAAGGGACTTTACGGATACAGAGCTTGAATACTTAGCTAGTTATACAATATACCAAGTTGATTTTGTTCTTAACAGTTTAGAAGCTGAAAAGATAGAACCGAAAGAATTTTTAGAGAAGCTTGAAAAGGTAAAGATGAAGGGGGTAAGTTAACATGAAATCAAGAGAACAAATTTACAAAGAAACAAGAGAACTTGTAAATAAACAAGATAAAGAAAATTACCTAATTTATTACAAAGTATTTTTAGACAACTCAAAAAGACATGACATACCAACAGAAGAAGTGGAAGCTATTATAGCTGATGCTTATGCAGTTTATAAACATAAAGAAGCTGAATTAGAAGAAATATTAGATTTAGCTTATTTAGATCTAGTAACCGATAACAACGGTTACAATCAAGCTATATAAGGGGGAATAAACCATGAGTAAAAATATATACCAAAAACTATTAGAAATACAAAATGAGTTAAATTGTCCTAAAAATCAATTTAACAAATTCGGTAATTACAGTTATAGAAGCCAAGAGGACATCTTAAATGCAGTAAAGCCACTACTTGTTAAATACAATGCAACAATTATTTTACAAGACAAAATAGAACTTATTGGCGACAGATACTACATAAAAGCTCAAGCAAAATTTATAGATGTAGAGACAGGTGAAACTATAGAAACAGAAGCAACAGCAAGGGAACAAGAAAATATTAAAGGCATGCAAGCCAGTCAGATTACTGGAGCAACTTCAAGCTATGCTAGGAAATATTGCCTAAATGCACTCCTATTAATTGATGACTGCAAAGATGCAGACAGTACAAACAAACATATCGAGGAACAAGACTTAATTACAGAATCACAAGTGAAACAATTATATGCAGTAGGAATAAATGCAGGATTTGATGCAAAAATAATAGATGGACAAATCCAAAAGAAATTCAATAAAAATATAAAAGATTTAACAAGTAGCGAATTCAATAAGGCCTACTTTGGATATAAAAAAATGGTTACAGATAAGTTAGCTAAGTAAAGGGGGTGAGAACATGACAATGACAATAGAATTATTACATATAATAGCAGAAATTAATCCTAAACTTACATTTTGGGAATTAATACAAATGCTTGCAAAATAAAAAGGCACTACCTGAAAGGCAGTACCTGGAGTTATATACTATACAACTCATAAACCAATTAAAGTATACTATATAGTTCCTGTTTAAATCAATAGGAATGAGAAAAATAATAATTAAGGGGGATAATCAGTAATGAATAATACAGTAGATATAATAAGAAAGGTACAATATGATTTTGATAATGAAGCATTAGGAATCTTAAAAGCTAATGAAGAATGGAGCGAATACCAAAAAAATAAAGAAATTTTACAAAAAGAACTAGAAAATAAATTAGAAAAGATAGATCCAAAGTTAAAAAGCGAATTAAGAAAATTAGAAGATTTATATACAAGTTTGGAATGTGTTGAATTGGAAATATATTTTAATAAAGGTTTTAAAGAAGGAGTTAAATTCTTAAAAGATTGTTTATAAAGAATAATTAGAAACTAATTTTAAAGTGGCTACTATGTTAATTGAAATATGGTAGCTGCTTATTTTATAATTATTTTGTAGCTACTTCCATATTTTAAAAAGTAACTACTATGAAAGGAGATTTAGTATGTATTGTTATATCCAAGAGATTAAATTAAAGAAAGATACATTTAATGGCAAATCGAAATATATAGAACCTATTGAATATAATAACAATGGTAGAACTATATACAGTTATATGATGAGTGAAGAAAGATTTATCAGAGATAAAAATATTTCGTATAAAGTAACTTTACAAGATAGCTACAGAGAAAATGGAAAGGTAAAAAAGAAACAATGGCATATTTGTAGTATGGATTATTATAGCATAACAGATATTGGAGCTTGTTTTACTGATTACATAACTCATAAAAGATTAGAAAAAATATTAAAAGAAGCTGGATTAGAAGAAGAAATTTTAGAAGAAATTATATATAAAAAGCTAGATCCACTATACGAGAAAATAATTAATGAATATAAACAAACAGAAGAATATAAAATCAATAGGAGAAATGAAGCTATATTACAGGCATACAATATTAAGAAAAATGAATTCGATAAAAAGTATGGTTATGATACCTATAGACAATGCTATGATGTATTTGGAAATTTAAAGAATGAAGAAAGATTAATTGAATTAAAAGAACAATACAAAAGAAATCAAGAGTATCAACGTAGCTACCATGAATATAGTAGAAGTAGCTACAGCAATTATAATAAACGTAGTTACCACGAAAATAATAGAAGTAGCTACAATGAAAATGATAAAAAGATATTAAAGAAAATGTATAAGAAGCTAGCTATGGAATTTCATCCAGATAGAAATAATAATAGTGAAGAAAGCCAACGAGCTATGCAAATTATTAATAACTTAAAAGAAGAATGGAAAGTTTAAATGTAGTTACCACAAGAATAACGAAAGTAACTACAAATAAAAAGCTCCAGGAGTAAAAACCTGGGGCTTCTTTTATAAAAATGCGACGAAACAGATAAGAAAACATACATATTATAAGAATAACTTATCATAGATACGATAGTTAAATTTTATTTATAGGTAGTGTGACAAATACCACCTATATATTATTAATTATATCATAATATAGCATTAAAAACTAGATAATATAGTATTAAATATGATATAATATAGTTAGAAATAAAAGGAGGTACGGAACAGATGCAAGATAATAAAGACATATTAAAATATTTACAAAGAAGAGAAGAACTTCTAAGTAAAAGAGATGCAGTAAAAGCAGAAAAAGAAGCTGAATTAAATGCTATTAATGCTAGAGTTGAAGAACAAAATCAACTTGTAAATCAACTAAAAAAAGAGTATTTCTTGACACTTGATAAAGATAAAGAGACTGAATATAAACAAGCTTTAGAGTTATTAAATGGATTAGAAGATACTAAAAAAGAATTAGATGCAGATGTTACACTGTTAAATAAAAATTATTACATAAATTATGATCCAGAGACAGTAAAAGAAGAAGCAGAGGAATATTTAAAAGCTTTCGGATTGGATGCTAAAGTTAAAAAATTTGATAAGAAATTACAAGAAGCTATAGCTATAGCTGAAGAAGTTGGAGAAGATACCAAAGTAATAGCTGATGATATTACCAAATTACTAATTGGCTTAAAAGATATACATCTTCCAGTAGACGATAAGAGGGTTTTACATAATGAAATTAAAAGAATGATTAACGGAGCATTTCAAAACAAATTGATATTGGGAACTAATAGCAATATAGATAGATATATACCATATATATATGAAGTAATGGTACATGCTAATGAGTTTTATCCAAGAGATTAGATGATATTTTTTAAAGAGGTGTTATAAAAGTTGGAAATTAAAATATCTTCAGATGCTGAAAAAATATTAAGAAAATTCAATAAAACTGAAACAGTTGAAAAAGATGTAAGTAAATTGGTAAAAGATACCTTACATAATATCGAAAGAGATGCAAAACTCAATTTAACAAAAAATGATAGTGTTAAATCAGGTAGATTAAGAGGTTCTATAACTACTAATATAATTTCTGCTTATAGTGGTGAGGTTGGAACTGACGTCGAATATGCTGAGTATGTTGAATATGGGACTAGATATCAAAATGCTAAACCTTATTTTGAGCCAGCAGTTGAAAAGAATGTGGAAAAATTCGATGAGGAATTGGATAAGATAGTAGATAAACTTTTAGATGATATTTTTTAAATAAATTATAAAAAGGAGTGATATTATGGCAGATTATTTTAGTGAAGCTATGAAATTAAAAAAAATGCAATTAGATAAAAGGGAAAAAGATCTTGAAGAAAGAGAAAGAAAATTTAAAGAGAAAGCACAAGGTGAACAACAACAGGAAGAAGCGCAAAATGCTAAATTCGATTTTAACTTCACAAGATTAAGATAAAAACGAGGCCGTCAGTTAGCTTTTAAGGGCATAGCAGACGGCTTTTAATATAA
>ENA-ORMR01001888-ORMR01001888.1-human-gut-metagenome-genome-assembly--contig:-NODE-1888-length-14609-cov-2.372475_pt1 | contig 14609 bp, 12 predicted proteins | sample MGYA00242107_ERZ509003 | MGnify/ENA primary metagenome ERZ509003 (study PRJEB26280, sample SAMEA2338699) | human gut metagenome | biome: human gut; feature: human-associated habitat; material: faeces... | reverse complement strand
TGGCTTATCAAAGACGCCTCGGGCAATTACGTTAAACTGGATAAAATCGGAGCGCAGACCGTAGCCGTCGGACTCGGGGGAGAGGAACTGACTTTCACTTCCAACCGTTCGGGCGACAGTATAACCGATTATCTTTTGAGTTTTACGCCGAATTCCGATATAGCGCAGATAGAAATACAAGCGATATTCGCTTATTCGAACAGTGATATTACCTTTATCAATTACCAAAATCCGAACAACAACAACGTGGAGTTTACGGTAACGGGTTTAGCTTACGGTAAACCTCTCAACAGCTACAAAAACGAAGAAGCAGGGATAGACCTTACTCAGGGACTTCCGTCTCCGGCGGACGTAGTGGGTATGGAATTCGAGGGTTGGTATCTTATGGGCGACCCCGAACAGAAAACGGTGGACGGCAGCATCACTTTCGAACAGCCTACCTCCCTTATCGCAAAATGGAAACGCGTATCATATACCGTGGTATTTTATTACGCGGACGACGACAATAACCGAGTGGAACTGCAACGCACGTCCGTAACGTATCAGGACACGCTTGCAAGCGGTTCGAACGGCGGTGTTCCGTCGGAAATTCAGTCGGATAACTCCGGCATAAAGGGACAAGCCGTCTACTCCTGCACGTTTTACGGAAACCTGGGGGAAAAGTTAGGCTTAACCAAGCGCGACGCAGACGGCGCAATGGAGTTTTGCGACGACTACAACGCACTGCTCCCAAGTAAAGAGTGCTGCAAACGCGCCTTTATGCAGGGGTTGTTCGTTTCCGGCGGCTCGGTGGTGATTCCCACTGCGGATAGCGACTTTGGCGAAAACACGTCCAAGTCCAAGTATCATTTGGAGTTGCGTTTTTCGGATTTTGCCTTTGCCAAGGCAGTTCAAAACGCCTATTCCGAACGAGAGTTCAAGTACGTCGTGCGCAAAAATTGCGCCGTACTTTACATAAAGGACAGCGAAAAAATAGCCGACTTTTTGGTGTATCTTAATGCCATGTCGGCAAAATTGAAGTTGGAAAACGTAATCATAGGGCGCAGTTTGCGTAACGCAGCCAACAGGCAAAGCAACTGCATTGCCGCCAACATCGACAAAAGCGTTTTGGCGTGCGAAAGGCAACTTGCCGCCATCGAAACGCTAAAAAAACAGGGGCGTTATGACAGTTTGCCGCAAAATTTGTTGGATGCGGCAATCGTTCGCGAACAAAACCGCGAAGCCAACTTGGAGGAAATTGCCGCCAAACTGGGCGTTTCCAAAAGCGGAGCAAACCACAGACTAAACAAGATAATATCTCTTGCCGACTTACCGAGGTAAAAATGAAACAATTCGTGCATCTTCACTTACACACCGAATACAGTCTTTTGGACGGAGCCACTCGCATAGACGAAATGCTTGCCAAATGCAAACAACTCAACATGCCGGCAGTGGCAACATGTACTGCGCATGGAAGTTCCTAAACGCCGCAAAAAGCGCGGGAATCAAGCCGATTATCGGTTGCGAATTTTACATGTGCGAAAACCTTCACGGCGTCGGCTACGAAAACAAGGAGTACTTCCACCTTATTTTGTTGGCTAAAAACAACGTGGGGTACTACAATTTGTGTCGCCTGAATTCTATTGCTTGGGTGGAAGGCTTCTACTACAAACCTCGTATCGACTTCGAAACGTTGCTAAAATACAAAGACGGTCTAATTTGTCTTTCCGCCTGTATTGCCGGGCAATTGCCGCGTTTGTTTTTGGCGGATCGTCCGGAAGACGCCTACCAACTTGCCAAAAAGTACAAAGAAGTTTTCGGCGAGGACTACTACATCGAAATTCAACGCCACGGCATAGCCGACGAAGACGCCGTTATGCCGCAACTGATAAAACTGGCGCGTGATTTGGACATCAAAGTTGTCGTTACCAACGACGTACATTACCTCAACAAGGAAGACGCCGAAATTCAGGACGTAATGCTGTGCGTGCAAATGGGCAAGTACGTGGATGACACCGACCGTATGAAGTTCCAAGGTGAGGAGTTTTACCTAAAAGACTACGACGAAATGGCAGCGTTGTTCCCGGGAGTGCCGGACGCAATGGACACCACTTTGGAAATTGCCGAAAAGTGCAACGTGGACTTCGGCAAGGAAAAACTTTTGCCGTTGTACACGCCTCCGAGAGGAATGGATTCGGCGGAATATCTGCGCTTTTTGTTGGAAAAGGGCTTAAAGGAAAAATACCCCGATTGCACTCCGGAAATAAGGGAAAGAGTGGAATACGAGTACGACGTTATCGTTTCCATGGGCTTTGTAGACTACTACCTAATCGTTTGGGACTTTATCAACTACGCCAAAACCAATGGCATACCGGTTGGCCCCGGAAGAGGCAGCGGCGCAGGCAGCGTTATTGCTTACCTAATAGGCATAACCGAGGTAGAGCCGTTCCGCTTCAATCTGATGTTCGAACGGTTTTTGAATCCGCAACGTAAGTCCATGCCGGACTTCGACGTGGACTTCTGCATGGACAGGCGTGGCGAAGTTATCGACTACGTTCACCGCAAATACGGCAACGACAACGTTTGCCAAATCGTAACGTTCGGCACAATGGCGGCAAAAAACGCCATCAAGGACGTTGCGCGCGTTATGCGTTATTCGGTTGCCGAGGCTAACCGTTTGGCAAAAATGGTGCCGGATAACTTCAAGTATACAATTCGCCACCTGTTGGGGCTTAAACCCTACAAAAAGCCGGAAGACACGTACGTTTCCGAAGAACTTAAACAGGCGTACGACGATCCTGCAACTCACAAACTTATCGATATCGCAATGCGGCTGGAAGGCTCGCCCCGTCAAACGGGCATGCACGCGGCCGGCGTTGTTATTTGCCGCGAAAAAGTTGCCGATCACGTTCCTTTGCAAACCAACGGCGGTTCGCTTGCCAAGGGCGGCATTGTCACCACACAGTACAACATGATCGAGGTAGAGCAACTGGGACTGCTCAAAATGGACTTTTTGGGTTTGCGCACGCTTACCGACATCAAAAAGGCTTGCGACTACGTTATGGAAGACTACGGCGTAAAGGTGGATTTTTCCAAGTCGGACTACTCCGATCCCAACGTGTTTAACCTCATTTCGTCGGGCGACACAATGTGCATTTTCCAATTGGAAAGCGGCGGCATGTGCGACCTTATGCGTCGTATGCGCCCCACGGGCTTGGAAGAAATTATCGCAGGTATCAGTTTGTATCGTCCGGGACCGATGCAGTATATCGACGACTACATTGCCTGCAAGTTCGATAAATCCAAAATCAAATATTTGCACCCGTCCATGGAATCCATTTTGGACGTAACAAACGGCTGTATCGTATATCAAGAGCAGGTTATGCAATTGGTAAAAAAACTTGCGGGATTTTCCACTGCGCTTGCCGACAACGTGCGTTACGCCATGTCCAAAAAGAAAAAGGAAATGATGCAGCAACTAGGTCAGTTGTTCATTCACGGCGGAACCTGGAGCAATGGCGAAACCGTTCTCGGATGTGTAAACAACGGCATCCCGGAGGAAACGGCAAACCAAATCTACAAGCAGTTGGACGACTTTTCGCAGTATGCGTTCAACAAATCGCACGCAACCTGCTATGCCTATGTAACCTATCAAACGGCATGGCTCAAAAACTACTACCCGGCAGAGTTTATTTGCGCATTGCTCAATAACCGCATAACGGATATTTCTCAAATCAAAAAGTATATGGAATATGCCAAAACCATTGGCATAGACGTTTTGCCTCCCTGCATTAACAAAAGTTTGGATTTGTTCCACGTCGAAAACGGTGCTCTGCGTTTCGGATTGGGCGGTATAAAGAACATCGGAGTTGCGGTAGTAAAGCAAATCGTCGACGAACGCACTCGCGGCGGAGAGTTTGCGGATATGACAGACTTCTTTGAGCGTTGTAGTGAGTTTATCAACAAACGCATGGTGGAAAACCTAATCAAGGGCGGCGCGTTTGACTGCTTTAACCGCACACGTGCCGATATGTTGCAGTGGTATAATGACGAACTTAACGAAGTTGTGGAAAGCAACAAAAAGCACGCAACGGGGCAAATTTCCATTTTCGACATGATGCCCGAACTGAAAAGCGAAGTGCATACAGCGCACGAGCAAATTAAGGAATTGCCCAAACAAATTTTGTACACCTACGAAAATGAAGTTTTGGGACTATATATGTCCGGTTCGCCTTTGGACGAATACGACGAGTTTTCTAAAAAATTCTGTTTCGATTTCGACACAAGAGAAACCATGCCGATTACTCCGGAAGGTATGGAAGACGCCGAACCCATTCGCCCGGAAGTTGAAAAACGAGCGGTTATTACCGGCGGCATTTTGCGCGATATCCGCGTAGTAGTAGGTAAGGATAACAACCGTATGGGCTTTGGCGTGTTGGAAGATAAGTACGACAAAATTGACGTCGGATTGTACGGCGCAACTTACGAAAAGTACAAAACACTGTTTGCAACCGACGCTTTCGTCGTGGTAAAAGGTATGCTTTCCGACGCGCGCGACGGCTACAAAATCACTGTGCGCGAACTTATCGATCCGCACAGCAAAGCCGCAAGTGAACAACAAGCGGCGCGGCCCGCAATGGAAGTGCCTCAAAGCAACGTTACCCTTTGGCTAAAAATGGACGAAAGGGACGACGAAAAGTATGCCGCCGCTGTGGACGTTTTACGTCAATACGAAGGAGAGGTTCCCGTCAAAATCAAACTTGAGGGCAAGGTTTTTGCCTTGGAAACAAAGGTTCGCAGGTGTGCCGGCATAGAGTACGAACTGGGGTTGATTCTCGGCGCAAAGAACGTCGTATTTTTCGAAAAATAGCCGTTTTTCCGTCATACATATGCACTTATTGTGGGTTTTTTACAAAAAGCAACCTGTGGTTGACAAAATGGAAAGCAAAATCGGCGCGATATTTGCCGTTTATTGGCTGATTGTCGTTGTCGGATATTCCCTTTGGTCGCTTTTTGCAAACGCTTGGGAGTACAGTTGGATTGTGTTCCCGTCGGCGGCAATGTTTTGTTGGACAATCGCCTCTATTTTGCAACTTGTCGGCTGGCAGGTTGGCGATAGCGACAAGATAGACTAACGAACCCGTCGTGCTTTGTATGTAGTTTTTCTCACCAAAGCCGAGCATTGTAGCCATTATTTTCACGTAACGCTCGGCAGCAAAAGACGGTTGTCTTGGCAAATTGCTTCGAATTTTGAGCGCGCCAACGGGCATATCATCAAATAACGTTTTGTCTAAAATCCAAACGTTTCGGCATAAGGCATAATAATTGGTTTTCAAAAAATCAATTCATAACAAAACAAAGAGTTCGGCGCAATGCCGAACTCTTTGTTTTGTTATTATTGGTTACAATGTGTTTTGTGCTTGTTTATTATAGCATGCTTTGCGCAAATAATTGCAGTTTACCTTGTGATTTCTTGATAGCAACGTGCTTTGTACATATCACCGATACAACCTTAACTACCAAGCGGACGTCCTGTGCTTTTATTTTGTCGCAAGCAGTTTGCTCAGCGCAACAAACGCGTTGTCGGTAGTTTTGTCGGCAGTGCTAAACGGTGCGGCGTTGGGACGCGTTACATTGACGGCAATGCAGTACACGTTGTTTTCGTCAAAACGAGCAAGCCCATTGAGCAGGTTTATGCCGTTTTGCTTGTCGTACACAACGATTGCGTAAGGCGTATCATCGGACGTTACAAAGGTACATTCGCCTATGCCGAATTTATCAAGCAGTGCGCTGTTTAGCGGCGCAAACTGCATATCGGCGTGGCTTGTCGGCATTTTGTCCGCGTTCATAACAATCAAGTCCGCTGTAATAAGTGCGGTGGTGGTGAATTGCGCCGAGTAGTATTTGTCCGTTTCCGAAGCGGAAACAACGCTTGTCGTTATGCCGTTCAGGGCAATTTTATCTTTGATTTTGGCTTCGTCGCTTGCTTCCGCCGTCAAAAACAGCGTAATTTTTTCGGTGTCGGCGGGTTTTGTTATCGAGCCGAAAACAAACGACCACAAAACTATGGATGCAATTATGATAAGCACAAACCATTTTGCGCTGTACGATAGGATGTTCTTATTCATTTTCCGCCTCGTAACCGCAAACGTATTTGTCTATAACAAGTAGTTTTGTTGTGCTTTTGTCTATTGTTTTGCCCTCAAACAGGTACAGCAAACGTTCTCCGTCGTCGGTATCGGCAGTGATCGGGTAAAAAGTCAATCCGCCGCTCGTGGTGGTGTTTTTGTCAACCGTCAAACTTTTTACGGATATTTCTCTTGGCTGTTTTTCGGTCATTTGTTTTACGAATTTTTGCTTTTTGGCGTTCAGCGAAATTATTTGCACAACGTAAATGCAAACGCATCCGATTGCAGCAGTGCATATCGTTGCGATTGTTTGCGCAAAAGCGCGTCCAAGCGTTTTCCAAAAAACAACGGCAAGCACGGCTAAGGCAAGCAGTGTAACGCAAAAAGCGACAAGCGCCGTTATGTATTTTTTTCGCAAAGCCGAAAATTTGTCGGCTTCGCCTGCGTCAAATAAGTGTTTCAATTGTTTTCTCCGTAAGATTTTGCAGCACAAAGCCGTCCTTGTTCGACATAACTTCGTCTGCCGCGCCTTGTTGAACTATTGCGCCGTTGTCCATTGCAATCACAAAGTCAGCCAAATGCCTTGCTTCGGATGCGTTGTGAGTGACGTAAACGATGTTGATATTCAGCATTTTGTGCAATTTTGCAAGCAGCATAGACATTCCTGCCCTCAAATTTTGGTCAAGGTTGGACATCGGTTCGTCCAAAAGGATAATTTCCGGGCGCTTTACCAACGCTCGAGCCATCGCCACGCGCTGCTGCTGTCCGCCGGAAAGTTGGCGCGGTCTTCTGGACGAAAGTTGCTCAAGTCCCACAAGTTTGCAAGTTTCTTCCACGCGCCTACGAATTTCGTCGGCAGGTATACGTTGCAGTTTTAGCGGATACGCCACGTTGTCGAACACCGTCAAGTGCGGATATAGCGCGTATTCTTGTGATAGGTATGATATGTTCCGTTCCGCAGCCGTTTTGTCGGTAACGTCGGTATCGTCAAACAAAATTTGCCCGTCGTCCGGGCGTGCAAGACCTGCCAACGTGCGCAAAAATGTTGTTTTTCCGCAACCCGATTTGCCCATTATCACGGTAAAAGATTTGTCCGGAATGTCGGCTTCAAGGTTGTAAAGGGCGGCGGTTGCTATTTTCTTTTTATTGTCCACAAAATATTTGCACAGGTTATGCGTTATTATCCGAGGCATCGTAGTTCAGTCCTTTTCTATAAATTTGCGGAAAGTGTTCTTTGTTTACGAATTTATCCAGCACTATGTCGCAACAAAGCAAGTTTGCAATAAGTTGCGCAGGCATAACAACAATAGGAAGCAGCACCAAAAACGCAACAAAGGTGTATTTGTTGTCGATAAGCATGAGCAGCCACGGGGCGGCATTGCCGATCAGCAGTCCGAAGGAAACAAGCGGCTGCCTCATCGACAGCAAAAACGCGTTTTTAAGTTTGGCAAGATAGGGAAGTTTGTACACAAGGCTTTGGCAAAGCAATATAGGCGATATTGTGGCAAACAGCACCGTTGCGATTATGGCAATAACAAGTGAAACTTGCGCAAGCGTGCCGTTGTCGAAGTATTGCAACTTAAGACAATATTGTGTTGCCCAATTCAAGCCGCCGCAAATTGCACCCGTGCAGGCAAAAATGCCGCCGTTTTCCTTAATCGATTGCCAAAAGTCGTGCCAAAACAGTATTCCGTCCTGCCAAGTGAGCCTTCTTATCACTCCGCAAAGTCCGGCAATGCCTACTCCCAGCACCGCAAGGCAGGGTATAAGCACAAGGTTTGCCGTGTTCACGGTGGAAAAAATGTTCGAAGCCGCTTGGCTTGCAGTTGTGTAACCGCTATTCAATTCCAAATTGATTTTGTACACTTTAAGGTTGCTTACAATGGTAACGGCAAAACTCGGCAACAAAAACAGCAAGCACAAAACGCCTACGCCTATTATCAGCGAAAGGCGGTTGGCGTACAAATCCCAAAACAAGTTGAACCTATTATTTGGCAATTTGTCCGTCGTATAGTCTTTTTCTGCTTTTTTGTTGAACATATTTTCTCCGTGTGTTTTGTGCTGTCGTTTGTCGGCAACCAAGTAAAACGTTTTACCGAAATTGTACTCTCTTTGACGTCAAATGTCAAGATTCGCCTAAAAAATAAGGTAGTTTTATTGCAAAAAAACTGAAATTAAATTGAAAATGGGTATTGACACGGGGTATATGTAGTGGTAAAATTTAGTTACTAAAACGTTTTACTAAATCCTTGGAGTAGGTTTATGAGCAAAATTTTCATTGTCGGAAGCATAAATATGGATTTGTCCGTAAGCACGGACATCGTTCCCGAAGGCGGAATGACAGTAACAGGATACGGTTTTATGACAAATCCGGGCGGAAAAGGCGCCAATCAGGCGGTTGCCGTTGCCAAGTGCGGCGGAAAAGCCGTTATGGTCGGCTGCGTAGGCAATGCTTTCGGCAAAGAACTAATAGACACGCTGTCGGGTTACGGGGTGGATGCGTCCTTCGTTGCTTCAAGCCAAAGCGTCAGCAGCGGCATTGCGGTGATAGTGGTCAGCGACGGCGAAAACAGGATTATTCTCGATCGCGGCGCAAATGCGTTTGTAACTCCGCAAATGGCACAGTCCGCTATTGCAGACGCCGAAGCGGGCGACTACTTGGTTGTGCAGTTGGAAATTCCCACCGAAACGGTTGTCGCATCGCTGATTGCGGCAAAACAAAGGGGTATGATCACGGTTCTTAACCCTGCTCCCGCAGCCAAATTGCCAAGCGACGTTTGGCAATACGTCGATTATTTTGTTCCCAATCAAAGCGAAGCGGAGTTTTACACGGGCATCTACCCGTCGGACGAATCTTCCGCAAAAAAAGCGGCGGAAGTGCTGGGAAAAAGCGGCGTAAAAAACGTGGTGATAACAATGGGCAGCGTAGGCGCAATTGCGTTTGCGGGTGAGGAAACGGTACTTGCAAAGGCGTACAAAGTGAACGCAATCGATACCACCGCGGCAGGCGACACGTTTGTAGGCGTTATGGCAACGCGTCTTTCGGAGGGCGCAACTCTTGAGGAAGCAATGACGTTTGCCAACAAAGCGTCGGCAGTAACCGTCACAAGAAAGGGCGCGCAACAAGCAATACCATGCCGCAACGAAATAGTGTAGGCGGCGTTGCGTAAGGAGAAAACAAATTGTGCAAAAGAAAGTAACGATAAAAAACGTCGCCGAGCAGCTAGGGTTGTCGGTTACCACAGTGTCGTTGGTGCTTAACAACAAAGGAGATATTCCGGAGTGTACGCGCTCGCGCATAAAGCAGGTTGCCGAGGATATGGGCTATCGTCCGGACTATATGGCGCGAAGCTTGGTAACGGGAAAGTCGCACATAGTCGGAGTGTTGATTCCGGATATATCCAACCAATTTTTCGCCGAAACGGTGCGGTACTTGCAAATTGAACTTAATCACTACGGCTACGACATTATTCTTTGCAACAGCGAAGAACGTATGGATAACGATATCAAGTACATCGAGTGGTTGTCCGGTCGCAGGGTGGACGGCTTGGTTCTTACGCTTTCGGCACAGTCCATGCAAAAGGAAAATCGCGAAAAAATGCAGCGCGTGCTGGACGGCGTAAAAATTCCATATGTGTTTTTGGATAGGTACTATCAAAGCGACGCTCCCAAAATATTGGTAGACAACGTGGACGGAGGCTATCGCGTAACAAAGTATCTGTTGGATTGCGGACACACGAATATCGGCGTTATAACCGGTCCCATGAGCCTCAACAGCAGTGCCAACCGGCTGGAAGGCGTGCAAAAAGCCATGGCGGAACGGGGCATAGCGCTTTCGGAAGAAAACGTGGTCAATTTGGCTTACGATATGGATTCCGGCAGGCTGGGTGCGGAAAAACTTATCCCGCGCGGAGTAACGGCAATATTTTGCTTCAACGACTTGCAGGCTTACGGCGTGTTTGCCTATGTAAACGAACTGGGCTTAAGCGTCCCGAACGACGTAAGTATAGTAGGCTTCGACGATATTTTCTATTCTTCCATATTGGAAACAAAACTTACCACCATTCGTCAGCATATCCGCCAAATGGCGTTGGAAACCTGCAAAGTGGTGGTAAATTTGTTGGAAAACAAACCTTGCCAACAGGAAGTTAAACTGGAAACCGAGCTTATTGTAAGAGACAGCGTAAAGGATATCTCAAAATGAAAAAACAAATCACCGTACAAAGGATAGACGGCACGCAAGTGGCTGGGTCAAAGTACAAATCTCGCAAAAAGCGTTGGACGGCAAACGATTGGACGCTGGTGCTTATGGCGTCGCTCAGCATCGTGTTCTTGGCTGTATTTGCTTATGCTCCGCTGTATGGTTTAACTCTCGCCTTCAAAAGAGACGAAGGCATAATCAATATACAGCAGGTCATCAAGTACGGCACTTGGGCAGGTTTCGAGCAGTTCGAAACGTTTTTAACCGATCCGGACTTTGGCAACATCATGTTCAACACGTTGGGGCTGAACATTCTCCAACTGCTTATCAACTTCCCCGCACCAATCATCTTTGCAATATTGATGAGCGAACTACTTTCCGATCGCTTCAAAAAGGTGGTGCAAACGGTAACGTTTTTCCCTCACTTCCTGTCTTGGGTAATCTTCGGCGGCATATTCTTGAGCATGCTGGATTACGACAGCGGTATCATCAACAACTTGTTGGTTAACATAGGCATCGTAAAAGAGCCTGTGGATATTCTCGGCGGAGAGCAGTACTTTTGGGGACTTATCATCATAACGTCCTTGCTAAAAGGGCTTGGATGGGGCTCGGTAATCTACGTTGCTGCAATAAGCGGCATTCCCAAAGAGTTGTACGAGGCGGCGCGTATCGACGGAGCAAACCGTTGGCATAAAATTCGCTATATAACCGTGCCGAGCATCGCTCCAACAATAACGTTGTTCTTCATCTTGTCCATCAGCGGACTGCTTAACAACGGTATCGACCACTTGTGGGTGTTCCAAAACGCAAATAACATCACACGAAGCGAAGTGTTGGATACGTTTATCTACAAGTACGGCATACCGGAAATGAACTATGGCTATGCCACGGCGGTAGGTTTGCTAAAATCCGTCGTGTCGCTCATTTTGCTCGTGTTGGGCAACGCCGTTTGCAAAAAAGTCAGCGGCAAAGGAATTTACTGATATGTTACGAGTACTGGACTACAATACAAAGCATTTTGCGATTGTTCGCAAAATCGCGCTGTGGATTTCGGCAATACTGTTGGTGTTGGCTGCGTTCTTCCTGTACGTATCCAACGTTCCCGTGGACGCCGCAACCGACGAAATGTTGCATACGTTGGACGTGCTTGCGATAGTGTTTTGCTGCATTGCTCCCTTTGCTGTTGTGGTAATAGTTATGTACATAGTACTGTACTGCAAACAGCGCAAGGAAATGTACAAGCATGCCAACAAAAGGAAAGTGCATATCCACTTGTTCGATGTGCTTAACTTCACTTGGATGGCAATTTTCTGTCTGTTGTGCATCTATCCGATAATCTACGTCGTCGTAGGTTCGTTTAACCAAGGCGCTGACTACGCAAAGGGCGGCGTGTATCTCATCCCCAGATTGTTCACGTTCGAAAACTACAAAGTCGTGTTGGAGAACACCGAGCTTTATCACAGTTATTTGGTAACGATAGGGCGCACGGCAATCGGCACGTTGTCGGCGCTGGTGTTCACGTCCATCGTTGCTTATGCAATGAGTCGCGACAACCTAAAAGGCAAAAACTTCTTTTATTGGGCAAACATAATCACGATGTTTTTCGGCGGCGGACTTGTGCCGTTCTTCTTGGTCATTCAAAGTATAGGTTTGTTCGATACTTTTTGGGTGTACATAATCCCGTCGTTGTACTCGGTGTACAATATGATAGTCATTTCCAGTTTCTTCAAGAGCGTTTCCAACGAACTGCACGAGGCGGCTCAGGTGGACGGCGCAGGCGAGTTTCGTATTTGGTGGCAAATTTATATGCCGCTCAGTAAGCCGGTTTTGGCAACTGTTGCGTTGTGGCTCGCAGTCGGACACTGGAACAGTTATTTCGACACGATGATCTACACCAACTCCAAGGATTTGCACACGTTGCAGTACTTTTTGTTGAAGGCAATCCAAAGTTCCACAATGACCGAGGGCTTGCCGGAAACGATGATGCAACGCGTATCTCCGATGACGATAAGCCTTGCGGCAATCATCATTTCCATCATACCCGTTTTGTTCTTTTTCCCGTTCGTTCGCAAAAACTTCCAGTCCGGCATAATGATTGGCTCGCTGAAAGGCTGATGCGCAAACAAAAAAGCAATCAAACCCCACAACAAAGGGTTTGTTCAAAAATTTAAGCAAGGAGATTTATATGACAAAAACTACGTTTGTACGCTTGGCAGCGGCAATATTGGCAGTGTTCATGCTTGTCACGCTGGTTGCTTGCAGTGATCCTATTCCGGACACTCCCCGAGGCGACGACAACATGGCAAAACTCACTTATCCCGATTTTCCCGATACCCCGTCGGACAAAAACAGTTGGGAATACATCGAAGACGGCACCGATATAACAATCGATTGGTACGTGGACGTTTCCACTTGGAACGCTCCCACCGGCGTTGACGCAATCTCCAAAAAGATTAAGGAGGACACCGGTATCACCGTTCGTTTCGATACGCCCGTAACCGACGACGGTCAAAAACTCAGCACCATAGTTGCAGGCAAAAAGATGCCGGACGTAATCACGCTTACCACAAGCAACACCAGTTGGCCGTCCTCGCTAGCGCAACAAGGTTACGTGTACGACATCAACACCCTTGCCGACAAATGGGCGCCTTCTCTCAAAACAAATATGCCAAGCGACGTTATGGAGTGGTGGGCCTACGGAAACGGCAAAACCTACGGCATACCCAACCACTACTACAGTTATCGCGACGTTTCCGAAGGACAACTTCAACCCAACGGCGGAATGATGGTTCGTAAGGACTTGTTCGACGCTTGGCAAAACAACATTCAAAAACGCGCCGACGGCGACGGAATGATTACTTACAAATCTCGTACCACAGGCGAAGACAAAAAAGTGGAGTGGCAAGGATATATAACCACACCGGAAGGCTTTATGGAAGCGGCAAAGTGGGCGGTTACCAACTACAAAGGTAACGGAAACGGACAAATCACAACCGGGCTTCAACTTTCGCAATTCAAAAACGACGGCTGCACGAGTCTCACTTGGTTGTCGCAATTCTTTGCAATTCCGTTCGAAGACGAACAAGGCAACTATCAATATCAATTTACGCAGGAAAGTTACGAAGAAATGTTGTTGTACGTCAACGAATTGTACAACGAAGGCGTAATTTCCGACGCTAACTTCACGCAAAACTACGATGGCGTCGGCGGCGTTATCGCAGGAGGCAAGGCGTTTGCAACGTTGGTAACTCCGCAGGACTATCAAATGCACTTCGTAACGGCAAAGGACAGCGGCTACGAATACGTATCGATGTACATTACCAACGAAAACGGCGATGCACCCGTTCTTGCCGACATTCGCGGCTACGGCTATTTGTTTAACATGATAACCACCGACTGCGAACGTCCCGACCTCGTTATCAAACTGTTCGACTATCTCACTTCTCCTTACGGACAACGCCTTGTAACATTGGGCGTGGAAGGCGTAACTTGGAACTGGGAAGACGAAATGACCAACAAAATCGTCTATACTGGCACCTATCTGCAGGAAAAAGCCAACGGAACAAGCACCAAGTACGGCTTGATGATGTTCGACCTGCTTATTAACTATCAGTATTACGACAACATCCAACCTCAAACAAACCACGGCAAAACCGCGCAGGAACTGTATCGTACCAACCTCAAACGTCCGCTTACAATCTACTCCTACGATTACAACGCAACGCACTTTGTGGTAGATACAACCGACAGCCGTTACAGACAGTACAGCAACTCGCTTACCAAAATCAACAACCTAATCGGTACGCAAGTTCCTAAAATAATCAAGGCAAAGAACGCCGAAGCGGCAAAGTCGCTCTACGCCAAAACCGTTGCCACCATGAACGACAAAACGCGTAACCTTCCGCTCGTTATAGAAATGAACACCGAAGCGTACGCAAAATATAAGCAAAAGTTGGGCATCATCGTTGCTTGGCCGGCATATCAACAGGGATACGTAAGTCCGCTCAACCGTTTGATGCCTAACGGCGACCTTAGTTTGTACAGAGGATATTGATGAACTACAAAATTTTGTTAGATACCGATATCGGCGACGATATCGACGACGCTTTTGCTTTGGCATTGGCCGTTTTAAGCAAAGAGCTTGACGTGGCGGCGGTGACGACGGTTTTTCGTAACACGTTGTGCCGCGCGCGGCAATGTGCAAAACTGCTGGACGTACTGGGGGCAAACGTTCCCGTGTACGCAGGCGAATCTCTGCCCATGGACGGAGTAATTCCGCCTTTTGCGCACGATAACGGCGG
>ENA-ORMR01001885-ORMR01001885.1-human-gut-metagenome-genome-assembly--contig:-NODE-1885-length-14614-cov-3.259771_pt1 | contig 14614 bp, 14 predicted proteins | sample MGYA00242107_ERZ509003 | MGnify/ENA primary metagenome ERZ509003 (study PRJEB26280, sample SAMEA2338699) | human gut metagenome | biome: human gut; feature: human-associated habitat; material: faeces... | reverse complement strand
TTACCATCAATAGTAATGTTGTTACTATAATAAAATATAATAATCTCTTAGGTTGTTCCCAAATCCAATTATGATATATAAAGCAATTTCTAAATCCATTTGTCAAAAAAGTTACTGGATTTATCATTAGTAATTTTTTTAACCATGATATATTTATTGTGTTTGCATCCCACAATATTCCTGATAACCAAAATACAGCTGTTACCATTGATTTCACCAAATTACCAAAATCCTTGCTTATTGCTGATAATAGTGAGGCAAACAAACTCCAAATTGTGCAAAAGATAAACATAAAAAGCATATAAATTGGCATTTGTAAGACGTATATTGTTGGAGTATAATTCATTGCAATAAATATTGATATAACAATTACCATTAATATGCAATGTATCATAAACTTTGAAATACTTGTAAATGTCGGTATTGTTGAGATAGGAAATTTCATCCTAGTTACTAGATAGCTGTATTTTCTTATTGTATCTACGCCCGATGTCAGCATATCACTTATATAGAACCATGGCACAACTCCTGAAATTAACCATAAAAAATACGGAAAACCTGACATTTTACTTGGAGCTCTTAGTCCTATGGTAAATGCAAACCAATACACAAATATTGTTACCGTAGGTTTAATAATAGCCCAAGACCACCCCAATGCTGCTCCACGGTAAGTTTTCGCTAAGTCAGCCTTAGCTAATTTAAAGATTTGTTCTCTATATATACAATGTTCTTTAATTATATTTATTAATTCTTTCACAATTTTTCTCCTTTAAAAAAAGTACTATTACTCTTTCTCTATTTTATTAATGTATTCGTCAACTTTTTTTCTAAATGCTGTTGAAGACCATGTGAATGGCCTTTTAGTATACCTTACCTCACAACATTTTTTTAATTTTTCAAATTTTCATCTTTTTGTTAGTTACTGTTCAGACTAAAAAATTGTTTGTAGGCTAAAATTGAATATAAGACATTTTTATAAAAAATGAGACTTTATACTCATTGAATATATAAATAAATATTATCTAGTCTGAACAGTAACTTTTGTTATTACATAGCCTTAATATAAATTTCGTACCAAGTTTCTGTGATAGAAGAATATTTATAAATTACATATAAAATTAGTTTATAACTATTATTTACTAAAAACATTAAAAATCTCTTATTATAAACAAAAACCAAATAAATGTTGTTATAAAAACAACATTTATTTGGTTAAATGAATAATCAAATTATATTACCCATTTCCATAGTTTATCAAATTCCCTTTAAATTGCATTTAATATCTCACTTATATCTTTATCTTGAATTAAATTTTACATATTTCTTTATTTACCCTCTATAAAGTGTTTATTACCTTTTATTAAAATATTCAAATCTTTGTTTTCATATTCCCAATTTCCATTTCGATAAAATAATCAATATTATTGCTATATCTTTCTATTTACTAATAATTAATTAACATATCTAACAAATCAATCTCTTTCTTTAAATCCTCATCTTTAAGCTCATTTTTTTCTTTTTCTAAATAAGACTTAATATTTCTAAAATTCTCTTTATATTCTTCGCATACTGTAAGTTTTACAGATTTTCTTTCATTTTCACCCAAAATTCTTTGTATATCTTCTTTCACATAATCACAATCTACTACTCCTACATTTTCATTTATATAGAATCTTTCATCTTTATTAGTTCTTTCATATAAAATCCAAGACTTTAATGTATTTGCATATCTAGTTAATGCTATCGCTTTTCTAATTCCTGTATTTTCATAAAATTCTTCATTTTTGTTAAATTCTATATCTTGTGAATTTGAATGATTATTTCCATTTCTATCTATATATGAAACACTTAAATTAATTTTATTATCTGTACTATTATCTCTTTTCTTTAATTTTAATAATATTACTCCACCTTTGGATTCTAAATTTTCATTCGTACTTGCTGGAAATAAAGTATTTACTTTCATTATATTATTAGAAGACTTATCAGCTGAATCTGTTCCATATATCTTTTCAATATCATACCCTGTAGATTCAAAATTCAAATTTAAATCAAACACTAATGGAGTAACCATATATTCCAAATCTTCACTTAATATTTTCTTAAATTGCTCATTACTACTAATAGAATAATAATTTGCACCTCTAACATTTGATATGCTTTCTATAACTTCTGTATTAAAGTCTACCCCTACTCCTATAAAACTTGTATATATACTATTTTTTGAATTTGATTCTATATATTTTAATAAGTCATTTTTATTAGTAGTTCCTACATTCGGCATAGCATCAGTAATTACAATTATTCTATTATCATATTCTTTATCATTTAACACTTCATCCTCAAATAAATCTGTTCCCTTTTTATATCCAGCTTCAAAATTTGTTCCACCTCTAGCTTCTATTTCTAAAATGTGTTCTTTTATTGCTTTTATATCTGTATCTTTTATTAAACTTAATGGTTTGCCTAAATATGCACCATCATCAAATAATACCATTCCAAATCTATCATCATCATTTAATTCATCAATCATTAAATTTACAGCTTCATTTGCAAGCTCCATTTTACTCTTATTCTTTTTAAATTTTGAAAAAATACTATTTCCTTCATCATAATAATATGATTGTAGCGTAGAATCCATAGAACCTGAAATATCTAATACAATAACAATATTTTGTTTTTTACGTTTAAAATCACTTTGTTTAATATTAGAATTAAGTCCCACTGTCATATAATATTCATCTTTAGATGAAATTGGATCTTTAGATATTGCCATAGAGTATGATGGTGAAAATAAATCTTCACTTTCTTTTTGTTTTCCTGTTTCAAAATAATAATCATAAAATAGTCCATTATATGTAATATCTGTAGAAATTGGAAAATATCCATTTTTTATATTTTCTCTAAAATTGTCTATATTTTTTGAGCCACCTACTGATAAGCCCACATTACTTTCGCTCTTAGCCCCAAATGAACTTTTTACACTTTTTGATGATAATGCTGATGATTGTCCCTGAGGTGCTGAAAAAACTCCTGCAGAATCATCGCTCTGCACTAAATATTCTTTATTACTTTCTTTACCCCAATATTTCCAATCATCTATTTTGGCTTTTGTGACATTATTACTTAAATTCCTTAAATAATATCCTACCACTATAATACTTATAATTAATATTATAGCAAGTCCCCCTATTAATACTTTCACTTTTTTGTTCATACTAAACTCCCCCTAAATAATTTTAAAGAATTTCTTCTTTATATTATTTAGATGTTTTTTTATTTCTTTTTTGTTGGTGTTTACAGAAAAAAATTGCAAAAATTATAGAAATAATTAAAAATGTTCCACTAAAGCCTATTGCTACTTGCTGAATTACATCTACTGAAGTTGATTTATTACTAAGGCTTGACATATCTCCTGTAGGTACACTAAAAATTTCATTTAGACCATTATTAATTGATTCTTGCAATTTATCTGCATCTTTCTTTAAATTATCATCTCTAACATTAGAATCCATATTTACTTGATGTTCTGAATCTTGCTTTTTATTTTCTGATGACCCCAAATTTGAATTTTGCTCTTTTTCTTCACTTTTATTATCTATACTTTTTAAATTTTCTTTTCTTACAATTAAGAATATAAATGTAATTATAGATAAAGCTAAATTTCCTAATGATATTTTTAGTGAGTTTACTGCCTTATAGTATTTCCATTGAACCGTTGTTGTTGGCATTTGTAACATTTGTCCGATTTTTTTAAATGTAAGATTAGATAATATTTTTAAAGAAACAATTTCTTTTTCTTTTTCAGTTAAACCACTAATTATTTTATTATATGTATTAATATCTATTATTTCTTCTATTTCACTTGACTCTTCTTGAAGTTCATAAATATCTTCTAGATTAACTTCTTGTTTCTTTTTTCTTAAATAATTAAAAGTTTCATTTTTACTAACTGTATAAATCCAGCTCAAAGTCCCCTTTTCTGGTAATTTTGTTTTATCTAAATTATATATTTTCATAAAAACTTCTTGTACAACATCTTCTGTGTTTTCTTTATTTTTTAATATTGAAAATACTATTCCATATATTAATGAATAATATTCTTTATAAAAAAAGTCATATGAATCCATATTGTTTGTTTTAAATTCATTAAATATTTTGGTTAATTCCTTATTTTTATCTTTTAAATTTTCCATTATATATCTCCTATTTATATATGATATAAATTTATTTTAATATATTTGATATTTGCGTGTCAAATTTCGCTTTGTAAAATTATTGTTAAATTTTTCTTGACTTTTAGCACTTTCTGTAATAAAATAGAAAAGCAATAAATTTGTAATATGACCAAAATAAAAACTTCTCCCCGGTGGTTTTTACGAGGTTTCATATAAATATAATAAAATTAAAATATGAAATGGAGGGTATTTTTTACCATGAATAACACTACATATAGTTTAAAGAAAAATGAAATCGAAAGAAAATGGTATATTATCGATGCCACAAATAAACCATTAGGTAGAGTAGCAACAGAAGCTGCTAAATTATTAAGAGGAAAACATAAACCAACTTATACTCCTAATATGGATGCTGGTGATCATGTAATTATACTAAATTGTGACCAAGTTGTTTTAACAGGAAAAAAATTAGATCAAAAAATTTATAGACATCATTCTGGATACATTGGTGGTATGAAAGAAACTACTGCAAGAGAAATGTTAAATAAAGATTCTGGAAAAGCAATGACACTTGCTATAAAAGGAATGCTTCCTAAAAACAGTCTAGGAAGACAAATGATTAAAAAATTAAGAGTTTATGCTGGTAGCGAACATGAAAATATCGCACAAAAACCAGAAATCTGGAATTTCTAAATTAAAATTTAAGGGAGGAAATATAAAATGCCTAAAGCAAAATCAGAAAAAATAATGTTCTATGGTACAGGAAGAAGAAAAAAATCAATTGCTAGAGTTAGATTAGTTGAAGGTACAGGTGTTATAACAATTAATGGAAGAAATATAGATGAATATTTTGGAGCAGAAACATTAAAAGTTATTGTTAAACAACCATTAACAGCAACTAACACATTAGACAAATATGATGTTATTTGTAAAGTAATTGGTGGTGGATTTACAGGTCAAGCAGGAGCTATCCGTCATGGTATTTCAAGAGCTTTACTAGAAGCTAATGAAGAATATAGACCAACATTAAAATCAAATGGATTCTTAACAAGAGATTCAAGAATGAAAGAAAGAAAAAAATACGGTCTTAAAAAAGCTAGAAAAGCTCCACAATTTTCAAAAAGATAATTACAAGGGTATTTTGGAGAATACTTGTATACTTACAGAAATGTTACTTTTATTAGAGAGAGTAACATTTCTTTTATTTTGTAAAATCTCATAAAAAGCAATAAAAATTAATAAAATCTACTCCATAATATACATACAATATACACACAATATACAAAAAAGCAATAGGCTAAATCAAGTCTATTGCTTCTAACAAATCAGCTAATCCTTTATGTATATAAGTACCATCTGTAACATCTCCGCCAATGCTATGACCTAAGATCAATTTTATACAGAGCTTGTTTGCTCCGTGCTTTATCTAATAGTGTAGCTGTCGTGTGACGTGTATCATGAATGAGATGAGACATATTTAGATTCATTAAAATTCTATCAAAACGCTCGCGACGATAATTAGAATATTGCATCTGTCTGCCAAAAGCATTTACTATAAGATACTTTTTATCCTTATTTTGTTCATAATATTTTTTAATAAATGGTTCAATTTTTCTATTGATAGGAATTATTCTATTTTTTCCTGCTTCAGTTTTCATTCCACCCACCATATACCTTTCTTCCAAATGTACGTTAGCAATTTCTATTGATAGCAATTCAGAAATTCTTAATCCAGTATAAATCAGAATTAAAATAGTATCTAGATATTCTACAGAGTCTGCATATTTAAATAATTCATTTATTTCGTCTTGAGTAAAAAGTTTTCTTTTAGTTGGACCTTCACGCTTACCAACATTAACAAAAGTAGCATAATTTTTATCAATTATGTCATTTTTTAATGCAAATTTATACATTAATCTAAATAATGTCTTTATCATTGCTCTTGTAGGATGTGCCATACCAGAGTCATCAATAACACCTTGGAGATGAGTAAGTCTAATGTCTTTAAATCTCATTTTATATAAAGGTTTGCAATATTTTCTAAAGCAATTACTATAATTCTCAATAGCACTATCACTTACTGTTGGATAATGCTGTTTTGACATTTTATTATATACTTCTTCAAATGTTATTGTTTCTCTAGTTATATCATATGGACTTGAATTATAATCGGATAATGCAACAAGTGCTTCTTCACGTTTTGCATAATAACCTAGATACATATATATTTGTTTGCCCTCATCAGTAAATCCTTTTGTAAGTCTTACTTGATAGGGACGTCGTCTATTTCCTTTTAATTTAATAATTGAGCCATATCCTGATGGCATTCTCATTTTATAACCTCCTTTTTATAAGGAAACAAACTATATTTTATTTATATTAAATCTTCATTCATTTCTTGTAAACTGCTTGTACCTAAGTATTCTTCGAACAGTTTAGGAGAGATATGATAAGAATATTTTGTTTTACCATCAAGTTTGATAGCTGTTCCAAATTTCAAAATTCCACGTTGAAGTCCTATTCTGATAAACATTTCAGACTTTCCCATAAGTTTTGCAGCATCCTGCACAGTTATATTTCTTTTTTCAATATTCATTTTAATTCGTTCCTTTCTAATTTTTATTATAAATCAGAAGAAACGAGATTGTATCAGATTTTTTATCTATTGATTTATCACTATTATTATATTTATTTCATCATTTTTGATATTATAGAGTCATCTCGTTTAATCTTCTTACTGAAATTTAAGTCAATTTACACCTTATTAATATTAATATATAAAACTAATGTAAAATTAATAAAAATAAAGTAGTCTCACATTCTTTAGTCATTTATGCTAAAATATTTCTCATTACTGATACGGATAATCCTTTTTAACATATTTTCCATAAAGTCTATCGTCTCATTATCATCAATACAGTAACAACTTACACCTAGTTCATTAAGAATAGAAATATATTCTTTAATTGTATTTCTATTTATCTGTTTTTTAACATTTTCCATTCCAACTAGATTAACCATTTCAACAAATTTTATTATATTTTCTTTCTTTACTTTACCATAAGATGAATTCATAACAATATCTTTTACTTTATTTATCTTGTAGTAGTCGCCAGTAAATAGATATCCTTCTAAAGTCTTAATATACCACTCGTAAAAACTAGATTTTGTCCAATATTCATGCAAGTCCTTAGGAATACCATACTTTTCTAAATTTCTTTTTATCAAAGCTTTTTTATTTTGAATTTCAAATCTGATAATACCTTCAAATTTTTCTAATCCTGACTCAGAAAATTTGTCATAAATATTAACGTTAAAAGAACCTGATTTATTATTTAAATGTACACTGGTATCGTATATTTCTTTTGACTTAGCATATCTATAAGATAAGTCATGCTTATGTAGTAATTTAATAAAAATCCTTTTTTCGTCAGGATTTAATTTAACATCAACGTAATAATCTGTTCTATTAGCCTCAAGCACATAATTTGTAGTAAGCAGAACTTTATCAGTCACCTTTTTAACTTTATCAATATAATCTTGACAATCATTTAAATCTATATCATCTTTTTCTAATACTTTATGTGCATTAGTATTAATAAGAAGACAATTAGAAACTGGATAATAACGAAACATTATATTATCTAGTTGACACCACATAGAATAGTCTTTGCAATTCTTAAATAATGACCAATTTATTAAAGCTGGATGGATAGTTACCATCATTCTAACTGTATCTAGCATTTATATCACCTCCTTATCTATAACTTTTTTAAAATTGTTCATAATTCTACATAATTTATGAACTTGTCTTGTATCATCAGCTCCGTCAGTAGTATTAACATTAACTGTTTTTATATTATTAGTAACTGGAGAAAGCTTGTCCTTTAAACAGTCATAATTATCACCATAATAAGATAGAATAATAACATTTGCACCTCTAAATAGTTCAACCATTTTTTCAGAAATATTATCTGTATCAATACCATTTAGAATTGTAGTACAAGCTACTATTTTATATTTTTTATTTATGTAGTCAGCTATCTTCTCATTTTCAACAATAACTACTGTCCTTCCTAACTTGATAGCATCTAAAACGTTATATAAGTTATATAACAGTGGAGCAGTTAGATTTTTCTTTTCTTTTTTAGTCCTTACATTGAAATCGAAATATTTGCCTTTTGAGATTTCATATCTTACGTACATAGGTCTATTAAATTTGTCTACGTACGTATATTCATTTATTTTTTTATTTAAAGTTTGAACTAAGTTGTACTTTTTTTCCATTAATAATAATTCCATAATGGATTTCTCCTTTCTACAATTGGCCATTTATAGTAGACCTAATTTTTTAAAATTCTTTACCCATTTTCTCGATTTTGTGCTATAATAACACTAGAATTTAATTCAAATGTCGACCAAAACATAAATTATTAAATTTCGATATAAAGTAGGGTAGTGACTTTACTACTTTACTTTTTTATTTATATGAGCTTTACCATCTGTACCATCTCCCTTCATAAGTTCAAATTAATTCATTAGTACATATTGAATTGTGTATATACATTTCAAAATGTCATTCTTGATGTTTACAAACTTATTTTAGAACAGGAAAAATATCATTTTATAGTTAAGTCGAAGACAATATTTATCACTACACTATATATTTTGAGAAAAGATACTGATAAACATTGATATCAGTATCTTTTTTATATTGACATTATTTGAAAAACATTTTATAATACAGTTCAGTTACAGAATAATTAAAATTAATAACTACACCCAAAGAAAGGAAACAAAATATTGTGAAAAAAGAAGAAAGACCAATAATTGCACAATACGGAAATATTAAACTTGTTCATGAGCCACCAGAGATAGTATCAACTTTTAATTTTTTAGTAACATTTAATTTAGATAATATGAGAGATATAAAACAGAAAAGAGATATAACAGAAGAACTAAAATATATCGACATAAATAATACATATTTAGAATTTTATCAGAAACCAAAGACTTATGAACAAATATTAGGAACAACAAGTATTGAATTTTTAAATAACATAGATAAAATTCGTGAATTATATAAGGAATATAAAGATAAGATTTTAGAATTGAATGAAGATAATACGCAAATCTCAATTCCTATTTACATATTACAAGAACTATGTTCAAAAATTGAAAATTCTTTAAATTTAAAATATTGCTATAAATTAATGCAAAATGAAATATATACATTTTTAAAAAGTGGAATACATGCTAGAGAAAGATTTTTATCTACAACAGAAGAGTATAAAGACAAAGTAAACACTCTTAAATTTTATCAAGAACAATGTAGTGCATTTATTAACAGATTTTTGAGAAAATTAGATAATTTAGAAAAACTTGCTGAAAGTTCATTTATAAAGAAAAAAACAGATTTAACCGAAAGTGATTATAATTTATCAAGTAGATTTAATATGAAAAATTTAAATATACCTATTGCAAAGCTAGAATTTGATACCGAAAGTGAAACTACAATTTTTAAATATATTTATAAAGTTAAAGATATTGAAGATTTAATTAATATAACAATATATCATTTAATGCTTAATAATAACGTTTTACTAAAATGCAAATGTTGTAAAAAATTCTTTATTCCAATAAGAAATAATAGAACATATTGTACTGACACTATATGGGGAACTAAGAAAAATGGAGAAAATATAACTTGTGAAGATAAGATAAAAGAAAATTATCATATTTCTAGAGAAAGTGAATATATAAAGGATTACAATAAAATTTATAAGAAAATAAATAAAGCTATAAATACTAAAAAAATTAATTTAAAACAAAATGCTAAAAGAAAAAAGGAATTAATTGAAAAATTTGAGAAATTTAAAAAAGACTATAAAGAAATATGTAATCAATATAAATATGATAAAAAGAATATTGAGTTTTTGAAAAAGCTAGATAGCTTATTTGAACAAATAAATAAAGATTATAATAATTTAAAAATATAATAATTAAAGAAAACACAATTATACAAAATAACTAATGTAATACAATAGTTATTTTATTACATTAGCTAAAATTTATCGAAGTATTACTGCTATAATAAAAACTTAACTTTCATAAAAAAATCTATGAATTGAATGTATTAAAACCGTTTACTGTCTTACATTGAAGGTATTATAATTAACAAAAAGGAGACGATTCAATGAACATAGTACAACCAATTAGAGATTTAGAAAAATTAGAAGAACTAAAAGAGGAGCTAAAGAAAAAAGGAACTCGAGATTACATGCTATTCCTAACTGGACTAAATTCAGGAATGAGAGTGTCAGACGTTGTAAAACTGAATAGAGAAGACGTGAGAGATGAAAACGGAAATATGAGAACACATATTACCATAATAGAAAAGAAAACAAAAAAGATTAAAAAATTCCCTTTGTGTAACAATTTACTTGTAGAAATGGAGAAATATACAAGAAATATGCCACAGGGGGAATTTTTATTTAAAAGTAGAAATGGAGAGAACAAACCAATTACAACAACACAAGCATATAGAATAATAGTTGAAGCAGCTACAAATATTGGAATAAAGAATATAGGAACACATAGTATGCGTAAAACGTTCGGATACCACCATTATCAGAGATATAAGGATATCGCCATTTTACAAGAAATCTTGAATCATTCTAGTCCAAGTATAACTTTAAGATATATAGGAATAAGCCAAGATGAGATAGATATAAGCTATCAAACCTTTTCATTATAAATATACTTTCTCGATAAACTAATATTATAAAGATCTTTATATTGGAGGAATTAACAATGGTACAGCTATTCAAAGAACAAAAGGAAACTGAAACAGATAAGATAAAATCAATTAAAAAGCAAGTAGAAATTGATAGAAATATGTGTTTCGACATAATTCAAGATATCTTTGAGAGATTACAAGAATTAATCGAAGTTTTAAAATAAAATCCAAACCCAAAAATTAAATTAATATGGAAATGTCATTAAAACATTTCCACTTAATTTAATTTTAATCTATTAATATATAATTCCAAATGTTGTTGTTCTATATTCTTTTAATTCTTTATCTATTCTATCTCCATACTCAAATACATTAATTCCTGCAACTTTTTGTAATATTCCTATAAAGAAATTATCATCATAAATGTATATAGTTCCTTTTTTTGTAGATTTATCAACATTAAATGTCTCATTATATTTACGATTAAAATTACCATTAAATTCATTCCAACCCCAAGACATCGAAAATTCTATACCATATTCATCCTTAAACACATTTCTTATTGTTTTTTCAATTGTATTATCGCTATCAAAATAATATTCGGTATATTCAATACTTTTAAAGTTACCATTACTATCACTAATTATCCTAAAACAAGGTATTTCAACTACACCTATTGGATTACCATTTTTAATACATAAATAAGATAATGTAATATAATCTTTAAATGTTATACCTTCATTAAACATTGTATCTACAAATATATTTCCTTCATCTATTTCAACATATAATTTTGTATCTTTTAATTTTCCTATTAGTTTACTTTCAAGTTCTTTTACATCAATTTGACTTAATTTTTCTTTTGTTTCTTTAATTTTTATATTAGTAGTAATCAATTGGCTTGTAAATACCCCCACCACTATTATTGCTATAATAATTATAACTGCAATAATCATTTTAAATACTTTTTTATTTACTTTTACTTGCATAATTTTATTCTCCTTTTAAAATTTTTGATTTTTCTATGTCAAATTCTTCTTCCGTTATTGTCCCACTTGATTTTAATTGGTTTAATTTTTCTAATTCATTATACTTATTTTCCATAAATACCTCCTTGTATTATTTATATGAATTTTTAATTATCAAGATAAAGTTGATCACCCCCATGCTCCAACATATTTTAAATTTAATTTTACATTGCAAATAATTCAAAAGCAGGAATATCGTTTGCTTTCCAATATTGATAACCATAATGTAATTCTTTAGATGGAAATGTTTTTCCTAAATTATTTATTGCTTTTTGTATTATATTTTGTGAATTTTCTTTACTTTCATTTATAGTCACATTTAGAATTCTTTGTAAAGTAACATCATCAGTATATATGCCACTTTTGGATAAATACCTTATTATAGCAATTTTACCACTTTCATCGATTTGTAAAACTATTCCTTTTCCATTTTTTAACCCATTTGCTGGATTAATTTGTTCATATAAATAAGATTCTAAAATTATTCCATTCTCTTGAGGAACTTTACCAATATAATAAAAATCAGATTCTTTTATTGAATTTATATTATATGTACTTGCATTTGTTATTTCATTTCCTTCTTCATCTGTCCCAAGACTTCCCCCATCTAAATTATAATCTATATTATAATTTACTAATTTATAATATACATTTATAATATTATTTTCTGGATTTGTTGTAATTATCATAGGTAATGACTCAACTTTATCAAACTCATATCCATCTTTAACTTTATCTTCATAATTAGTTATTTGACTTTCAAACTCTGCTTTTTCAGTTATTCTCTCATTTTCATCTTCTATTCCATCATAGAAATATTTCACTATATAGTCAAATTTATCTTTTTCCTTAGTTGCTTTTGCAGTTAGTACTATATCACTTGCTGGCATTATTATATTACTATTAATATCTAATATATCATTTAAAACATTTTCATTATTAGATTCCCAATTTTGCCAAATTGTAATATATCCCTCTGTTTGTTTTAAGTTTGCATTTATTGATACATCTTGTTGATATTTAAATTCATTTTCTATTTCTGTTTCAGATTCTTCTTTATTATTTATAGAAACTAAATTTATATTTTCACCTGCAACTAATTTTAGCTTATAACTATTTCTTGAGTAATATAGTTTTAATACTAAACTTCCATCTGGTTTTATAATACCAGATTTTGTTACTTGTGACCTTATATCATCATATGTAAAACCTTCTATTAATATAGGTTTAGCATTTACTTGTGTATCCATTGTTCCTATAAAATTTTCTTCACTTTGTAATGAATAACTATCACCATTTAAATCTTCTGTATAATGTTGTACTTTATAACCAATATCTGTTTTTGCAATCCAGTTTGCTACATATTCTTTATTACCTATACTTCCCTTTTGTATTTTAACTTCTACATTTGGTACATCTCCATTAGAACCTGTCCATCCTTCAAATGTATAACCTGCTTTTTCTGGATTATTTAATATAATATCTTCTGTTTTTACTGTATATGTAGTTGGATTTGTTATTTCTTCTCCATTTTCATTTGTTCCTAAACTTCCTCCAACTAAATTATAATTAATAGTATATGTTATAACCTTATAATATACTTTTATAATATTTTTACTTTCATTATCACTTATACTTAAATTAATATTTCCAGTTTTTTGTTCATCTAATTCATATCCATCTATATTTTTATCTGGATAAGTAGTAATAGTACTGTTATAATTTTCCTCTTTATGCTCTGTTTTATTATCATCTTTTATATCATCATAATAATATTCTATTTTATATGTATATTTGTTTACTGTTTTAACTGCCTCTGCTCTTAAAATTACATCACCTGCTGGCATTGTAAATTCTGTATTCTGATTAACTTGATTTCCTAGATTATCATTTTCAGAAATCCATTTATCAAAATTAAATGTATATCCAATTTCAGATTTTAAAGTAGCATCTATACTTACATCTTCTTCATATTTATAACTTACTGTTACTTCTCTTTCTGAACTTTTACCCATTGTTATTACACTTGAAACATTTTCACTTGTTTTTAATGTTACATTATAACTATTTCTTGAATAATATACTTTTAATACTAAACTTCCATCTGCAAGGATTGTTCCAGAAATAGTATTTTTAGATTTTTCTTCATCAAATGTAAATCCTTTTATTGAAATTGGTGTAGCAATCACCTCATCATCCATTTTTGCTTCTAAGTCGTTTTCTTCTTTATATAAAGTATAATTCTCTCCATCTAAATTTTGTGTATAATGTTCAACTTTATATTTTATACCATCTTTTGCATTAAAATGTGCAGTATATTCTCTATTACCTATACTTCCTTTTGAAATTATTACATTTAAGTTTTTTACTGGTACATCTGTACCTGTCCAACCTAAAAATGTGTATCCTTCCTTTTCTGGATTTTGCAAAACTATATCTTCTGTTTTTACTGTATATTCACTTGGATTTTCTCTTGTAAAGGTTGTATTTTGAATATTACGATAATCTATATTATATTTAATTTGTTTATAATATATTTTTATTTTATTTTTAATGATTTTGTTAGGCATTTTGGCATCTCTTACGGCAAGAGAGAGGATGCTTGATAAATCGACGGAAACATTTGCATCAGATTATACTACTGATAAATTGGATCAAAGTGTTGTTTT
>ENA-ORMR01001884-ORMR01001884.1-human-gut-metagenome-genome-assembly--contig:-NODE-1884-length-14616-cov-3.081450_pt1 | contig 14616 bp, 10 predicted proteins | sample MGYA00242107_ERZ509003 | MGnify/ENA primary metagenome ERZ509003 (study PRJEB26280, sample SAMEA2338699) | human gut metagenome | biome: human gut; feature: human-associated habitat; material: faeces... | reverse complement strand
GAATTTCAGGATGGGGCAACCTACACCCAGATTAAGGACTATGTGCTGGAGCATATTGGGATGATTTAACACTCTTGACTCCGTCCCCTTGACCAGAAATAGTCGGTGGACGGTGTTTTTTCTCCCTATAGAGAATTCCATCACAATTCCATAACAAAAACGATGTACAATATCTTGGAGGTGAGATGGATGAACGAAAATAAACGCTGCATTTTAATTGCGGATGATGAGCCGAAGATGGTTCGGGCTTTGCATGACTTTTTCAAAGCAAAAGGTTTCTGTGTGTTTGAAGCTAAGGACGGACAAGAGGCATTAGATGTTTTTTGTGAAAACTCCAAGGTGATTGATATTATGCTCCTTGATGTTATGATGCCACGGCAGGACGGGTTGACCACATTAAAGCTGATACGGGAATCGTCCTCCCTTACTCCGGTTATTTTGCTGACCGCCAAAGGTGAGGAATACGACCAGCTATCCGGGTTTTCTATCGGCGCTGACGATTACATCACAAAGCCCTTTTCTCCGTCGCTTCTGATGGCAAGAGTGGAAGCGGTTCTGCGGCGGTTCGGTAAGGACACGCAAAAGGACACGGTCGCAGGTGAGCTTTCCATAAATGCTATTACACGCACCGTATTTCTGTCAGGCAAGAAGCTGGAGCTTACTCGCCGTGAATATGACCTGCTCTACTACCTGATGGTGAACCGCAGTTTAACATTTTCAAGAGAACAGCTCCTTAATAACGTATGGGGTTATGATTTTGAAGGCGGCAATCGCACGGTAGATACCCACATCCGTCAGCTCCGTAATAAGCTTGGCAAATGCGCTGACTATATCAAGACCGTACATTGTGTAGGATATCAATTCGAGGTGCCAAATGAAAATGCGGATACGAAATAAAATACTGATAGCAATCTGCTCCCTCATATTGTTGTCCCTTGTCGGTCAGATTGTTTTCAATCAGTTCCTTTCCAAAAGTTTTTTTGTGCGGCAGCAGAAAAGTATGATTGCAGAAAGCTACGAGCAGATAAAAACGGGCTATGGTGATGATTTGGATGCTGTCAACGATATTGCGGAGAATTTGCAGGATACATACGGTATTAAAACAGTCATTTCCGATAATGGCGAGATTGTATATTCCTCCGGCTACTCCTTTATGATGCAGAGACAACGTCCCGGAATGAACCCTATTTTTCGTAACGCGGAGTTCACAAGCACACCAACCGTATCACTCATTGAGGGAAAAGGTGTTCTTAGTGATACCGACCGATTACAGCTCGCAGGTAGTTTTTATCATAAGGGCGAGGAAATCCGTGTGCTTATGACCTTGCAGATTGCCGCCATCGATAACAGCGTTTCGGTATTTACCGAAGCCAATATTTACATCTCCATTGCAGTGCTGATAATAGGTGTGCTGATCGCACTGGTGGTTTCCAAAACAATCTCCAAACCTATTACAAATATTGAAGCGGTATCTAAAAAGATTGCAAAGTTGGACTTTTCCTACTTTGCGGATGAGCGTGATTCTACATTGGAACTGGCAAGCCTTGCGCAGAGCGTCAACCAAATGTCACGGCAGCTCGACCGGAATATGCGTGAACTGACTGCCGCCAACGAGCAGCTGCAAAAGGATATTGAATACAGAAAGCAGATAGAAGGTTATCGTCGTGAGTTTATCGCCGCCGTTTCCCACGAAATGAAAACGCCTTTGGCACTTTTACAGATTTACACGGAGAATCTGAAAAATAACATTCAAGGCATTGACCGGGATTATTACTGCGATACGATTATCGAAGAAACCGAAAAGCTCAGCAAACTGATAACACAGATGCTTGAGATTTCCTCCATCGACAACGGCTTTCTCAAACTGAACTTTGAGGATTTGGATATTGCCGAATTGTGCAGAGACATTCTGCGAGAATATCAGCCTATCCTTGAAGAATATCAGACAAGTATTGATTTGGAAGAAAGCGCTGTGGTTTATGGAGACATCAAATATCTTGAACAGGTAATCAAGAACATTCTTAAAAACATTGCATATGATGCTGAGCTTGTAAGGTAGTTATTTATCATACTTTTTAGTCCTTGAAATACAGGGCTTGTTTGCTATGCGCTTTTTCTTCTGAAAAATTTTTTGAGAAATTTCTAAAACGCTATTGACTTTTTATAGTTAGTCACCTCACTTAATTACTTCAGTCGGACGGGCATTCTTGCCGTTATTGTAAAGCCGTCCGTGCCGTCGCATTCCAGTCTGCCGCCGAGCATATCCAGCCGTTCCTTCATATGAGTAAGCCCGAAACCGTTTTTAATATCCTTGCAGCCTATGCCGTTATCGGAAATGCAAATCACGAGTGCTCCGTCATCGTAGTATATATCCACCTTTATCACGGTCGCCTTTCCGTGGCGAAGCGCATTTGTAATGCTTTCCTGAACGATACGATAAATGATCTCCTCCTCGTTGCTGTCAAATCTTGAAAGATCTATCCCGCATTCATAATCTATTGTAACATGGGTGGAGATAACAATCTGCTCTATCATATTCTCTATAGCCTCGCCAAGCTCCATTTTCTCGAGCGCGTCAGGGCGCAAAGCCTTTACCGAACGGCGGACGTCCATCATTCCCTGTCTTGCAACGTCGGCGATGCTCTGAAGCTGATTTTTCACCGCGTCGGGAGCTATCAGTATAAGCTCCATGCACGCGTCTATACCTGTTACTATACCCGTAAGCGCGTGTCCGAGCGTATCGTGTATCTCGCGCGCCAGACGGTTACGTTCCTCAAGTTGTGTCATTTCCGCAATAGTCGCCGCGTTTTCCGCAAGCTGCTTATTTGCCTCGGCAAGCTGCTCGTTTACTCGCCCCAGCTCGCGGTTTAGGATGCGGACCTTGCGGTATTCAAGCCCTTGACGTCGCAGGATCAATATCATATATACTATAAAGAATATAATGTTTACTCCCGTGCTGATATTTCTCACGACAAGCAGCACCTGCTGCGAGGAGATATTATAATAGGAAAGATACGCGTTATAGGAATTAAGGCTGAAAAAATTTGAGAGCAGGTCAAAATCGGCGGCGAGATATACCGCGCAGAGGATAGCGGTAAAAAGCGCAGTCAGCTTAGTCCGCTTCATATAACGCACCAACTCCGCAACGCACAGTAAGATCACTCCCGTATACGCAAAGCTTGTAAGATAGCACAGCCATACGCACAGTGCGCTTTCCACCGCGATATACGGAATTATTGCCGTGCGGTGTTTCTTTTTTACGCCCATAAGTATGAGCAAAAGCGCAAGGCTCAGAAACGTTAGCACAGGAATCTTCCACGGTGCAAGAGGTATTGAGCCAAATTTGTCAAGAAGTTCCGCCGCGCTGCCCTGACGGATAGTTCCGTAAGCTGCCGCGCACATAATAAGTGAGATGAACATCATTGAAGCACAGTTCAGCGACTTCATAATATTCAGAGCAAACGCCGAAAGCGTATCGTAGTTTTCCTGTGCCGCGCCCTCGTCAGCGAGTATCTTTTCGTTTATTGCCATCTGTCCACCCCGTATTCGTCGATATTTTACTCCGTAATAAGCTCGACGGGCACAAATATGCGCTTTTCACAACTTTCGCCGTTAAGCATGGCGTACAGCGATTCGGCGGTCTGCACGCCGATAAGCGTCGGAAACTGTGCAGAGGACGCTGTCATTATCCTTTCCTTGATCATAGCCTTTGCGTCGGGAGAAGCGTCCACACCCAGCAGCTCAATTTTTCCGGTAAGTCCATTTTCCTCAAGCGCCGCGGCAACGCCCACGCTTGCAAGATCGTTCAAGCAGAACACCGAATCGAAAGTCTCGCCGCTTTTTATGAATTCTTTCATCGCCGGCTCGGCTATCTCAAGCTGACCCTCGCACTCTAGCTCACTGACGATACGAACGTTATCATGCCCCGCGACCGTATCCTTAAATCCCTGTATTCTTTCAAGTCCCGACTTTGCGGTACTGTGTACCATCAAGACCACATTGTGCTGTTTTCCATCGCCGAGCATATACTCCGCCGCCTTTACGCCCGCACTGTAATTATCAGAGGTTATGGTGCAGTCGGCAATCTCAAGGTCGCTTACATCCGTGTCCACGATTATCACGATAACGCCCTGCCGCTTCGCCTTGCGTAAAATCGGCACAGCTTTTTCCCAATCGACTGGAGCGACTATCAGTGCGTTTATCCCCTCAGCCAGCATCTCCTCAATCTGCTCGTTCTGACGCTCGGCGCTCAACGCGGGGTCGCGCAGCATTATTCTGTCGCCCTCCGACAATATTCTGTCCTCTATCTCGGAATTCAGTATCTTGTAAAATTCATTATTCATCGTCATATAGCTTACGCCGATAAGACGGCTGTTTTCCTTGCCGGCAAGCGAATTATCACCCTTTCCGAAAAACCATAGCGCTATTGATATAACAAAAAACAAGTTTACGGCGGCGACTATCACCGTAAATATCCTGCGGTTTATGGTGTTCATATCATCACCTCTTTAATTCGTTATACCGTACATGGAATAAATGTCAAATAGGAGCTTGCGGAACATAATATTAGTTTTATCTCATGACCGCGCTTTCGCTCCTTCCTTAGCGTTAAACTTTTATATCAAAACGCAAAAACTTTATTAAGCTGTGAGGGTAAAAGGTCAATTCCCGCCGGTATCGCAAACGCAGAAATTAAAGAAAGTCCTTGCTGCGGCTTTGATGAAATTCATAGATCTGCGCAATAATAGAAGACCTTGCAATATTCGCAGCTTAACAATACAACCCTATTATGATTATAGCATATTTTTTTAAGATTTCAATGTCCGAAATAAAAAATAATATCGCCGTCATATCAAATCATCTGCTTACAATAAGCCGAAATAGTGTATAATGTATGAAATAGAGGTGGACGATATGAATAAGAATCTTACGCTGGAATCTCCGGAGAAGGTTCTGATAAAGTTTACGGTTCAGCAGTTTATAAGCGTGGTATTTCAGCAGATGTATAATATTGCTAACAGCATTATCGCAGGAAAAGCCGCAAGTGATAACGCGCTTGCAGCGGGATTTCGACTTTGATTACTGCTCTTAGCGCAGCATTGGGAGAATATTTGTAAAGAGCACCAAGGCTAAAAACATTTCTTCTCACCGCATATTGCCATCACTCGCACAAAAATATTACATCTCCAATGCGTTCTCATTAAGCAAAACCTCATACAGTCCCAGATGAAGAATCCCATCCTCATCTGTCCACGGTTTTGCGGCGGTTTTGCTGATGATTATTTTCTTAAAGAAGTCCCTTGTGTGTTTGAGAGGGCGCAGCTCTGTTTCCAGCTTGGCGGGGTCGGCTACATTCAGCGCGGATTGAATGTAGTATTTCTTTGCGCCGATGTTTACAACAAAGTCAATTTCGCACTGCTTTTTTGTGCAGTTGCCATCTGCGCTCTCCACAATCTCCACAACTCCAACATCAACCGAATGCCCGCGGCGCAGCAGCTCGTTATAGATGATGTTTTCCATGATGTGCATTTCTTCCTGCTGCCTGAAATTCAGCCTTGCGTTACGCAGACCGATATCAGTACAGTAATACTTTGACGGATATTCAAAATACTTCTTGCCCTTAACATCATATCGCTTCGCATTGCTGAAAAGAAATGACTCTGTCAGATAGTTAAGATAGTTTGCAACAGTTGTTCCTGATACCTTAACGCCCTTTACCGTCTTTTTGTCATTTATTCTGTTCAGATAATCATCGCGCTTTATGATGTTCTGCATATTAAACCTCTTCACTTAAAACTTACGGGTATTTTACCCTTACTTTTAAGAATATATAGCACATTATTGGCGGAATATCAAGGGCTCACTTTGGATTTAGGTGATTTTTTGACTGCATATTTCTTTACAAGTTCAAAATCGGGACTTAGCACACTAAGCCCCGACAAATTAAGCAGTCCCGAATTATCGTGTTATACTCTAATAAAGCTCTCCTGCGGTCCCATATATGAATCTTTGAGCCGGCTGCCTTTCGGGTAAACTGCTATCTTTTCAAGCACTATTGCAGGGCTTGCAGCGTAAAATCTCAGCTCGTTTACTCCATTGCGGCAGGTTATGACAGAATCGGTTATCTTCACATGGTCAGTAGCCTCCTGCGCCCACTGTGCGCTCTGGAAGAACTGCTTATCTACTTCCTTGACAGTGTTCACAATTAGCATTTCTCCGCCGTTCAAAGAGAAGCAGATAAACTGCTCACGTTCATATACAACAGGCGTTGATGCCTCGAGCCAGAAGCGTATGTTATACTCGCCGTCGGCGTCAGCCTCAAACCTGTATGCTACATATGGCTTGTCGGCAACCTTCATAAAGTCTGTCGTAACAGGAAACGCTTTTATCGCGCTTCCCTCGCGGGTGCAGGGAATAAGCTTTCTGAACCCGCCATTTTCGGTGTCATGTCTTTCCTGATAGTTGACCGCCTTCATGCATATATAACCGTCATCTTCGATGAAGACATTTTCGGGGATGTCGGTGCGGTTTTCAGCCTCGACAAATATCTGCGCTCTCGCATGGAAGCCTACACCAAAGATGCAAAAGCTGCCTGTCTGCTTGCCAGTAAACTTAGATTTGTCGATATGAAGCGTGACGCGCTTGACAAGCTCGATTTCGCCCTCAGTCTCTGAGAAGCTAAGCCAGTCGCAGTCGGTTTCTATCCTGAAGCCCATAGGTGAAGCACCTGCGCAGGTAATGTCAAACTCTATGTCGCAGATGTCCTGCCTTAGCGCGTCAGTCCAGACAAGTCTGCGGTCAAAGGTCGCAAGACCTGTCACATAGCGCTCATCATCGACTTTTGAGATTATCATTCGCTTGCCGTTTGCAGGATGGACATAGCGCATTATCGGATATTGGTTGTTAGCGTCGTCCCAAGTCGTAAAGCCGATATGCTCCGACAGCCCGAAGCCGTAGTAATAGCCGCCATCTACTGTGTGGTACTCGGCGGTAAGGGCGTAGTCTGCAGCAATAGTCTCGCGAATCTTATCCGCCAAAGTGTTTGCGGTGAGACGGTTCTGAGAAGCATAAAGCCTGTTCTTAGCGGCATACACCCACATCTTCATCAGGTTTGCAGTTCCGCAGACGGGATAGTGTATCAGCGCAATATATGCTCCTAAGATGTTCTTAGGGCATTTTGCTTTCAGCTCATCGCAGATTTCGAGCAGACGCTCGCTTACGCTCAGCACCTCGTCAGCCTCTCCGAAGTTTACAGGGTGATATGTCCACTCATTTATCTTCTCATGCTTGCGGCGAGACAACAGCATGGTATATCCGATTACAGCCTCATAGATTTTGGCAAGGTCAGCATTGTCAAAGGCATAGCCAAATGTGCGCTTGACCCATTCTTTAGTATATGTATTTGTAATTCCGGCATCCTCTCCGCCCCACTTTTCGATGTCATAAGCGAGGTCTAAGAAGTATGAAAGCCCAAACTCCTGTGTGCCGATATCGCCGACATTCGTCACCCAAATCTCGCGCACGCCGTATTCATACGCCATCGTCATCTGTTCCCAGACCTTGGGCAGATATGTAGAGCCTATCCACTGATATGAGTGAGGACCGCCGTGCATATCCATGTGGTAATACATACCGTAGCCGCCGTTGTGGTTCTGGTTTCGCATAGCCTCAGACGGCAGGGTTCTTGTCGAGCCGTGGTTGTTATCGCTGAGCATAAGCGTCACGCCGTCAAGCTCGGGGTCGTTCATCAGGCCGTCAACACCGTTTCCGCCGTAGAAGAACTCCTCGACTTCGGTAAACAGCACCATCTGTCGCGGAACTTCATTCAGATCATGGTTGACATTCTCCTTTATCAGCCTGTTCTGTGTGCGCAGGACATTTCTTAGAAGCTCAATATTGTCCGCAAGGGTCGCATCCTTGCCAAGAATGGCGGTATCGTTCTCGCCGCGCATTCCCATTGTGATAACATTTTCAAAGCGGCTGTTCCTTATAAGCCCGTCCCGCCAGAATGCGGTTATGCCCTCCTCATTCGCAAGAAAGCTCCAAGCGTCACCATATTCGGAATCCTTGCCCCTGACCTTGCCGTATTCATTGCCGCTGCGGCAGCATGGCTCGTGATGGGATGTTGACATAACCACACCCATCTCGTCGGCAAGCTCGGCGCTTGCAAGGTCGGGACCGTCAAGACTGAAATCAGAACCCCACATCGCAGGCCAAAGATAATTTCCCTTCAGTCTCAGCAAAAGCTCAAAAACACGCTCGTAGCATTTCGCATTGATACCGCCGAAGTGGGTATTCGCCCAGTTGCCGAATGCCGGCCATTCATCGTTGATGAAAAAGCCCCTGTATTTGACAGACGGTGTTTTTGAGACCATATTTATCTCGTCGGTGAATACAAGTTCATCCCGCTTTTCGGGATAAACGTGATTCCAGTTGACGAGCGGAGAAACTCCCATCAGCTCGGAAAGGTGATAAAGCCCGTAAATTGTGCCGCGCTTATCGCTTCCTGCGACAACAACTGCTGTGGATACGCCATCAATAGGTTCAGCCACTACAGCTATTGAATAAGCCTCCCACTTTCCGCGTATGCCGCCAACATCTATTTTTCCCTCGGCGTCGAGCTTATCAAGGATAGGACTGCTGCCGACTGTGCCGTAAATTATTGCAGAATCTACTTTTTCACCGCTGCGATAATCCTTGACGGTCTCTCCGAAAATTAGCTCCATATCGTGCATGACATTCCGAGCGGCTATTTTTGCGCCGCTATATGCCTGTAATTCGTGAATAAATCGTGTTTGCTTGTTTAATATGATTTTGTTCATGCTATCACCTTTGTCATTCAATTTTGCCGCTTAAAACTTACGAGTATTTTACCCTTACATTTATGAATAGTATAGCGCATTATTGACGGAATATCAAGGGTTCACTTGGTATTTAGGTGATTTTTTGACTGTATGTTTCTTGACAAGTTCAAACGTTTATAAAAAAGCGAAACAAATAAACCGTGCTGTATTGAATTGTCAGTCTGAATATGCTATATTATTCTTATCAAACCAAAATGCAAAAAACACGAAACGAGGGCAATATGAACCACAAAAATCCCCCATTTGAAATTACCGCGCAGATTCTTTCCTATGTTACAGACATCGCGGAGCTTATCGGCAGAATCAGCGGAGCAGGGCGTTTGTCTGCAAGCCCGGAACTAAGACGGGTCAACCGAATCAAAACCATTCACGGCTCGCTTGCAATCGAGCAGAACACACTCAGCATCGAGCAGATTACAGCCGTGTTGAACGGAAAGCGTGTTATTGCTCCCCCAAAAGACATAGCTGAAGTAAAAAATGCTTATGAAATCTATGAGCATTTGGACGAGCTTGACCCATACTCGCTGGATTCACTGCTGTTCGCACATGGTATTATGACCCGCGGCTTGGTAGATGAATCGGGTGTGTTCAGAAGCCGCCCTGTCGGAGTTGTTGACGGCAGCGGAAGAGTGCTTCACTTCGGAACTCTGCCGAATTATGTTGAGGACGCTGTTAAAAGTCTTCTTGAATGGACAAAGGAAAGCAATCTGCCAATGCTCATCAAAAGCTGCATCTTTCACTATGAGTTTGAGCTGATCCATCCGTTTGCTGACGGCAACGGCAGGATGGGTCGCCTTTGGCATACCTTGTTGCTGTCAAAGTGGAATCCGCTGTTCGCATGGCTCCCTGTGGAGTCTATCATCCATGATAACCAGCAGGAATATTACGACGCTATAAACATTTCTAACGACAACGCCGATTCAACCGTGTTCATCGAATTTATGCTTCGAGCAATCAAGTCATCAATCATTGAAGTACTGAATATGAGCGATGAGATGATGGATGAAACTGTGGACAAATCTGCGAGCATAGATGAAAAGAGATGGGCTCGCGTACAATCATATCTTCACAAAAATGATAGCATACGGAATGCGGATGTTTGCCGATTGCTTGATGTCTCCCCTGCTACTGCCAACCGTCTTTTGCGTGCGTGGGCAGAAAAGAGCAAGCTTGTTCGCTTCCGGGATGGACGGACTTGGGCGTATAGGGCTGATGTTGGCGATGGCGAGTGAAGCGCAAAATCTCAATAGATAAAGACAACATTTTGCAGTCCTGCTTATTTGATAGGCGGGACTGTTTTGTTATGTCTGTCTCCTATTTCTCAAATGATTAATTATCTCAGATTATGTGACAAAGCATAGAATAAAATCGAAAATTATGTTACAAAAAATGTGACAATACTATTGCAAAATGCTCTGAATTATGTTACACTAATCTCATCGAATAAAAGCAAAATGAACAGGACGGTGAAATCATGCTAAAAAGAAAGGCTTATGAAAAGCTTGTAGAGTGGAAAAAACAGGATAGCAAAAAGGTTCTTTGCATAATCGGCGCGAGACAGATTGGCAAAACCACTTTGATTCGCGAGTTTGGAAAGCAGAACTACGAATGCTTTGTTGAAATCAACTTTGTAGAGGATGAAAGAGCAGAAGAAATATTCTCCGGCAATCTGAATGCCGATGAAATAATAACCAATCTGACGGCATACATTCGCAAGCCCTTGATACCTCATAAAACACTGATTTTGTTCGATGAGATACAGAAATTTCCCAACGTCAGGACTGCTATGAAGTTCTTGGTCGAGGATTCAAGGTTTGACTATATCGAATCCGGCTCGATGCTTGGAGTCAGATATAAAGAGGTCGAATCATATCCTGTAGGCTTTGAGGAAATATACAGAATGTATCCGATGGACTTTGAGGAGTTTTTATGGGCGAACGGTGTTCAGCAGTCTACGGTTGATTATCTTCAAAAATGCTTCAACGAGCTCACTCCGGTTTCGGCATCCGTTCATAATACCCTGAACAAGCTGTTCTACAGCTACATTGTAGTAGGCGGGATGCCGGAAGCTGTGCAGATTTTTGTTGACACTCACGACATCGGACGTGTTATAGCCTTTCAGAATGAGATACTTGAGCAATACCGTTTAGACATCTCCCAGTATGCCGATGACGGAGACAAGCTGAAAATCCGTGCTATATTTGACAGCATTCCTTCTCAGCTTAACGAAAAGAACAGAAGATTTTATCTTAACTCCCTGAATAAAAATGCAAGGCTGAATCGCTATGAAAACAGCTTCAAATGGCTTGACAATGCAGGAGTTGCACTTCCTTGCTACAATTCATGCGAGCCTCAGCCGCCCATCAAGCTGAATGAAAAGCACAGTCTTTTTAAGCTGTTCATGAACGACACAGGTCTTCTGTGCGCTGCCTGCATGGACAATATCCAATTCGATTTGCTGAACGGAAATCTATCCATCAACATGGGAAGCATTCTTGAAAATGCAATAGCACAGCAGCTCAAATCAAACGGTCTGGCACTGAATTACTTTGACTCAGCAAAGCACGGCGAGGTCGATTTTGTGATACAAAACGGCATGAGCGTCGACCTGATTGAAGTGAAGTCGGGTTCGGATTATACCAAGCACAAAGCGCTTGACAATGTTTTGTCGGTGAATGAATGGAAGTTCAGAAATGCCTTTGTTCTATGTAAAGATAATATTCACTGTGACGAGAAAGTGACTTACCTTCCGTGGTACATGGTGATGTTTATCCGCCGCAGCGGTATTCCCAAGGGGTTTACTTTTGAGGTGGATATTTCAGGGTTGATGGGTGTGAACTGAGGGCTTTATTCTGCATAGTTAAATGTAAGCTCTGCATATGGTTCTCGTGGGATAATTATATGCCGGATAATGATGTGCTGAATATTTCGCTGTTTATGACGAATCATGCAGATTGGCTTATGAGGATGACGTTGGAGCAGAGGAAAACGCGAGGTATCAATTCAATACCTGCCAAACCACCCCAAAAAAATAAAGTCAGCCACAGGCTCTCCCCTATGGCTGACTATTTTTACCGGAATCAGCATTTCACATCATCGGCAAAAAAATCATCCCCTCATCCCCTGCCATAAACATCTCAGAAGCCTCAAACAGCTTTGCATACTTCTTCCGTCTGCTCATTTGTCAGCGAGCAGAAGCTTGTCCGACTATCAGGTCTTTGAGGGCATATTGTATACATCACGGAAATCCCGCTGGCGATTTGTTCTGAGTTTCCTTAGTGGCTATAATATTTCTTACGATATGCAAAAGGTGTAACATTGAAGTGTTTCTTAAAAACATTTTGAAAATGTGACTGACTGGAAAAGCAAAGATAGGTGCTGATTTCAGCCAGAGACTTATCTGTATATTTCAGCAATGACTTTGCTTCACGCAGGCGGCAATCCATAATATACTCACCGATGCTCATATTAAGCTCTTCACGAAACTTTTTGAAAAGATAGGCTCTGCTCTTTCCCGAAAAGGATACCACGTCTATAGCACCGATTGGCTCATTGATATGAGTCGCGATGAAATGCATACACGAGAATACTTCCTTGGATATTCCATCCGGCAGCTTCTGCTGAGCCACTCTCTGTGCAAAGTCTATGGGCATATTATATTGCAGATTCTTAACCGCTTCCTCTGTCTGCAGCTTTTCACATTCTTGAATGTAGGTGTCGATAAGCTGGTAGGTCTCTTCAATGTCCATGCCGCCAGGGATAGCAGCAAATTTTCCAACCATAGTGATCAAACCTATGAATAGGTTTTTGGCTTGTCTAAGGGGCGTTTCTGCCAGCTTTCCCTCACGCGTGTTGGCAGCGTTGGCTGCTGCCATAAGGAACGCGTTAAGCTTGTCCGGTTCACCGTTTTTGATCAGCTCCAGCATCTGCTGTTCAAAAAAGTATGTGCCATGCTTAATTCCTTCTTCGCGAGCTTCAAAAAAGCTTTGGGAATGATGCTGTCCAACAACAGCTTGATATCCGGTATTGGTTAAGCCGAATGCCTGCCCCAGTCCCAGCTTTTCACCGGTCAAGGTAAAATGCAGGTACAATAAAAGATTAAGAAACTGATTATAAGTATATTGGGATATACCTCCCAAGAACGACTCGATTTCTCCGTAGCGCTGTGGAGGAATCGAGTTTTTGCTCATATAGGTGCGGATAAATCCATCCGTTACCGAAGTTGAGTAGGCAGGTCCCAGAACCATACAATGCTTACCGTCCCCGCATTGTACCAAACCATAATAGCCGGTATCCGATGATACATAAATGGCTGGACTTCCCTTCTCTATCAGTTTGGGCAAAACAAACGGATATGGATCTCTATCCTCATAAAAGCCGGAGGAGCAAAGAAATCTTCTTTCTTCATACACAGCAACGGGCAGATAATGCGCTGCATAAAACATCTCACAATAAGCATGATAGTCCATTATTTATTCCACCTTAAAATACTAATATGTAATATTATATACTTTAGTGCAATACATTTCAAGAGCTATATGATAAAATATGTTCAAAAAGGACAGAGAGGTGATGAAATGACAATAGATTTTTGTAAAAACTGGACATATCAAAAAGATGGCAGCCCCCCGGTTGAGGTTAATCTTCCCCATGACGCCATGATTTTCGAGACGCGGGATGCTGGATGCCAAAACGGCGTCAATACCGGTTATTTTCCAGGAGGAAAATATATCTACGAAAAAACCTTTGAGCTGGATGCCACAATAATCGGTAAATCCGTGATGCTGCACTTTGAGGGAGTATACCAGAACTGTAAAATATACGCGAATGGAAGGCTCTCCGGTTCACATCGGTATGGATATACTGCATTTGATACGGATATCTCCGATTTTGTGCAGGCTGGTGAAAACACCATCCGTGTGGAGGTGGACAACACTTTAGAGCCAAACTGCCGCTGGTATTCAGGCTCCGGTATTTATCGACCGGTACAGCTGATTATTCGGGAACAGAACCACATTTCGCAGGTCCATTTGGAGACTATTCATATTCACCCGGCAAAAATCATGGTGGATGTACAGACCACGCGGAACAGCAGCATTACGGTGGAAATTTACGATGATAAGAAACGAGTAGCCGGCGGGAAGCCCGGTATTCTTGAGGTGCCTGATGCCAAGCTGTGGAGCGCGGAGAATCCCTTTCTTTACACTGTTATAGTCAAGACCGATGGTCGCACAGCTGTGCCGAAGGTCGTGGAACCTTATGGACGCCAAAACCCTTTCGATGATACTTGGTCATGCATCAGTAGCTTTCACCCTCGACACCTATGCTCATGTCCTGACGGATCACAAGATTGAGGAGATGAAGCGTATGCAGGCGGTATTCAATCAAGCTCAATTTGCACAGGCAATACAGCCTTTATCGCAGAATATACCAAACAGCTAACGGAAGTCAAGCACTCAAGCGGGCAGGAAGTAACTATCAAGAAGTTAAGATGAAAATCAGGTACAGTCAAAAAATGCAAAGTAAAGAGCTATAATCATATAACTATAAAGTAGTACTACTTCAGGGCCCCGAGGGGAAGGACGGTTTTCGTTCTTCCCCTTGCGTCAAATAAATAACCGCAGGTAATATCTCAAATATATAAAAAAGAAATAATTAAGAGAAATATAAAGATATATTAGATTATCTTATATACATTAATAAATACTAATTAATTAAAATAAATAAGTAAATTAAACTATATAGGATGAAT
>ENA-ORMR01001881-ORMR01001881.1-human-gut-metagenome-genome-assembly--contig:-NODE-1881-length-14645-cov-4.131871_pt1 | contig 14645 bp, 13 predicted proteins | sample MGYA00242107_ERZ509003 | MGnify/ENA primary metagenome ERZ509003 (study PRJEB26280, sample SAMEA2338699) | human gut metagenome | biome: human gut; feature: human-associated habitat; material: faeces... | reverse complement strand
CGCACTAGGTGAAGAAATAAGGACGATGGAATAGACCATCGTCCTTATTTCTTGCCCTACGGGCGTTTAGAAGGTGAACCGGTTCAAGGTCTCGGCTCCTAAAGTCACCTCGGTCGGTGTGCAAGATGACGTCCACCGGACGTCGCACACCCTGTTATCCGCACTAGGTGAAGAAATAAGGACGATGGAATAGACCATCGTCCTTATTTCTTGCTGTTATGGGATTATTGCGATATACTAATAACAGATAAAATATTATAAGGAGACTGCCATGTGCGGTCTCCTTATATATTTATATTCGTATTCTAGTTCTTAAATGAATCCTTAAGATGAAAATTATCCTTGCCGTTCCGCTTTACTTCGTACAAGGTCTTGTCCGCCCATGCGAGGAAATCCCAGATACGGTTAGCAGGGTTAGGAACCTTGTTGAGGCAGCCCTGGGATAAGGTTATATAGCTCTTGCCGTCCGGATTTGAGTCCGGAATGGAAATCATGCTTATTTCATGCTTGAGCAATTCCATGATATCGCATATTTCACTGTTCTGCTTATTAAAGTAAATGATAACAAATTCGTCTCCGCCGTATCTGGCAGTGAATACATCCTCATATTCATCGGAGATTCTTCTAAGCACATCGGCTACAGCACTCAGATAGCGGTCACCTTCAATATGACCATAGCTGTCATTGATATTCTTGAAGTAATCAATGTCAAGAATCTCCACACCGATTGTGCAGTTGTTCTTGAGGGCGCGCGTGAGGGTGGTTTCTGCAAAGTCATTGAGACAGGCGCGGTTAGGCAGCCCTGTGAGAGCATCGTGCTGGGACTGTGAGAGAAGTGCCTCATTGCGATGGATAAGGTCATAGTGCTGTTTATGGATGAGCTGATTCTCGTGGTGAATCTGCTCTGCGCGGAAGGTTTCCCTGTATTCAAGTATACGCTGCCTGGAGTACAGGTTGAAAAGCATAAGGGAGTATTTTGTAAAGGCTTCGTTATCATGATGCGAGACAGCAGCCTCAATTCTCATTTCAAGGAGTCTGCAAAACAGATAGTGAGGAGCATGCATTGATTCGGACTTAATTATAAAGTCATCTAACAGTGCAGTATAGTCGCTGTCGGAGCAGAGCTTTTCCTTGATATGTATGTATGCGATTATGTCATCGGCAAAGGTTGTGAAATTGGTAAGCTCGTTGATGGCCGTATCTGTAAGCTGCATATACTTTTCTGCTGATGCCCTGTCACCATTATGGTAAAACAGTGTCGCAAGAAAATTGGAGATAACAAATGTTTCATGCTCAATGTTATGCCTGTCCATTTCATCCATATATGAAATTATTTCTTCATAATTTTTAATAAGCTCAGCTTCATCCCCGGAAGCTATCAGGCAGAAGCCGCGGTTACACAGTACATACAGCATTGCACGCATCGCATCAAATGGTCTGTCAGCCATACATTTTTTGGTGTACTTTATGGCTTCGGTATAGTGGTATAGTGCCCTGTCAAAATTCTCGGTGCGGTGGAAAATGTCGGCAAGATTAGATTCTGCCATTCCGCGGACATAATCAAGCTGATATTGAATGCATGTGTCTATACTATATAGCAAATAATCAACAGCCTTAGCGGAATCACCGATTGCCTGTGTGAACAATCCAAGTATATTGTAGGAGCGGGCTATGAATTCATATTCATGGGCCTTTTGCTGGTACTTGATTCCTTCCGGTGCACAGCGTATTGCCTCTTCGTGATTGTTATCGTTAGAGTAGTAGTGCATGAGGCAGAAATATGCCAGCGCAAATAAAAAGTCGGACTGCTCCTCAGAGGCACATGCAAGCAGCTTTTCACAGAAAGGTTTATATGCAGGTCGCTCAGGGGTCTTAAGCATAAAAAAATTATCCTGAACATCATGTATACGTGCCTGAATTTCAGGAGAAAAGCTGTCTGTATTGGTGTTGCAATTTTTGGTTGGATTTAACATAATTCGTTCCCCGTTACAATAAAATAAAAATCTTGAGAGATAAAATTCTATGCATTACTAAATTAGTATGATTATACACAAAAAAAATTAAATATACAATATTTTTTATTTGACTAAGGTACAAAATAATATAAAATTATATTAATAATGGGTAGATAATTAAAAAAATAATTTTATTAACTTCATAATATTGTATACTTAAAATATAGCGGTTTTATGACAGCCAAATTCAGAATGGAGTGTGGACATGCAGAGGAAAAAATATGTTATGGCTCTTGATCAGGGGACAACCAGCTCAAGGTGTATTCTTTTTGACAGGCAGGGAAATATGGTCAGTATGGCGCAGAAGGAGTTCACCCAGATATATCCGAGGACAGGCTGGGTGGAGCATGATGCGATGGAGATATGGTCATCCCAGTATGGTGTTGCGGCTGAGGCTATGGCGAAGATTGGTGCTTATGCAGGGGATATAGAGGCGATTGGAATAACCAATCAGAGAGAGACAACCATCGTATGGGACAGGAACACCGGGGTTCCGGTGTACAATGCGATATGCTGGCAATGCCACAGAACTGCGGACAGAATTGATGAGCTGAAGGCGCAGGGCTATGATAAGCTGATAAAGAGCAAGACCGGACTTGTGCCGGATGCATATTTCAGTGCGACCAAGATAGGCTGGATACTTGACAATGTGGAGGGTGCGAGGAAAATGGCTGAAGCAGGGGAGCTTCTTTTCGGAACTGTCGATACATGGCTTATATGGAAGCTTTCCAAGGGAAGGATATTCGTTACGGATTATACCAATGCCTCACGAACAATGCTGTTTAACATACATACGCTAAGCTGGGATGATGAGCTTCTGGAGCTTTTCGGAGTGCCGCGCAGCATGCTGGCGCAGGTACGGCCTTCAAGCTGTATATATGGCACGACGGATGAGGGACTTTTAGGTGGTGAGATTAAGCTTGCAGGGGCAGCAGGAGATCAGCAGGCGGCATTGTTCGGGCAGTGCTGTTATGGTGAAGGCGATGTGAAGAACACGTATGGGACAGGCTGTTTTCTGCTGATGAACACGGGAAAGAGAGCCTTTGAGTCTGAGAATGGCCTGATAACAACCATAGCGGCAGATACGGATGAGGAACCAAGCTATGCACTGGAGGGAAGTGTGTTCGTTGCCGGTGCTGCGATACAGTGGTTGAGAGATGAGCTGCGCATGATAGATAGCTCGGCACAATCAGAGGAATATGCAAAGGCGGTGCCGGATACCAATGGGGTGTATGTGGTTCCGGCATTTACAGGACTTGGTGCGCCATATTGGAATCAGTATTGCAGGGGAATGGTCGTAGGAATAACCAGAGGGTGCAGCAAGGAACATTTTGTGAGGGCAACACTTGAATCGCTTGCATATCAGACGCATAGTGTTCTTAAGTCAATGGAGCAGGATACAGGACTTGCGATAAGCAGTCTGAGGGTTGACGGCGGGGCAAGTGCCAATGATTTTCTGATGCAGTTCCAGGCCGATATTTTAGGAGCTGATGTGCTAAGACCTGAGTGCATTGAGACTACGGCGCTTGGAGCGGCATATCTTGCCGGCCTTGCGACAGGGTATTGGCAGAGCAGGGAGGAGATTGAGAAGAACTGGCAGCTTTCACATAGGTTCGTACCTTCAATGTCCGATGCTATAAGGCAGGAGCGGCTAAAGGGCTGGGACAAGGCTGTAAGATGTGCACTTATGTGGCAGGATTGAATATATATTGAGAAAATAGAAGAGATATGGTAGAATATTTTCAAAATTTAATGCGTTGACATGATGAACCGAAGAGTTATAAATGTATCAATTTTAAAGTCAATTAATGATACAATGGTTCAGCATGGAAAGCTATAATATTAGGAGGCAGCTATGGATATTGTATGTTTGGATTTGGAGGGAGTTCTCGTACCTGAGATATGGATTGCATTTGCAAAGGAGAGCGGAATTGATGAGCTTAAGAAGACAACAAGGGATGAGCCGGATTATGATAAGCTTATGAGATGGCGCATAGGGGTCTTAAAAGAGCATGGTCTGGGGCTTAAGCAGATACAGGATGTAATTGCTAAGATTGACCCGATTCCGGGTGCAAGGGAATTTCTTGATGAGCTGCGTTCCCTGACACAGGTTATCATTGTGTCTGATACATTTTCACAGTTTGCCAAGCCGCTTATGGAGAAGCTGGGCTGGCCTACGATATTCTGCAATTCGCTTGAGGTTGCACAGGATGGAGAGATAACAGGTTTTAAGATGAGGTGCGAGCAGTCAAAGCTCACTACGGTAAAGGCACTCCAGTCGATTGGGTTTGATACAATAGCAAGCGGTGACAGCTATAATGACCTTGGCATGATTAAGGCAGGCAAGGCGGGCTTCCTTTTTAAGAGTACGGATAAGATTATTTCCGATAATCCTGATATTCCGGCGTATGAGACCTACGAGGAGCTTATGACAGCCATAAAGGCTGTGATTGGCTGAGCAGATTTTATATACTGATATAATTTAAAAGATACATTATTGCGCTTTGAAAGGGTAATTCGGACATGATAAAATGGAGAAGGTTATTAACAACACTGTGTGTGGGGACAGTGTTATTGACAGCATGCAATAAGAATGATGATGTTGCAATAATTATCACTACAACGCAGAATGAGTTAACAACACAGGAAACAACGCCGGAGGAGACGACAACGCCGGAGGAGACGACAACACCGGAGGAGACGACAACGCCGGAGGAGACAACAATGCCTGAGACACAGACGGAACCGGTTACTTTGTCGGAAGATGAGAGAAGGGCGTTATTAAATCAGGAGGCTGCGCAGGCGGTTCCGGGGATTGTATGCTGGGGGGATTCGCTCACGTATGGCTATGGGGGCAACGGCGAGAGCTATCCGGGTACGCTGCAAAGGCTTATAGATGAGAGGCTTATTTCCGGAATACCTGTTGTGAATAATGGTGTGTGTGTTGAACAGACGTACACTATCATGGCAAGGGCTGGAGTATGGCCGATGATGGTTGATTCATTTGTCATGCCATCCGGCATTGCTCCGGTTGAGATACATGTAAATTTGAAAAATGGTATGTATACCAACCTGACATGCTTTGGCGATGCGGGACTTAACCCGGTCACAATCGCAGGTGTCCGGGGGATTCTTACAAGCTCATACCATGAAGATGGTTATGGGTACTGTTATTTTACCAGAATAGAGCCGGGTGAGGAGTTTTATGTGGAATATGGTACGCCGATAGAATCAGCCAGTGTAAACATGTATGAAGGCTACATTAATGTGATATTTATGGGTGAGAACGGATATTTTCAGTCCGCTGATGATCTTGTATTGCAGTATCAGCGCTTTATAGAGGGAAGAGGTCTTACAAGATACATACTGATTGGACTGACTACGGGTAATAACAATGGCAGGAGCGTGCTTGAACAGAAAATGACAGAGAGCTTCGGGGACCACTATATAAATATGAGAACGGAACTTGTAAGCAGAGGTCCGGATATTGTGGGGTTAGAGCGAAGAGAGGATGATTGGTATAATATTCAGGAGGGTATTGTCATGAGATATTTAATGTCGGATGATATACATCTTAATGAGTATGGATACCGTGCGGTGGGAACGATTGTGTATGAGCGCATGGAGGCACTGGGGTATTTTGATGGGATTAAGAATGCGATTGCGAAGTATGGAAATTAAATTACTGATATAGTTTAATGGAAAAATGAATTTTTGCAGTTGACTATTTATAATTTGACAGGAGGAGTCAGAGTGTCGAAAATAGATTTTATAAGGACAGTGCCTGAGAGTGTAGGGCTGTCAAGCGAAAAGATATGTGAGTTTGTCAACAGGCTTAACAGCGCGGAGATACCGTTACACAGTCTTTTGGTTATAAAGGATGACAGACTTGTGTTTGAGGGGTATCAGAAGCCTTATGGACCGGAGGGGCTTCATAGGATGTTCTCCGTGACAAAGAGCATGGTGTCACTTGCGATAGGGTGCCTTGCAGATGAGGGAAAGATTTCACTTGATGACCATATTATAGATTATTTCCCTGAAAAGCTTCCCGAAAATGTACATCCGTACATGATGGCGCTGACAATAAGGAACATGCTCACAATGAGGGCTGTACACAGTAAGACCACCTACAAGCTTGAGGGCTGCACGGACTGGGTAGGTTCCTTCTTCACAACGCAGCCATCGCATTATCCGGGAACATTTTACATATATGATACATCATCGACACATGTGCTTGCGGCACTGGTTGAGAAGCTGTCCGGGAAATCCCTGCTCGACTATCTGAGAGAACGCTTTCTGGACGATATAGGGTTTTCAAAGGAGGCATATTGTCTGAAGGATCCTATGTGTGTATCTATGGGAGGTTCGGGACTTATGGCGGCACCTATGGATATGGCAAGGGTTATGTACCTTGTGATGAAGGGCGGAGAATACGGCAAGGTAAGGTATATTCCGAAGGAGTATCTGGAGCAGGCTCTTGACAGATGGTCGGATAACTATATTTTCGGGCAGACCTTTGAGGAAATGCAGGGCTACGGATATCAGTTCTGGAGGACAACGCATGACGGCTATGCATGCTTCGGTATGGGAGGACAGCTTGGAATATGCCTTCCGGAGAAAAATATGCTTATAGTCACAACCGCGGATACGCAGGGCAGACAGGGCGGAGTGCAGATTATATATGATACCTTGTGGAACACAATACTCCGCGGAACACCTGATGTGAGCAGGCAGGGCAGCAGCGGTAATGAAGTGGCTGTCCGGGGCTGTAATTCTGGCAGTCCTGGCAGGAATAATGACGGCTGGTATGAGCTGCCGCAGGTATTTTTAAAGGGTGTGAAGCAGGATGAGCTTCAGCGCAGCGTTGACGGCAGGACTATCAAGGTGCCGGAAAATGAGAATGGTTTTAAGTCCTTCAAATTATCTTTTGAGGCTGATGGAGGATGCCTTACCTATGAGAACGGCACCGGTGTGCATTGCCTTCAATTTGGCATAGGGCACAATGCTGAGACAGTGTTCCCTGATTATGGACACAGGGCGCTGGTGAGCGCGGCATGGAAAAATGAGAATACATTTCTTATATATGCACAGATTATTGATGAATACGTGGGAAAGGTATTTATGAGCTTTTCCTTTGCCGGTGCGCATGTTGGAATCATGTTAAAAAAGATAGAAGAGACTTATTATAAGGAATTTAATTTATTGACGAGTGGAGAATTGCAGTAAAATAATGAATGACGCAGGCAACGGAATTACAGAACAGGCAGCAGCACATGAAGAAGAAAAGAAAAAGCAGCTAAGCAGAGTCCGGGAGATTGAGAGAACTATCGTAAAGACATATAGAAAAGATATATGGGGACGTTTTGTAAAGGCTGTTGAGCGGTATGAGCTTATAAAGGATGGAGATTGTATTGCAGTGTGTGTGTCCGGAGGAAAGGATTCGGCGCTGCTTGCAAAGCTTATACAGTTGTACCAGAGATACGGCGTGAAGAAGTTCGAGGTGAAGTTCCTTTCAATGGATCCGGGGTACAGTGAGTTCAACCGGCAGCGGGTGGAGAGCAATGCGAAGCTTCTTGACATACCGCTTCAAATTTTTTCCACCAATGTATTTGAGGCAGTGGATGACACTTCGACCTCACCATGCTTTATATGCGCGCGCATGAGGAGAGGCTATCTCTACAGGCGTGCAAAGGAACTCGGCTGTAACAAGATAGCCTTGGGACACCATTACGATGATGTTATTGAGACTATACTTATGAGCATGCTGTACGGAGCGCAGGTTCAGACTATGCTGCCGAAGCTTCCAAGTGACAATGTGGAGGGGATGGAGTTAATACGCCCGCTCTACCTTGTGCGGGAGCAGGATGTTATAGCATGGGCTGACTACAATGGGCTCGAGTTTTTAAGATGTGCCTGCTCCGCGACACAGAATCTGGATAACAAGGCATTCACAACGAAGCGAGCGGAGATTAAGAAGCTTATAGCGACGCTCAAGGAGACGAATCCGCTTGTGGAGAGCAATATATTTGGCAGTGTTGAGAATGTTAATTTAAGAAAAATAATCGGATACCAGAAGGATGGACAGCGCAGAACCTTTCTGGACGACTATCCAGGGCATGATGGAGGCTGAGTATGGAGAAGGAAAAGAAAGAGAAGCTTGTTCAGATAGCACAGATAGGAACAGTTGTGGTTTATGTGTTCTTGATTCTGCACTCAACGGTCGGTGAGTATGTCAAGCTTATGAAGAAGAATATACGAAAGGAAGCCAAGAGGAAGGATAAGCTAAAGAAGCAGAAATATGCTAAAAAGAAGAGAGAGCTAAAAAGGCGTAAGAAAAGGCAGGGACTTTTTCGGAGAAGCTTTAAGCAGTGTTAAAATTAAAAAATGGTGATATTGGGAGCAGTATTTAAAGCAGTATTTGAATAGTGAAATTTGAATAGTGAAATTTGAATGGCAGAATTTTAAAAGGCGATGTTGGGATTGAGATATTTAGACAGAGGCATTTAAAGCGCCGGGAAGTTAAAAGCCGTGCAGGAGGGGTAAATCCTGCACGGCTTTTTTGCAGCGCCTACGCTGCCGGAAAGGAGGTAACTTATTGGTGGCAGTACTGCAAGCAATGCCTGCAGTATGCAGGTGTGTAATAATGAATGAAAAAATTATGTAAATCAGATAAGTGACTCATAAAGCTTGGTGATGTCCTCAACGCTGGTATCTCTTGGGTTACCCGGACGGCAGGCATCATCATAAGCGGACTGTGCAAGGAAAGGAATGTCCTCTCTCTTTACGATGTCCTTGAGGTCAGCAGGGATACCAACATCATGTGAGAGCTGCTTAACAGCATCTATAGCTGCCTTGCGGTACTCCTCAACTGTCATGTTCTCTGTGCCCTCAACACCCATAGCCTTAGCGATATATTTGTACTTGTCACCGGTAGCTTCTGCATTGTACTCCATTACTGTAGGAAGTATGATTGCATTGGCAACACCATGAGGCGTATCATATACAGCACCGAGAGGGTGAGCCATGGAGTGAACGATACCGAGTCCTACATTAGAGAAGCCCATACCTGCGATATACTGTCCGAGTGCCATTCCCTCACGTCCCTCAGGGGTGTTGGCAACTGCACCACGGAGATGCTTGGAGATAAGCTCGATTGCCTTGAGATGGAACATATCTGTCATCTCCCAGGCAGCCTTGGTTGTATAACCTTCAATGGCATGTGTGAGTGCATCCATACCTGTTGCTGCTGTAAGCCCCTTAGGCATTGTTGACATCATCTCAGGGTCGATGAATGCAACTACAGGGATATCATGTGTATCGACACATACCATCTTACGATGCTTCTCAACATCTGTGATAACGTAGTTGATTGTAACCTCTGCTGCAGTACCGGCTGTTGTAGGAACTGCAAGGATAGGTACACACTTATTCTTAGTCGGAGCCACACCCTCAAGGCTTCTTACATCGGCAAATTCAGGGTTGTTGATTATGATACCGATAGCCTTGGCAGTATCCATCGATGAACCGCCGCCGATTGCGATGAGATAGTCGGCTCCGGATTTCCTGAATGCCTCAACACCTGTCTGTACATTCTCGATTGTTGGGTTAGGTTTGATATTTGAATAAATCTCGTAGGCAAGACCGGCATCGTCTAATACCTTGGTAACCTTAGCGGTCACACCGAACTTGATAAGATCCGGATCAGAGCAGACAAAAGCCTTCTTGAAAGCACGTCCCTTTACTTCTGTAGCGATTTCTGCAATACAGCCTGCGCCATGATAAGATGTTTCATTAAGTACTATTCTTCCCATACTAAATAACTCCTTTCAGAAAACGATAATTATTGGGATAAGTGTTCTGTAATTGGTATCACTTAACCTTATATAGTGAATTATAACATACTTTTTTGAATTTGAGTATACATATTTGGTAAAAAGTATAAAAATTGTGTGAACTTTTAAGGTGCTTGAAAACCATGACATAAAAGCTGGTGCCGTGTATAAAAATTTTATGCGCAGCCTGCCATATTAGAGTTGTGGTAGGCTGCATCATTGGTCACATCCTTGCCGAACCATTCGGGCGGAGTGTATGAGAGTGCCTCCGCCTCCGAGGAAAACTCTACCTCCGCAAGCAGAAGCCCGGCAAACCTGCCCTCAAATATATCAAGCTCTATTGTGAGATTGTCCTTTTCAGGTATCTCATAACGGATTTTGGTGATAATATTGCCATCGGCCTTTTTGATGAGCTTGTCATAGGCGGCTCTGGTGAGAGGAAGATTGTATTCTTCGCGTACCATAAGCCCCTTGGACTTGTAGGTGAGATAGCAGTCATCGTTATCGCGGCGTACGCGCACAACAGGTTCTGTACACAGATAGCCCTGCTCGATGCGGCGGCATTTAAGCCCGGATAGGTCAATGCTTTCCGGGATTTTATCAATGAGAAATTTACGTTCGATTTCCATAATAAAGGCTCCTTTATGATATGTTAAAATTTTTTTGACTATAAAACTATTTTAATATATAATGTTAAGAGGTGCAAAAGGTATTTTTAGGATATTACATATTAAAAGGATAAGAATATTAGTGAATTGTAATTTTCTGAAGATGTTCATACATCTTTAGACGCAGAATACATACCATCATTTGCAGATTATAATATGACGAGTCGGTTTTTAACATGTTCTGTCCTTATGAGTGGAATATTGATGAAGTACACGAAATGATATCAGAAATTGATATTTATTATCAAGGCTGGTTGAAATACAACAATGATAAGGAGAAGATTATGGCGAAGGTATATGTTTTTTTGACAGAGGGTTTTGAGCTTGTTGAGGCGCTTGCGGTAGTGGATGTTCTTAGAAGGGCGAGCATTGATGTGGTGACAGTGTCCATTATGGATAAAAAGACTGTAATGAGTGCACAGAAGGTAGAGGTTGTTGCAGATACAATGTTTGCCGACAATGATTACAGCAAGGCAGATGTACTGTTTCTTCCGGGCGGACCTGGAACGAAGGGACTTGAGGCACATGAGGGACTTGTCGCTGTGTTAAAGAAGCATTTTGCGGACGGAAAGCAGCTTGCCGCAATATGTGCGGCACCGAGCGTGTTCGGTCATCTGGGATTCTTAGAGGGAAAGCAGGCAACCTGTTTTCCGGGCTTTGAGGGCGAATTAAGAGGTGCACAGTTCGTTCCTGAGAGAGTTGTGTGCGATGGCAATATTGTCACCAGCAGAGGAATGGGAACAGCCATAGACCTTGGCTTATGCCTTGTAGGCAGACTTGTGTCCGATAAGATATCGGGGATGCTGGCACATTCGATTCAATATAAATAATAATTGGAAATCGTTCCACGAATTGGCATAATAAATAAACCGCACATGAACATAATAATACCAAGACAAAGGACATTCCAATCCGGCAGCGGAGCGGAAAAGAGTTTGTCGGATTGGAAAAGACCGGAGCCACGGGATTTTCAAAAACTATATCAATGTTCATGGAGGTGAATCAAAATGGCAAGTACTAATACAGGAACAAACAAGGCAGCAGTACCTGAGGCAAAGGGTGCTATGGACAGATTCAAGATGGAGGTTGCTTCTGAGCTTGGAGTACCTTTAAAGGAAGGCTACAATGGAGACTTAACTTCCAGACAGGCCGGTTCTATCGGTGGTGAAATGGTTAAGAAGATGATTATGAAACAGGAGCAGGAGATGGCTGGTAAGCAGTAATCAGCGCTTATGCGGGAGGAGCCGTAATTTACGGCTCCTCTTTTCTTACTTTTTACAAAACAGGTTTTACAGAAAATACCGCGGAATGAACAGTCTGCTTATAAATCTGAATGCCGGGAAGAAGTTCTCTATATTGATGAATACAGGGCAGAATATAAGGCTCCCGAGCACAAGCACGGGAACAAGGCTGATTACGCGCCGGCTCTTTTTGAGGAGGCAGCAGACACAGGAAAATACGGTTACAAGTGCAATGTACCTCAGTGAATATGCAAGCTCGGCTGCCGGCGGGTAGGCATTCCTGCTTAGAAAGAGCGCAGCTTCGGTGCATAACGTGAACAATATCGCAGGCAGCATAGGATAAAGAATACAGCTTATAACACGGAAGGAGTCAGGACGTGTGGCAAAAATTCCGTTTTCTTTATCGGCAAGCCATGTAATGCTCCCGCTGAGTGCTGCGAGCATGATGAGTATAGAAAGAATCCCGCGCAGTGGAAATGTCACGGCTGCGGATTGATTCGATTCATCGTTAAGTGAAATGTTGTTAATGGTGCGTATGTCAAGGTGGAAGGTTTCGCCTCCTGTGCAGTATGCCTCGTAGGCTTCATACATATATTCCTCAAGCTGTGGCACCATGGCGTCATCGACATAATCGGTATGGATGTAATCATCAAGGACTGTGTAGCCGGACATCCTCACGATGGCGGCAAATACGATTTCATTTATAGCGCTGAGCATAATGGTTGAAGGCGACTTTATGATCTCCACGGAGTTTTTGTATTTTCCGCCGGAGAGTGCCTTGGAAAATTTATCCGTGAAGATATATGCACATTCGAGCTTTCCTGACAAGACATCATTTTCCAGTACATCACGGTCTGCGTATTCAACAAACGAAAACGAGGCTTCCCCGGAGGACAGGAGCATTGTCTTTAGCTGTATTGTTGCCGGGTCATCATTGCTTTCAAAATAGATGCCTGCGTATATGTCCGTCTGGGAAGCACTGCCCGGAAGGAGACGGAATGTGAGCGTTACAGCCGGAATAATAAGCAGTAATATGAAAATCACAGGCATTTTGAGAATGTGCTTACACAACAGATATATCCATGTAAATATTTTTTTCACGCTCATTTTCTACATCCTCCTCAGCTTGATTTTTTTGATAAGTGCACTTGAAAGAATGAAAAAGACAATCATGCCGATGCCGGTGCATACGGACGATACGCTTGGGAGCTGGCCATATAGGGCAGCTGCAATGTCCTTTGCGTATACCGCAGGGAAAAATCTGCTGATAATAACAAAAGGCTTCTGAAGATATGCGGTCGGAATAATCAGTCCGGAACCATATATCATTACAATGTCCAGACAGAAAACAAGAAGCATACCATATAATCCGTTTCCAGCAATTGTGTATACGGTGTAGAAAAAAGCCGCAAATATGGTAACACACAGGAAAACAGCGAGTGCGCCGTATGGTAACAGCGAGTAAGAAATTTCCTCAATTTCCTCAGATAATTCTCCGGGTGCATGAGGAAGAATTAATGAACCGATAAACATTATACCAATCAGCAGGACGGAGTACGATATGCTGATGGCAAAAATACGGCACCCACAGGTAAAGATGCTGCCGATTCCGCAGCGCGTTAACATACTTTCTGTCTGCCTGCTTTCTCCGGTAATAAAACTTCCGAGAAGAAATCCGGACAATGTAATTATTATGACAAGACCGCTGCAAATGTAATATTGTATACCGGACAAGGAGCCGGTGGCACTGACAGTCTTTATACTGTACATAGAGCTTCTGTTGACGACAAAACGAATGTAATAATCATTCAGCTCATCTGTAGCGGCGGCAATTTTGTCCGACAGACCAAAATGGTTGTAGGTGTCTGAGAGAGCGTATATTCCCGACTGTACATAGGCGAGTGTATCAGAACCCGCATTCAGAACACTGCGAAATAGGGATGTCTCAATACCGGGATTGTCGGGAAGAATTATCCGGGCGGGAGTATTTTGTCCGTTTAGTACATCCTCAACAAAGCCCTCGGGAATATACACAATGCCGTATACTTCACCTTTTTTTAACATGGTTTCTGCGGTGGCATGGTCTGTCTGTATGAATTCGCAGTAGTCCTTAAGGCTTTCCATCTGTGTAAGCATGTTAAAGCCAAGATTTACAAGAGTGTCATCAGATGGCAGCACAACAGCAATCTTAAAGAACAGCTTTGTCTGCGTATCGGATGAATTGAGGCAGGCGAAGGCTGTCAGAAATGTCAGAAAGCCAAACAGCAGTGTGCCTGCGAACAGTCCGGGTATATATCGGAATGCGGATTTCAGTTGAAGAAGCATGTAGCATAGGTGTTTACGCATGGAGTGACTCCTTTGTGATGAGCTGCATAAGTTCGGTGCCTGTGACAGGAGGAAGCTCTCTTATGGAAGCGTTTTCGATAAAAAGCATACGGCTGCACAGTGCAAGCTCACATTCTTCGTGGCTTGTTATTATTACTGTTCCGCCATTTTTGCCGTAATTCGTCAGGTAGTCGCATATATCGGTTTTGCATACAATGTCGAGGGAGGCACCGGGTTCATCGAGAATCAGGATTGATGGTGCACCTGCGAGGGAACAGGCTATGGAAAGCCTCTTTTTCATGCCGCCTGACAGCTTATTTACGGTGTAATGGGTATATTTGTCAAGACCGAAGCGCTCCATGACCGGTGGAAGGCTTTCCATGCAGCCACAGTAGTGGAAGCGGAGATTGTCGATTACGGAGAGATTTTCAAAGAGTGGATTTTCCTGCGGGATATATCCGATGTACTTTTTGAATTGTGCCGGATTTTTCGAGGAAATCTGTCCGCCGTATTCGATGAGACCGGTGTCCGGCTTATCAGCGCCGGCAAGCATACGCAGCAGAG
>ENA-ORMR01001873-ORMR01001873.1-human-gut-metagenome-genome-assembly--contig:-NODE-1873-length-14711-cov-2.721684_pt1 | contig 14711 bp, 13 predicted proteins | sample MGYA00242107_ERZ509003 | MGnify/ENA primary metagenome ERZ509003 (study PRJEB26280, sample SAMEA2338699) | human gut metagenome | biome: human gut; feature: human-associated habitat; material: faeces... | reverse complement strand
ACTTCCACGCGGTCGGGGTCGGTGAGATACATTTCGGGAGCGGGATATTTGTGAAGGTCAAGAATATCGCCCACACCTTTGAAATGATTACCGCCCGAAGCGGAGTTTATGAGGCGTGTGGGGTCAAGCTGCTTTGTATAAACTGCTATATCGGCGGTTTTGAATTGTCCCCAACCCTCGTTAAACGGTGTCCATACCACAATGCAGGGATGGTTTTTGAAGTTTTCTATTATTTCTTTCCATTCCGCGCGAAAATCGCTCTCGCTTTCGGCACTGCGTGTCATCTCGTCGCCGGCAAACCAATGGGTCATGTCCCACTTGTTGTCCTTATAATTTATCTGACCGCTCGGCATGTCCTGCCAAACCACCATTCCCACTCTGTCGCAATACTCATACCACAAATCGGGTTCCACTTTCATGTGTTTGCGAATCATGTTGAAGCCCCATTCCTTGGTTTTGTCAACGTCATAAATCATTGCCTCGTAAGTGGGTGCGGTGTATATTCCGTCGGGATAGAATCCCTGATCCAGCACCAGCCGCTGAAAGACCGATTTTCCATTGATTAAGAACTTAACGCCGTCTATGCGGACGCTTCTTAACCCGAAATAGCTCGACACCTCATCTTCCCCGAAGCTAAGCTTTATGTCATACAGCCGCCCGTTTCCCGGTTCCCAAAGGTGTTTTTCCTTTAGCAGAAGCTCCAATGAGACAAACCTGCCGTCAGATATCGCCGAGCCGCTTGCCATGCTTCTGCCCTCATATGAGACATCAACCGTCAGACGCCCTTTGCCGCAAAGCTCGGCGGTTATGCTTATCTTGGAGTTTTCAACGTCGGGGTAGAGCTTAAAGCCTTTTATGTATTCATTAGGGACAAACTCCAGCCAGACAGTCTGCCATATGCCTGTGGTGCGGGTGTAGTCGCAGCCGTTGGAATAGTAAAGCTCCGACTGCTTTCCGCGCGGCTGACAACCCGAACGAACGTCGTCAACAGCGCAGACGGTAACGGTGTTCTCTCCCTCGACCGCAAGCTCGGTAATATCAAAGCAGAACGAGGTATATCCGCCGCGATGTCGTCCGACCTCTTTTTTGTTTATGAAGACTATGGCTTCGTAATCCACAGCACCAAAGTGTAAAAGAACTCTGCCTGACAGTTGATTCTTGTCGAGACTGAAGCTCCGCCGATACCATACTGCGCTCATAAAATCCTTGCAGCCCACGCCTGAAAGGCTGCTTTCGGGACAGAAGGGGACAATTATGCTCTGCGAAAGAGAGTCGCGCTCATAAAATCTGCGGTCGATGCCGCTTCTGCCGCTGTCAATTTCAAATTCCCAGCAGCCGTATAAATTCTGCCAGCTTTTGCGCATAAACTGCGGATTTGGGTGTTCAGAACGTGGAATAGACATATTTATTACCGCCTTTGCTTTTTTCTTTAAGTTTATATCATAAAATTGCACAAAGTCAAGCGATGGTGATAAAAACCTTTAATTTGAATAATTTTAATGTTTTTCGGGTGCATAAACGGCAGTCGGAGCGAAAAAATCCGCTGCAATTGTAAGCTGATTATAAAACCTACAATTTATCAAATTGACTTAATTATTGTTATTGACTCGATTTTTCTTTTAATATATACTTATATTATCAATATAATCACAATCGGAGGCATGGATATGTCAATAAAATCATATACATTAAAGCTCACTGCGGTATTAATCACCGTAATCATGCTGTTCTGCTCCTGCGCAGCCGCCGAAAAGCCTTCCGCAAGGGTGACTGTCGACGGCACAAAGCTTGTAGTCAACGGCAACGAACTCTGGCTCAGCGGCATGAACGCCCCTTGACATAACTGGAACGACTTTGACGGACACATGGATGTCGATTTCTGGGAAAGAGAATTCAAGCGCTTCAAAGAGGATAAAATCAACTGCGTGCGAATCTGGGTCAACTGCACCGGCGAGAGCATTGTCGACCTTGGCGGCGACGGCAGCGTTAAATCGGTCAACGAAGCCCACTGGACGGATCTTGAAAAGCTGTTTGACCTTGCGCGTGAGAATGAGGTATACGTAATGGCGACTCTTTTGTCCTTCGACCATTTCAAGGGCGGGGGAGGAAGCGGTGCGCGCTGGCAGTCGCTTGTAAAAAATCGCGAATTCTGCGACCAATATGCCGAGATGTATGTTAAGGAATTCTGCAACCGCTTCGGCGACAACGAATACGTATTCTCGATAGACATAATGAACGAGCCTGACTGGGTATACGAAAACGAGGAGTGCGGCAAGGTTCCGTGGGAAAATCTTAGCTACTTCTTCGGCAAGTGCGCAGCCACGATTCACGAAAACAGCGATATTTTAGTAACCGTCGGCACTGGAATCATAAAATATAACTCCGAAAAATACGAGGGCGACAAGGTTTCTGACGAGTATCTGCAATCCCTCTGCGAAAACGAAAACGCCTATCTCGACTTTTACAGCACACATTATTATAATTGGCAGATGACGTGGTTCTCAACTCCAGTGGGCAAAACTCCCGAGGAGTTCGGACTTGAAGGCGGCAAGCCCTGCGTTATCGGCGAAACGCATAACGACGACGAAGCCGAAATCAGCCTCAGTCTTTCTGACAAGTATAAAGACCTTTACAACAACGGCTGGAGCGGCATACTTGTGTGGTCGCAGACGGACGGCACCGAGGATGTGTGGTATGGCTACAGCAACACATCAAAAGCCACAAAAGCAATGTATGAATATGTCCGCGAAAAGATTTATCCCAACGAAACTGCGGATGAGTGAGGCGGGATATGATCAGAATAAGAACTTTAGAGCTTAACTGCTGGCATGATGAAAAATTTGAGATACGCAACATCAGCGGTTCAAGCGGATATCTGTTGTTGTTTATTAAGACCAAAGCGGTATTCCGGCTTGACGGCAAGGCTTCCCCTGTAGACGGCTACATCACCGTTGAAGCCAAGAGCGATCAGGCAACCATCAACATGGCATACATCATCATTTCCAAGGTTCCTGCTCCCGCTGCCGAAGCTCCCGCAGACAACACCGAAGCAACCGAACCCGAAACCGAGCCTGCACCCGCAGCAGAGACTGAGCAGACCGGAACCGCTCCCGAAGCAGCCGAGACTGCCAATGTTCCGGAAACCGGAATCACTCTTGCATTAATCCCCGCAGCTGTTGCACTTGCCGCAGTTGTAGTATCCAAAAAGAGATAATTCGATATATTTCTCCTAAGAGGGTATTCTTCCTTATATAATACATCCCAGAACAGTGCCATTACTGTTCAGGGATGTATTATTTTTTGTGCAATTATTTTTCGTCGCGCCTTGTGCCTTTTCTGTAAGCCGATGGTGTGCATCCGGCGATTTCCGAGAATTTCACGCTGAAATATCCGGTCTGGGCAAAGCTGCATTTGCCCGCGATTTCGGTTATGCTCATATCGCTGCTTTCCAAAAGCTCCATAGCGCGCGATATCCGGTAGTTGGTGAGGTATTCAAAAGGAGTCTGACGTGTCTGCTCCTTGAACACGCGTGAGAAATATTCGCGGCTCATATATGCCTCAGAAGCAATCTTCTCAAGGGTAAGCTGCTCGGAATAGTGCTGATGGATAAAGTCGATGGCAAGCCGGACATGCTCAAGGCTTGCACGACCAACGCCCTTGTGCTGAGTTGTTTTTTCAGCATGGCATATGAGTATTTTCCATATTCTTAAGATATTCGCCTTGACGGTTATTTCTGCGCCGTACTCGTCGCCTTTAAGAAACAGCTCGGGGTGCTTCCACGAAATGGGATCATTGTTGTATGGCGAATAGTCGTAAAGCGACATTATCTCTATCAAAAGGTCAATAACGTCCGCCTGCCAAGGCTCGCTTCTTCTGAACACCGTATTTATGCGCAGCTCACCTGATATCGACGGCGAAATATACTTTTCAAAGATAATGTCGGCAGGCTCGCTTAAAAGCTTGTGAGAAAACACCGCCGCGTAAAATACGGTTTCTCTGCTGTTAGAGGTTCGGTATGCCGAATGAAGCACGTTTGCGGGAATAAAGATGGTCTCTCCTGCCGACAGCGGGTATTCCTCGCCGCCGACGACAAAAACGCATTCCCCGCGTGAAAGATACAAAAGCTCGCATTCTGTGTGCCAGTGCGAATACAGAATTGAGTATTTTGCGCCGCTTCCAAGCGAGTAATTCGGCGGAACTATGGTCTTGTGCAACCCGATAGTGAAGTACTTTGTGCCGTGTGAATATGTTTCGTGGGTGTAATCCATATTATCCCTCCTTATATCATTATTTTATACTTTGTTAAGGCGTAAGTCAATATAAAATAAATATCTATGGATATAATGCGGCAAAAAATCAATTTTACTAATTTTAATGTCAATATACTGAAAGCGCAGATAAGAAATGTATGCTACAATAATATCAAATTAAAGCAAAAGCTATAAAGGAGGACAGCATGGGAATCATCAGCATAAAAAACGGAGGGCTGTTTTACACCACCCGTGATGAAAACATTATCATTGAGCCATACGGCAAGAACTGCGCAAGGGTGCGCGCATCACGAAACACCCGCATATCCGATGAAAGGTGGACGCTTCTTGCCCCGGAGGACTGTCAGGCTGAGGTGCAGCTTGAAGAAAACCGCGGCATCCTTAAAAACGGCAGCCTGACGGTTGTTCTTACAAAATACTGGTCGGGCTTCCAAATAGAATTTCAAAGAAACGGCGAAACGGTCCTTTCGACAGTTGAAGAGGCGGACGCTGTTACCCGCTACAGCCACATCTCCGGCGATAATTACCGCATATGCATGAAATTTGCCGCGCGCGACGAGCATATCTACGGTCTCGGTCAGGAGCAGCAGACCTTCTTCGACCGCAAGGGCTGCACCTATGATCTTGAACACCGAAACACAAAATCGAGCCTTCCGGTAATATATTCCTCGCTGGGCTACGGCTTTTTGTGGAATAACCCCTCCCCGGGAAAGGTGGAATTCGGACTGAACCGCACCGTTTGGACGGCGGATTGCTCCTATCAGGCTGACTATCTTGTCTTTGTAGGAGACACTCCGGCGCAGGTGCTGAATACATACTGCCGGCTTACCAGCTTTGCTCCCAAAATGCCTCAGTGGGCAGCGGGCTTCTGGCAGTCGAAGTGCCGATATAAGTCGCAGGAGGATCTTGTGGAGGCAGCGCGCGAATACCACAGGCGCGGAATTCCTGTCGACGCCATAGTTATAGACTTCTTCCACTGGACCGAGCAGGGCAACTGCGATTTCGACCCGAAGTACTGGCAGGATCCGGAGGGTATGATAAAAGAGCTGAAAGAGATGGGTATGCGCCCGATAGTCTCATACTGGCCGACAATCAATCCCAACAGCCGCAACTGGTAGGAAATGAACGAGCGCAATATGCTTGTCCGCACCGAAAACGGTCAGTATGGCACCTTTGATTTCTTCGGTCAGCAGACATATGTTGATATGACCAACCCCGAAGCGCGCGACTACGTGTGGGAGCAGATTCAAAAAACCTATATAAAGTACGGCATACGCACCTTCTGGCTGGATCAGGCAGAGCCTGAGCTTCACCCTCAGCAGTGGAGCAATTTCAGGCTTAACGCCGGAAATATGGCTGAATCGGGGCTTTTGTATCCGTATTATTACGCAAAATGCTTCTATGACGGACTGAAATCCGAGGGCGAGGACGAAATCGTCCTTCTTACCCGCGCGGCATACCCGGGCAGTCAGAAATTCGGCGCGCTTGTGTGGAACGGCGATATAGGCTCGGACTTCTGGGCGCTTCGTCACAGCGTGATATCGGGACTTTCAATGGCTATGTGCGGAATTCCATGGTGGAACTCGGATATCGGAGGCTTCCACGGCGCGGATACCGAAAGCGATTATTTCAGAGAGCTTGTTGTAAGATGGTTCCAGTTCGGCTTGTCCTGCCCTGTTATGAGGCTTCACGGCGACCGCAGAAAGCAGTCGGACTATGTTGACAAATATCCCGATATCATCTGCAACTTCGGCGGTTATAACGAAATCTGGAAATTCGGCGAATCGGCGTATAACATCATCAAGGAGATTATCGAGCTAAGATATCGCCTAAAGCCGTATATACTCGAATGTGCCGAAAGGACATCCGAAACCGGCGAGCCTATAATGCGCCCGATGTTCTTCGATTTCCCCAAGGATGAAAACTGCTACCGCCTTTCCGACCAGTATATGTTTGGCAAAGATATCCTGTTTGCCCCGATTTTAGAGCAGGGACAGACCGAGAGGGAGGTATATCTACCCGAAGGAAACTGGATAAGAACGACCGATAAAACCGTCGTCAGCGGCGGTAAAACGGTCAAAGCAAAGGCTGAGTTAAATGAATTTATAGCCTACGTCCGCGAGGGCGCAAAGGTGATAGAGCAGTTTTAGTCCACAAAATATCGAGGAGGGAAAATATGAGCACAATTAAAATGACGGTTGATATTGAAAACAGGATTTCCAGAATCAACAAGGAAATATACGGTCACTTTGCCGAGCATCTCGGAAGGTGCGTATACGGCGGGATTTACGTCGGCGAGGATTCGCCGATACCCAATATCCGCGGCTACAGAAAGGACGTTATCGAAGCCTTAAAGGCAATAAAGGTTCCGGTAATACGCTGGCCGGGTGGGTGCTTTGCCGATACATACCACTGGAAGGACGGCATAGGCAGTAAAGCGGACAGAAAAAAGATAGTAAACGTCAACTGGGGAGGGGTCACCGAGGACAACTCCTTCGGCACGCATGAATTTCTTGATTTCTGCGAGCTCATAGGATGTGAAGCGTATGTTGCGCTGAATTTAGGTTCGGGAACGGTTCAGGAGGCTGCTGAATGGGCTGAATATATGACCTCGGACAGCGATAGCCCGATGACCGAGCTGAGAAAGAAAAACGGTCGCGAAAAGCCGTGGAAGGTAAAGTATTTCGGAATCGGAAACGAAAGCTGGGGCTGCGGAGGGTCGATGAACGTTGATTTCTATTCAAATCTGTATAGGCAGTATCGCACCTTTGCTCAAGGCGCCGAGCAGCAGATAGCCTGCGGACCCAACGGCAACGACCTTTACTGGACCGAGGGCATGATGAAAAACGTCGGTCCATGGGCAATGCAGGGGCTGTCTCTGCACTATTATACCATCCCTAACGGCGGATGGAATTCACCAAAGGGTGATTCTGTGGATTTCAGCAAGGAGGAGTATTATAAGACCCTACAGCATACATGGTACATGGAGCGTATCCTAAAGGATCAGGAAGGCATTATGCAGCGATACGACGGCGACAATAAGATCGGTCTGATTGTCGATGAGTGGGGAATATGGACGGACGTAATAAAGGGCACAAATCCCGGCTTCCTGTATCAGCAGAATACCATGCGCGACGCAATCATAGCTTCAATCAACCTCAATCTCTTCAACGAGCATTCCGAAAGGGTAAAGATGGCTAACATTGCGCAGATGGTAAATGTTCTTCAGGCGATACTTCTCACCGAGGGCGACTGGATGGTTAAAACCCCGACATATCACGTATTTGATATGTATAAGGAGCATATGGACGCCGAGCTGGTATATTCCCACTGTAAATGTTCAGAGCTTGATTCTGAGGACGGCAGATTTCCGGCGATATCTCAGTCGGCTTCGGTTGATGCCGAAGGCAAGCTGCACATTACAATTTCCAATGCTTCTTTGGATGAAGATTTTGATATCGACTGCGTTATTCCACGTGCGGAATATAAAAACGTCTGCGCGAAAATCCTCACCGGAGAATATAACGCCTTCAACGATTTTGACAAGCCCGACAATCTTACTCCGAAAGCCTGCAAGGACGTTAAGCTTAGCGGCGAAAAACTTACGATAAAGCTTCCCAAATGCTCGGTTGTTTCGGTTGAGCTTAGCTGATCCGGCGCAAGGCGGGTGGGCTTTGAATTTATTACATCTTTCTAAACTTTGCAGGGGATATTCCCTCGTGACGCTTGAATATTTTTTCAAAATAACTTGATGAACAAAATCCGAGTTCATAAGCAATGTCTTCAATTTTTCTGTCTGTTGATACAAGCAGCTCTTTAGCTGTATGGATTCGTCTTTTCATGATATACTCAACAGGGCTGACGCCCATATTGTCTTTAAACAGCCTGCAAATATATTGTTTTGATACTCCAAGCTCGCTGCTCAGTTCTTCAAGAGTAATACTGCGGCAAAAATGTATGTTTATATAATCTACAGCATGTACAAGAGTTGGATTGATTGCTCCGCGGCTGTTTTTCTGCAGATTGATAAGGCGGTTGATTTCAATCATAAACGGATAAAGAAGACCCGATGCACGATATGTGCCGTAAAACCTGTCAAAGTTTATCGCCTCATGCATGCCCCTTATAAGGCGTTCGAGATTCTTTGTTTCATATAGTGAAAAAACTCTTGGCCTATCAAGCTTGAACAGCTCGAGCATTTCATTTGCTGCAAACCCACTGAAACAAATCCAATGAGTGTCCCATATATCACCATTGGAATAGTATTCATGAGGGCAGTCACTTGGAAGGAAAAATCCCATGTTTGGATTTATCTGATGCACCTTTCCGCTGACAATCAATGTTCCGCTGCCGCGTGTACAATATATAATCTGATGGTTTCCGTAGCCCTCTTGCCGGATTACGTGATACTGCCATTCGTTCATGCCCACGCTTATAACATGCAGCGGAAGCTTAGATTCATTTGTTATAATCGGGAAATCGCTATAGTACGCCAAAAACTCTCAACTCCTGTTTAATATTGTGCTATTATTATAATATCATTTCTTGACGAGTGTGTCAATATGAGGTATATTGATGTAAGAAAACGTATGCATCCGGCAATATAAATAGATGCAAGTTTTATACCAATAATCGTTAAGACTGCATTTTTAATGGCAACAAGCAGAGCATATCTTATAAAAGATTTATCTGACGATTTGCAGACGAGTGAGGCGTGTTATGATTACGATACGAAAACTTGATATTAACCGTTGTCACAACCGCTGCTATGATAGCTATTACAGCGCCGGCAGCAACTGTTATCTGTTCTTGTTTATAAGAACAAAAGCCGTGTTCAGCTTTGATGGTAAAGAAACCGCCACTATGCCTAACACCATGATACTTTTTGATATCAACTCAGCGCCATATTCTTATATTTATAATGGCGAGCATATCGACGACTCTATGGTTTTCGAGTCGGACGAGGACATCAGATTTCCTGTAAACACCCCTATTTATATAGGCAATGAGGTTGATATAGCAGGGTATATGCGGCTTATAAACGTGGCATATAACCGAGGACGTGATCTTTCTTGCTGTATGCTTGTCAATGCCATGTTTTCAGAGGTGGCGACCATTGCGACAAAAGAAAAATCCTTGGGAACTCCTCATGCCGATAAGCTTATTTCACTTAGATATGATATGTATGCCCATCCGGAGCGGGAGTGGACGATAAAATCAATGGCGGAGACGCTTTATGTCAGCGAAACCTATTTCCAGCAGCTTTATAAGAATACTTTTGGGATATGCTGCGGAGCCGACATCATAGCTGCAAGAATAAGATACGGCATGACCCTTCTTTCCGAAACGTGGATGCCGATAACTGAAATATCTCGCCGCTGCGGCTATAACAGCCCCGCTCACTTTTCGCGGCAGTTCAAGCTGGCTGCAAATATCACTCCGACAGAATATCGCAAAAGCAAGCGCATGATACAGGCTTAAGCCGATGAATTTGCTTTTCAGAGTTTAAAAACCTTTTATTCGGATATTTTAGCGAATTATTGTTATTGTTTTACCTACTTGTAAATGTTAATATTTTAATATCATTTATTGCAGAATAAAGGAGGACGCAAAATGGCAAAGAAAATAATATCACTGCTGCTGGCAGCAATACTAATCAGCTCTCTCGTGGGCTGCGGAAACAGATAGAAGCGCGAGGTTGTGCAGCTTACGCTATCGACCGAGGATTCCGAGAAAATACTGAATGCCGCCGGCATCTATCTTCCGGAGGTTGAAGAGGTTGAGTGCCGCGATACTATAATCAAGCTTTACGGCTATCGCAACGACCTGCAAAACTATTCCGACTCCGAAATGGTTCAGACCGGCTATTGGACTTTCAAGGAACGCTACGGCTGCGATATCGAGTGGATAGAGTGTGTATTCGGCGAAAGATGGAATACGCTTGCAAACCTCATACTTGCAGGCGACAGCCCCGACTTCTATGCCGCATGGGCAACCGACTTTCCGATCTATTCAATAAAGGGTATGTTCCAGCCGGTAGACGATTATGTTGATTACGACGATCCGCTGTGGTCGGGCATGAAATACATGGCGGATAACTACTTCTCAATCAACGGCAAGCACTATGTCTTTGTTACCGACGTTATTGCAAACTGCGTGGTAGTATACAACCGCCGCATAATGGACGAATGGGGCTTTGAAGACCCTGCGGAGCTGTTCCGCAACAACGAGTGGACATGGGACAAGATGATGGATATGTCAAAAACCTTCACCGACCCCGAAGATGGCAGATACGCCTTTAACGCGTGGCACACCGAGGAAGCTTTGTTCACCTCAACCGGAACCTTCCTTGTTGAATACGACCCCGAAGCCGGCGAGTACAAATCGAATCTCGACGACCCAAGAATCGAGCGCGCCGCCGACTGGCTTTACGAGTTGATGAAGAACGAGCTTCACTTCCCGTCGTGGACAATCGGCTGGGCGATGAACTACGGTGCCGAGGGCGGCGGAATGAAGGAGGGCAAAACCCTGTTTGCCATGGGTCCTTGGTACATATTCGACGAGCGCAGAAGTGCTGAGGAATACGACCAGATTTTCGGAGACATAAGGGGCGGCGAGCTGATGATAGTTCCTGTTCCGAGAGATCCCAATGGCGACGGCGAGTATTACATCGACTCTAAAATCAAGGGCTACAATCTTATTTTGGGCGCGCCGAATCCCGAAGCCGTAGGACTGTTAGCCGCCTGCGACCGCTTTAAGACGGTTGACCCGACGGTTGTAAACATCGACCGCGTTCAGCTTAAGGAAAAGAATGGCTGGACAGAGGAAATGCTTGAAATGTGGGACACCATGTATGAAATAGTAAACTCTCACAACACCCTTGTAATGTTTGAAAACGGTCTGGGAGACGCAGCTCCGGTTGTGGATACCCTGTTCAACTACACAAGAATGGGTTCGGATTCCTCTTGGGGCAAGCGAAAGGAAGACAACGCTGATAAGCTGCAATATTACCTTGACGATCTTAACAAGCAGATACGCGAGATGGAGTAAAAACATCCTGCCATTGATTTAATTAATTTATAATACTAACTAGATGACCTTCAATCAAGACCGCCGCTCTGTGATATTTTGCAGGGCGGCTGTCTTAATAGGGATGATTAATTACAGAAATATAAACTGTTCAGGAGGAAAATATAATGAATAATAACCTGCGTTCTGTCAGAGCATTGTCGTTTATAATCATTGTGGCAGTGCTGCTCGGCATGATATCGGGCTGCGCGCCCGGCAAAGCCGAGGAGGAATATATTCCTCTCATAGAAGTGCCTTCAGACGCTCCAACGCTTGTTGTTGACGTAAACAGCCGCGACCATGAAATCATTCACGGAAGCGCAGGCTTTCTTTACGGCATAAGCAACGAGGGCGTTCCCGACGTGAACACGTTGACTCCACTTAAGCCAAAGGTTCTTGCCACAAAAGGTGCGCTCGGCACTGAACACCCCTACGGCGACGCTCTGGACGTCGCGGAGGAGTTCTTTCTTGCAGGTGGCGAGCAGGTTCAGATGTACTGCTCCAACTACTACGGAGTGTTCGGAGTGACCGCAAAGGCTCACGACTACGGCGTTGTGCTGAAAAATATAATAGCCCCGGCAGTTGCCGAGTGGAAGGACGGCATGCGTGGAAAATACCCCGACATCGACAGCAGAATCGTTTATATACCGATAAACGAGGGAACACCTGTCAACGGTGTCCCCGATTTCAACGACGCATGGAAAATCTATTATGACTCGATAAAAGCCTCCGACCCCAACGCTTCGATTGCCGGTCCCAACGATTCAAGCTACAGAGGTCACAACGGCATGGCAAGCTTTTTGCAGTTGCCCGATAGTACATTCCCTACATACACCGAATGGTTTGAAGCTGGCAAAGAAGGTACAAAAAATCGTGAGGATTGTGAAGATTTGTATCAGTATCTTGACAGCGCAGAGCGAATGCTTACAGATATATGCAAAAAGTATTCTCGCAATCTTCTGCTGCACGGTGATTTACACCATGAGAATATACTTAAAAACGAAAAAGGTGGTTATACGGTTATTGACCCTAAAGGTGTAATAGGCGACCCTGTATTTGATTTATCGAGATTTATACTTGATGAGTTCAGATATGATTTGACCTCGGAGCCAAAGGATGTAATAATCGATTTTGTACAAAAGCTTGGTGACAGTGTAGGTATTCCGTGTGAGATTTTATTGAAGTGTCTGTATATTGAAACTGTCATTTGGCTGTTCAGAGAGGAACTCGCCGAAGGAGAAAGTCTCGAAGAGTGCGAGCAGCTTATTACTAATATGAAAGTTGCATATGGATTTGTAATGGACATTCAGGAAGATATAACAAAAATTTAGTTGCGATTATAATACTGAAAGAATGGAGCTAGTTATGCACCAAAACAGCTAAAGATAGCATTCTCGTAATGCGCTTTATAGGAAATAACCATCCTGATTTTGGCGGTTGGTGGGATGATTTGTTTGTAAACGGGTGGTTTGATGAAATTGAAAAAAGCTATGGGTGACGCTTACACTATTCTTAAGAAAAAGAAAATGGTGCAGGATTATTGCTAAATTGTGCTAACTTTTATTGATGTTTAAAGTCTCGAATTTAAAGTAAAAACCTGTAATTAATTTGTTGAATTTAACCAAATTATATGATATAATGTAATTTGGAATGTTTTAATCAAAAGCAGACAGCAAGGCGATTAAGCGAAATACGATTATATTAATAGGTACAATGTACAAGGAGGTAATTCCAAAATGGCTACAACAGAAATGTTAAAGATACAGTTTTACGATAGTTATAATATGCTTAAAGAAATTGTCAGAATATGCCCTGATGAATTATGGTATTCGGAGAATCACGGTTTACCTGTCTGGAATCACATTATCCATACTCTAATGGGAAGTGCATTTTGGCTTCGTGAAAATTACAACGATGAATTTCAATGTGGCTTTCCTTTTCCAAAAGAGCTTGGCGAAAAAATAATCAATAACGATTGGGTCAATATCTCAGACGGATTTTTAACAAAGGCAGAGATGCAAAGGTGTTTAGATTATCTTGATGAAAAGCTTGAAGGATTTTGGAATGTTGTAAATGATGATATACTTAATAAAAACACTTGGGAAGGTCACAGTTTTACATACTTGAGTGTGATTTCAGCACAGATACGTCATATTATGTGTCACGTTGGAATGTGCAATGCGGCACTTATTGAAAATGGCTTTGATGAAGTTGAGTGGATTGCTTATGGAGAAAACTAATATGAAAATAACAAAACCTGAAATGATAGTTTTCGACTATGGCAAAGCTTTGCTTTGTGAGCTTGTTCTTGAATTGCGAATACGTAACGCTGAAAAATGTCTTGATTATATTGCCGTATGTTCCTATGCAATATGAAGATGAATAAAAAGTTGCAGACTATCAGTATTTTGATAACCTATATATGTACATGTTGAACTTTATTGAATTTTGTGATATAATTCAATAAACATATTGAAGGAGGAATAATACAATGCACAACCGTCTTATTACCGAATGGGCATTTATACGCAGAAATGAATTGGCGTATAATCCCGATAAGCTTGATATTCATCCTGATTTTTTACATAATCTTTCCTATGACGAATTTGAAAGTGCATATCGTCAGATATATGAAATGTTTTATTTGATTTATACTGATATGGCTGAAAATCCCGAAATATTTGGATTTCCGCTGTATGACAGCAATGAGGCGGATTATTTCTCTAAAGAAGCAAGAGAAACCCGAATGCTCCCGTGGACACCGTTTTTCTTGCTGATGTATCTGTTTGAATATAGCGAGCCAAGAAATGGAGTTTATATTACTGATACCGTAAAAGTGCGTTCTGAAAAGAAAATAAAGAAAACAAATCTGCTTTTAAAGGCACTGGAAAATTACGGGTTTGTTTTCAGCGGAGTAAAGAATTATAATTTGTCTTCCGCAACGCAAATGGAGATTGATTACCCAGATAACAGAAACGTGCTTGAGGTACTGTATCTTGCTGCAAATAAGGTTATGAGTACACAGCTTGAAGATGTAAAAAATCATTTTTCAAATATGTCTGTGTTCAGCAATGCGTTTATATCTTGGAACAGTAGGCTGTTTTCCGAGCCTATGAACGTTTGCAGTATTGGCAGCAGCTTTGATTATGTTTCGGATAAAATGCACAATGAAGCTGATAGAGATGTTATTGCGGAGATAGACCGCTGTCTGATACAGAACGGTTTTACAAGAAGAAAAGCTGACCCTAATGAAGGACCGTCTGTACGCTATTTCAGAACAAAAGCGGCATACGATTTTGCGTTATCCTCTGACAAGGGTGAGCTTGTTCTTGAATTGCGAATACGTAACGCTGAAAAATGTCTTGATTATAT
>ENA-ORMR01001869-ORMR01001869.1-human-gut-metagenome-genome-assembly--contig:-NODE-1869-length-14720-cov-19.088783_pt1 | contig 14720 bp, 9 predicted proteins | sample MGYA00242107_ERZ509003 | MGnify/ENA primary metagenome ERZ509003 (study PRJEB26280, sample SAMEA2338699) | human gut metagenome | biome: human gut; feature: human-associated habitat; material: faeces... | reverse complement strand
CCTAAGTAGACTCCAGCGTTCACTCGGCCATGAGGGCTCTTAAAGATTATAATTGTCACTTACTTCACTTGCAGATTTAGTCCGTGTCGAGTAGAATAAATGCAGATGGGAGGTGCCGCCGTGAAACGAAAATATATGGTAAGACAAGGTTTGATGATACTCAATCAGCTATTTCTTATCGTGTTTCTTTGTGTAATGAATACTGTCGGAGCTAAAATACCAGCGGAAAATACCGTTCACATTGTACTTCTGACACTTCTATTTTTTGACGGATACTACATATCCGGTAAAAACCTAAAAGGAAATCCTGTCCTATCACAATTTGCAATTCTCCTTGTAGTATTTGGATGGCATTTTGGACTATCTCTATTTTCTGCCTACCCCCTTGCAGATGCGGCATCCATTGTTATTCTACCAATTTGCCTGTATCAACTGGTGAACTTCGTGCAGGCGTTTCTTTTTCAAGGAGCAAATTACAAGGGAAGAAAACTATTTCTGTCCGGGATAGCTGCAATCTGCTTTACAGCAACGATCAGCTTTTTCTTTGACAGGGTATGGTTTTATGCCCTCTACAACATTCAGTTTATAGTTTCCTTTGGTTGGTGTATTGCTATATCTGCAATTCATCATAAACGAGTATGGTTTGTTTTAAGGAGCCAAAGAAAGCAGATCCTATTTTCTGTGATCTTTGTTTTGCTGCCATTTATTTGCTACACGGCAGTTTTTTACAAAAAAGAAAATTATGTTGAACAGATGGGGCTATACCTGATTGTCGTACTTACATTTGTCAGTATCCACAGTATCATTTTTCGGGCGAAGCCACAGAAGCCTTTTTTTGCATTAAGCCGCCCTATAACAGTCATTTTTCTTTTTGTGTGCATTGCCAGCTTCGTACTGATCGTATGGTTGTTTGGTTTGCCCATTTTAACGGCGGTTACGTTGCTTTACTTGCTCGTTTTCTGTGGACTGATTTATCGCCTGCTACTGTTTTGGAAAGCAAGCAAATCGGATAATTATGCCTCAGATGCAGTTCCTTCTTTTTACGAATATACCGTAGCACAGCTCAAACATGAAGAAGCGTTGAGAAAGGAATTTACCAATTATCTGCATGATGATATTTTACAGGACATTCTCTCGATGAAAAACCTGTTGCACAAAGCCGGGCAGCCTGAAGTTCAGCGACTGCTAGATGATACGCTGCGAAAACTAACATCTTCCATACGTTCTCAAATGCAGGCATATCATCCGAAATTGTTAAAGAATTTGACCTTCAAGGAAAATTTGCAAAGCGTCCTTGACTCCATCACTAACGACAGTAACACCACCATTACTTTAGAATGTAAGGACGATATTTTTCTGGTAGAGCCATATACCATGTTGATCTGCCGATTTGCGAGGGAATTGACCGTAAACGCCCTCAAACACTCTCATGCAACAAGGATTGAAGTAAAACTGCAACAAGAGCATGACATGATTGCCCTGCAAGTATCCGATAATGGTGATGGATTTTCAGTAACGGCGGACAATCCATCCCCTCATCATGGGCTATCTTCTATCAATGAACAGGTGGCTTTTCTGAATGGGCACATGACAATCAAAGCAAATCCAGAAGGTGGGACAAGTGTTGACATCCAAATACTCATGAAAGGAGATGAATCCTATGCGAGTTTTGTTGGTCGATGACCATGCGCTTTTTGCTCAAAGTCTGGCGATCGTATTATCAGACTTTCCATCCATCGAACAATTTTCAACTATCAAATCTGTTGATGAAATAGAGACAACGATTGAAAGGGACAAGCCGGATATTTTGCTGATGGACATCAATCTTGGAAAACTGTCCGAAGAAGATGGTTTGCTCCTGGCACAGAACCTTTTGCAAAAGTATCCCCGTCAAAAAATTGTTATCTTGTCAGGCTACGACCTGCCGGTTTATCGCAAAGAAGCTGAGAAGCTGGGGGCAAAAGGTTTTATCAACAAGGATATTGAGCCAGAAGGATTGTTGCACATTCTGGAAGCAATAAATAATGGCTCCACCTTCTTTGAAAAAGATGGGGTCTATATAGAGGAACTGACAGAAACCGAAAAGCAGGTTCTGCGTATGTTGGCGAATGGCATTAAGAGAAAGGAAATTGCCGAACAGCTTTTTATGAGTGAGAGAACCGTTTCCAATCACTTGCAGCACATATTTGAAAAATTAGCTGTTTCCTCAGCGGTAGAAGCTGTAACTAAAGCTATTCAACTGGGGTATATTCCACCACTTTAATCTGTAACATTAAACTCCTGAGTAGCTGGTTCACCGAATTCGGGATAATACTGGCAAGCAATGCCTGTGGCTATCCAGATAGCCCCACGCGCTTGTTGAGGGAAGTCCCCCAAGCCCCCTTTGAACACAGATTTTCAATCTGTGGCTGCGCGTTCTGGCGAACGCTTTTGACCGCGACCAGCTCACCGCTGGCCGTGGTCTTTTTCTTTCTGTTGCGGCTCGGTCGGCTCTATCGCCAGGACCCGATCCACGTTGTTCTTGACGGTCAGCAGTTCCCGCATGGCGGCGCGGGCCTGCCGGTACTCTCCGTAAGCCTTTTTCTTATCCGCCAGCAGCTGGGCATACTCGGACTGAAGCTCCTTGATGGTGGGCAGCTTTTTCACGTTCAGCTCATTAAAGGCCTCCTTGGCCGCTTGGTGCAGCCGGATCTCATCCTCATGCTCCGCGTAAAATTTCCGAGAATATCCGGCCCTTCGGTAGGCCACATAGGTCTCGCGGGTCTTAGCATAGTTGACGATGTGCGTGCGCAGCACGGCGATCTCAGCCATGCGCTTTTCGGCCGCCTTAATCTGTGCAGATAGCGCATTGTATCGGGCTGTTGCCTCTGCCGTTTTTGTTTCCAGGTCGGCATAGTCCAGTAGGCCGTGTTCGGACAGATAGTTGAGGGTTTGAGCCATCTGCTTGAGGTTGAACACCTTGGCCCAGCGTGTATACCCGGCGCCTTTCCCGGCCTGGAGTTTTGCCTGGATGTCTACCAGCAGATTGACCTTGGGCGGAGCAGCCTGCACAGCAGTTTCCTTTCGGGGTGTATGCTCCTTTTGCCCGGAGAGGACGGCAAGCAGATCGTCCAGCGTGTAGCCGTCCCCCAGTCGGTCAAAGCGGATATTGTTGCCCCAGCCCTCCGCGCTGATGGAAATGGTTTTGCCGCGCCGGTGGACGGTGAAGCCGTCCTGTTCCAGCAGACGAAGAAGCTCCTCCAAGGTGCCCGGTTTCTGTACCAGTGCCCTGTCAATGGCCTGGCGCAGTTGCTCCTTGTGGGAGGGCTTCGCCGCGTCGCCCAGCCACTTGTTGTAGCTCTGGCCGCGCCGCTTAGGGGTCTCCACGATGGAATAGCCGTTCTCAATGCAGATGGTATCGTTCAGACGGCGGACGGCACGGGTGCTTCCCCAGAAATTGCGGAACTTGCGGTCACACTCCAGCGTGGTGGAGTTCCATATAATATGGTTGTGGACGTGAGACTTGTCGATGTGGGTGCAGACGATGAAAGCGTGCTTGCCTTTGGTAAAGCGCCGGGCCAGCTCCACGCCCAGCCGATTTGCTTCCTCCGGCGTAATCTCGCCCGGCACAAAGGACTGCCGCAGGTGGTAGGCAATCACATCATCCTTGCCGCGCACCCGGCCGGTGCGGGCAGCGTAGGTCTGCTTGTCCAGCAGGAACTGCGCGTCCGCCACGCGGCTGTCACACTGGTAGCTGGTGATGAGCCTGCCGTGGTCGGTCTTGTCTGGATTTTTTACATAGTCGATGATGTCGCTGATGGCCTTGCCGACCGTGCGGCCCTTTCCTGCGTGCAGCGGCATGATGCGGGTGGTGGCCATGACTTTTCCTCCTTCCATCGGAAATGCGTTTGATATTGCGTGCAAAATCTCGTATAATAATAAAAAAGTATAAAACCAACTCGAAAGGGGGCTGTTGCTCCTATGACAGAAGCCGAACTTCTGAAGCTGATCGAGGACGGCGAGAACATCCGGGTGGAGTTTAAGAAATCCACCACTGAGATTACAAAGGATGTTTACGATACCGTCTGTTCTTTTTCCAACCGAGACGGTGGAATCATTCTCCTGGGCGTCAAAGACAACGGGGAGATTTTGGGTGTTGCCCCGGATGCGGTTGACCGTATGAAAAAAGACTTCGTGACTTCCATCAACAACGGGCAGAAAATCAATCCGCCTCTGTACTTGCAGCCGGAAGCCTGCACCGTAGACGGCCGCACGCTGCTGGTCATTCAGGTGCCGTCCGGCAGCCAGGTCTGCCGCCATCACGGGCGCATTTTTGACCGCAGCCACGAAGCAGATATTGATATAACCGACAACTCCGACATGGTGTACCAGCTGTACGCCCGGAAAAGCGGTAGTTATTTTGTAAATAAAGTGACCCGCTTCCAGATGGACGACTTGCGCCCTGACCTGATGGAGCGCGCCAGAGCCATGACCACCAGCCGCACGGCCAACCATCCGTGGAAGTCCATGTCAGACGAAGAACTGCTGCGCAGCGCCGGTCTGATCTTAAAAGACCCCGAAAGGCAGCTCGAAGGCATTACCCTGGCGGCGATTCTTCTGTTCGGGAAGGACAGCACGATCCTGGCTGTATTGCCGCAGCACAAAACGGACGCCATTTTCCGGGTGGAAAATCTGGATCGCTATGACGACCGGGATGTCATCATCACGAATCTGCTGGAAACCTATGACCGGCTGATCGCTTTCGGTCAAAAGCACCTCAGTGACCCCTTTGTGCAGGAGGGCCTCCAGAGCGTCAGCGCCAGAGACCGCATCCTGCGCGAAATTTTCTCCAACAGCCTGGCGCACCGGGATTACTCCAGCGGCTATGTGGCAAAATTCGTAATTGAGCGTAACCGGCTCTACACCGAAAATGCCAACCGTTCCCACGGGCACGGCGCTCTGCACCTTTCCTCCTTTGAGCCGTATGCCAAGAACCCGCCCATTTCCAAAGTGTTCCGTGAGATTGGACTGGCGGACGAGCTGGGGTCCGGGATGCGGAATACTTACAAATACACGAAGCTCTATTCCGGTGGAACCCCGGAATTTATCGAGGGCGATGTGTTCCGCACCGTGGTTCCGCTGGCCCCGATTGCGGTGGAAAAGGTTGGGCCGCAGGACGAGACCCAAGTGAGGACCCAAGTGAGGACCCAAGTGAGGACCCAAGTGGGAACCCAAGTGACACTTACAGACCAGATTTTAGCCTTTTGTGCAGAACCGCGCTCGAAAGCTGAAATTGCGGAACATTGTGGGTATAAAAACACAAAGGGATTTACAAAGAGGTACTTGCGTCCACTGCTGGACAATGGACAGCTGCAAATGACCATCCCAGATAAGCCCAGAAGCCAACATCAAAAATATGTAACGGTGCAAAAGCCTGCACCAGAAAATTGAACCAAATCAGGGTGTCGGAGGAAGTTGTATGCTCCGACACCCTGATTTTTTATATGCCTTTGATGTGCGTGGACTTTACTTTCATGCTAATCTCATCACTGAAATTAGCACGAAAGTAAAGTCAAAAAATTGCCGGGATGTATCTCCCGGCAATTCTGCATTTTCGATTCAGCCATACACCGCGTCCTGGATCACATACCGCAGGTCCTGCACCTTGCCCACCAGCCAGGCAGCGGCCATTGGCAGGCCCACCGGGCTGACCAGGAAGGCGATCACCAGCAGGATGACGCCGTTTTGCGGTGAGTAGGTCACAAGCACTGCGATCCCCAGTAGCGCCACCAGGGTGGAGGCCAGACCGAAGATAAAGCTGGACACATACAGCAGCCCGAAGCACACCCAGGTGAACAGCATCAGCGCCAGCACCACCGGCGCGGCGAGGATTTTCAGCCCCAGTTTCAAAATAAACAATATCACTCTCATTTCAGCGCCTCCTTTCGCCAGTCCAGGTATGGCTGGCACAGTTCGTCTACGGCTTTCTCATCCATTTCGGTGGCCTCTCTGCGGCCTTGCGTCCGGCGGATCAGCTCGAAATCCCAGTAATCTTGTAGCAGCAGATCAAAAAGTTCCTCTGGAGTCCGGCAAAGAACGCCATCCACGCAGTATCGTGAATCGCTGTTCCAGCTTATCCGAACGTAACCGCGCCTGCATGGAAGGACTTCTTCCTCCGAGTCTTGCCCCAGATAATCATGGAACACAGTCAAGACATTTTCAAACGTCAACATCAGCCATCACCTCGTTTCTGACTCCATTATCAATCACACCCCGCCAAAACGCAACGATACGGGCAAAGAAAAAGGAAGGAGGCCCGGCGCAGCAGCCCGCATACGCCAGACCTCCCTCCGCAGCCAGGGCGTATGCCCCTGTCACGACAGCTTTGCCAGCTGGGTCAATATCTTATGCACCCCATCCCACAAAGCCTCCTGCCGCTGGGATATATCTTCCAGGTCGGCGTCATAAATGCGCCCGGTCTCATGCACGCGGCGGGTCAGCTGGTTGAGGTTGTTGCTGCTCCGGCGCATCAGGGAGACCAGCTCCTTCAGCTCCGGCAGTTCCAGGCGCACCACATAACCGTCCAAAGCCATTTTTCGCAGATATGCTTCCCGGTTGGAGGTGCCCAGCTGGGCCATCTTTTGCTCGATCATCGCCAGTTCCTCCGGCGAGACCCGGAAGTTCAGCTGCACCTCCCGCTTGCGCTTGGGGGCGGTCATCGCTCCGGCTCCTGCTTTTTGCGGGCCGGTGCTTTCTTCTCAGGTTTTTCAGCGGGGTGCGGTTCCTGCTTCAGCTGGCGGCGGACCGAGGGGCGGCGCTGGCGCAACTCCTTACTGCGGTCCTCGCTGGCAAGGATGGTGACATAGGTGCCGGGACGGTCCACCAACCCGGTGATCGTCAGGCTGCGGAACGGCAGCAGTACCATCAGCTGGTCATGGGCCTGGGTGCCTGCACGGGCCAGAAAGTCCGGCGACACGCGGGCCATGTAATGGGTGCCGTGGGGGCTGTTTGGGGTATCCGGGGCGCGCAACTCCTGCAACAGCCGGGCGGCCTCGGCCTGGATTTCCTCCGGCGTCAGCGGCTGAAGCCGCAGATAGTCCTGCCGCGCCTGGCTCAGAAACAGATCGACCAGGCCGGGGTGGCTGTCCACCACAAAGTCCAGGTTGCGTTCGCCGCCGAAGCCGTCCGGGTTGGGCGGGATGTCCACAGTCTTGGCCCACGTCTTGTTGGCCGGGCTGAACCGCCCATCCCAGTCCTTCTGCTGCACAGTGTTTGCTAATACATAGAGGGTGCGGGTGTAGCCGAACTGCTCGATCACCTGGGGCACCGCGTCTTTGCCCAGCCGATTGTCCCGATAATGTTCCGAAATGGATGCCTCAATGGCCTCCTTGCAAGCGATGTTGGCGCGGCGGGACGAACGATAGAGGTCCAGTTCGCCCTGTTCGCGGGCATAGGCGGCGTCATGCCGGTAGAGCGGCAGTTCCCGCTGGGTGTCCAGTGCTGCCTCAGCCCGCTGCTCGATACTGTCCCGCACCACATCCATGTAGGAAGTCTCCCGGTCGGCAAACTCCTTGTACACATCGGCCAGCGGGGACGGCGACACCAACAGCGCGGCAGCCCGGCTTTGGGGTAGATCCAGTTCCTCCATTGCCATCAAAATGTCCTCCCGGACAGCGTACTCATAGGCATGGTTCAGAATTTCTTCCGGCGGCTGGCTTTTCAGCCAGTCCCGGAACTTGTCCTGCTCAGCGGCCATCTTTTCATAGAGGGCCGTATTTTTGTCTGCGTTCATGTTATCGCACCTCCTGTTCATGGTGTTTGGGTTTCTTTTCGGGGCTGTGCAGCGGCACCGGGCGTTTCAGCCCTTCCAGCACCGAGGGACGGCTGCTCTTAGCCACCACCGCCTCCGGTGCGGGGTGCTTATGGCCGTCAATATTCAGCAGCACATCCAGCTCTGCCAGCCGGGCGGATTTATCCCGCAGCTCCTGCTCCTGGGGAAAGGGCTTCCCCACCTCGGCCTTGGCGGCGGCCTGCTGCTGATAGAGGTTATCCAGCTGATTTTTCACCGCCTCCAGCCGCTGGGGCATCTGGGCAAGGGCGTTGTCAATACGGGTGAGGTTGCCGCGTGGGTCGGTGCCCAAGGCCGTCCGGTGGGTCATCTCGCCTTTCAGCAGGAGCATATATTCCTGCCGGAAAGCGTCAAACGACACCGACATAGCAAAGCTCCGGTAGCTGCCCACCGATACCGGATCGGAGCCTTTGACCTCCTTGCAGGCATCCAAAAGCGCCGCACCGGCGTTCTCTTTGTCCGTCAGGGTATCGCCCCGGACTTCCATGCCCGCAAAGCCGTCCTCCGGGTGCGGGTGTTCCGCCAGCGTTTTCATATCCGCTTCCAGCCCGGTGATAAAACCCTTGTTTTTTTCGATTTCCTCAGGGAAGGTTTTGAGCAGCTGGTCCTCCAAGTGGTATTGCTTGCTTTGGTGGTCGGCCTTCATCAATTTCAACCGTGCCACGTCCACATCCAGGTCCATGCGTTCCTTGATGCGCGGGTCGCCTGCGCACAAAGCCTTGATCTCGGCAAATGACAACGCCGTTTCGTCCACGTCATCACAGCTTCGCACCGGAGATTTGGAAGTCATAATCTGACTGATAAACCGCTGCTTGTTCTCCACTGTCTGCCAGAGATAGGCATCGAAAGTTCCCTCAGTGACGTAGCGATACACATGGACGGTCTCGTTCTGGTTGCCCTGGCGTTCAATGCGGCCCTTTCTCTGGGCCAGATCGCCAGGCCGCCACGGGCAGTCCAGGTCATGCAGTGCCACCAGGCGGTCCTGGACGTTGGTACCCGCGCCCATTGTCTGTGTACTGCCCAGCAGCACCCGCACCTGGCCGGTGCGCACCTTGGAGAACAACTCTTTTTTTCGTACCTCGGTGTTGGCCTCATGGATAAAGGCGATCTGTTCGGCAGGCACTCCCTTGGCAATGAGCTTTTGTCGAATGTCCTCATACACCGTAAAGGCCGGTTCCGGCTCTGGCAGCGGCACCGCGTCCTCCAATGCGTGCAGCGTTGGGTTGTCCAGCGCCTTCGCTGCCTTTTTGGCAGGCCGGGCCTGGGGCGTAGAGATGTCGCAAAAGACCAGCTGTGTCAGCTTGTCGGCCTCGCCGTCCCGCCAGATTTGCATGATATTGTCCACACACTGGTTGACTTTGGTGCCCGGCTCATCCGGCAGCAGCTGGTTGATGATCCGCTGGTCCAGACCCAGCTTGCGCCCGTCGCTGGTGATCTTGAGCATATTGTCCTGGGACGGGTCCACCGTACCGCTGTGTACCTGGGACGCCCGCTCGGAGAGCGCCTCTACCATCTCTTTCTGGATTTCGGTGGGCTGGGCCACGACGTTGTGGTACTCCACCTGCGGCGTGGACAGATGCAGCTGGTCGGCGGTCTTAATATCCGCCACCTCTTTGAACAGGTTCATCAGCTCCGGCAGGTTGAAAAACTTGCTGAATCTTGTTCTTGCCCGGTAGCCGGTTCCTTCAGGGGCAAGCTCCAGCGAGGTGCAGGTCTCCCCGAAGCGGCTGGCCCAGCAGTCAAAGTGGGTCATGCCCAGCTCTTGCAGGCGGTCATATTGGAGATACCGCTGCATGGTATAAAGTTCGGTCATACTGTTCGACACAGGTGTGCCGGTGGCAAAGACAACGCCCCGGCCACCCGTCAGCTCGTCCATATAGCGGCACTTGGCGAACATATCGCTGGATTTCTGCGCGTCCGTAGTGGAGAGGCCCGCCACATTGCGCATTTTGGTGTAAAGAAACAGATTTTTATAGTTGTGGGCCTCATCCACGAACAGCCGGTCAACGCCCAACTGCTCAAACGTCACCACGTCATCTTTTCGTTCCTCGGCTTGCAGCTTTTCCAGCCTGGCTTCCAGGGACTTTCGGGTGCGTTCCAGCTGCTTGACCGTAAAACGCTCCCCACCGCTGGCCTCTACCTCAGAGATACCCTCGGTGATCTCCCAGATCTGTTCCTGCAAAAGCCGCTCCTGACGTTCCTTGCTGATGGGGATTTTCTCAAACTGGCTGTGACCCATGATGATGGCATCGTAATCGCCAGTGGCGACTCTGGCACAAAATTTTTTGCGGTTGTGCTTCTCAAAATCTTTTCGCGTTGTCACCAGGATGTTGGCGGATGGGTAGAGCCGCAGGAACTCCGACGCCCACTGCTCGGTCAAGTGGTTCGGCACCACAAAGAGAGATTTCTGGCAAAGGCCCAGCCGTTTGGCCTCCATCGCGGCCCCAACCATTTCAAAAGTTTTGCCCGCACCCACCTCATGGGCCAGCAGCGTGTTGCCGCCGTACAGCACATGGGCGATGGCGTTTTTCTGGTGTTCCCGCAGGGTGATGGACGGGTTCATGCCGCCAAAGACAATATGGCTGCCGTCATACTCGCGGGGCCGGGTGCTGTTCATCTCCTCGTTGTACTGGCGCACCAATGCCTGCCGCCGCTCCGGGTCGCGCCAAATCCAATCCTTGAACGCCTCCCGAATAGCCTGCTGCTTTTGCGCGGCAAGGGTAGTCTCCTTGGCGTTCAGCACCCGGCGCTCCTTGCCGTCTGCGTCCTCCACGGTGTCGTAGATGCGCACATCCCGCAGGTTCAGGCTGTCCTCCAGGATTTTATAGGCGTTGGCCCGCTCGGTTCCATACGTCGAATAAGCAGCCACATTGTTCTGTCCAACGGCAGTCTTGCCGGAGATCTGCCATTCCGCCGTAAAGGGGGTATAGTGGACCTCAATGCTGCGCTGAAGGTAAAAGGGCGTGTCAAAGGTCTCGTACATGAATTGCTGGATATACTCCTTGTCGATCCACGTTGCCCCCAGCCGCACCTCGATCTCGGAAGCGTCCAGGTCCTTGGGCTGGGCGGCGGTCAGTGCCTCCACGTTGACCGCAAAGGACGGGTCGGTTTCGGCTACCCGCTGTGCCTGACGCAGCTTCCGGCGCACGTTGCCGGACAGGTACTCGTCCGACGTGACATAGTGGGGCCGCCCATCCGGCTCGGCCTGGCCGGGAACGCGGAAAATGACGCCTTGCAGTTCAGCGGCCAGCTCCTCACTGGTCTTGCCGGTCAGTTGCTCCATGTAAGCCATATCCACACAGGCTTTCTCCGAAATGGATACCGCAAGTGCTTCGCTGGCCGTGTCCACCGTGGTGACGGCTTCATGGGGTTTGATGGTCCGTTTTGAAAACATATCCGCCTTGCGTTCCAGCTTCCCATCCTCGTCCAGCACCTCCAGGGCGCAGAGCAGATAGTAGCTGCTGTCATCGGCAAAGGCCAGCCGGTTGGCCCGGTCGTTGATAAGGCCATACTTGGCGGAAAAATCGTCATAGAGCCGGTTCAGTTCGGCCATCTGTCCCTGGATGGCGGCCTCCGGCGCGGCGGCGTCCATTTCCAGGTCGATGAGCCGCTGCACACAGTCCCGCAGCCCTACCAGCCCTTTGACACGGGCTTCGGCGGTGGCATTCAAGTCAGGGCGCACCATGCGGCTGTTTTCCCGGAAGTACACCGCACCGTCCACCACCGTGTAGGAGTAGTTCTTCACGTTGGGGTCAGCCGGGAGGGATTCGTCGATCTCCTCGCCCTCGCCCAGCTCCGGCAGCGCGGCCTCCTGATAGGTTCCCTGGATGTACTTCACGGCATCGTGCAGCTGGTCGGCCAGCTCCAGCCCTTCGATGGGGGCCACGGTGTAGTCCTGCTTGCCATATTGGGTGCTTTCAGCGGTAGGCCGCCCTAACACCATCTCCGGGTGGTCCAGAAAATATTGGTTGACCGTGAAGCCGTCCTCGGTCCGGCCCACCTGGGTCCAGTCCGGCGCAATGTCCAGCGGGCGGTCCCGTTTTTGCAGAAAGAGAATGTCCGAAACAACCTCAGTTCCGGCATTCTTTTTGAAAGCGTCATTGGGCAGACGAATGGCTCCCAGCAGTTCGGCCCGCTGGGCCAGATACCGGCGCACGGTGGAATCCTTGGCGTCCATCGTATAGCGGCTGGTGACAAAAGCCACCACGCCGCCGGGGCGTACCTGGTCCAATGCCTTGGCGAAAAAGTAATTGTGGATGTTGAAGCCCAGCTTGTTGTAGGCTTTGTCGTTCACCTGATACTGGCCGAAAGGCACGTTGCCGATGGCAAGGTCGTAAAAGTCCCGCCGGTCGGTGGTCTCGAAACCTGCCACGGTGATGTTAGCCTTGGGGTAAAGCTGCTTTGCGATCCGGCCGCTGATGGAATCCAGCTCCACGCCGTACAGTCGGCTGCCCTCCATACTCTCCGGCAGCATCCCGAAGAAATTGCCCACACCCATAGACGGCTCCAAAATGTTGCCGGTACGGAAGCCCATCTTCTCCACGGCCTCATAGATGGCACGGATGACGGTAGGGCTGGTGTAGTGGGCATTCAAGGTGGAGGCTCTGGCCGCAGCGTATTCCTCCGGGGTCAGCAGTTCTTTCAGTTCCGAAAACTCGGCAGCCCACACAGATTTGTCCGGGTCAAAGGCATCTGCCAGGCCACCCCAGCCAACATAGCGAGACAATACCTCCTGCTGTTCCGGCGTGGCCTGCCCGGTGGTCTCCTCCAGATGCTTCAGTAGCTTAATCGCTGCTACATTGGCCTGGTACTTGGCCTTGGGGCCGCCCTCACCCAGATGGTCGTCACTGATATGGAAATTCTGGGCGTTGCGGCGCAGGTTGTCTTTGTACTCTTGGTAGGCCGCCTGCTCAGCCGCCCTCTGGTTGGGAAAGGTCCGCCAATCGCCGTTGATCGGGATGGCAACCGGGTGTTCCGGCTTCTCGCCCGGCTCTGCGTCCGTGGCGGGGGCCAGTTCCGGCGGCGTAGGTTCCGGCCGGTCAATGTGCAGCCGTTCCACCACCACGTCATAGGGCAGGTTGTTTTTCTCGCCGGAGTAGACGGCTACTGTTTCTGAATGGAATGTCGGTGCCTCAACATCGGGTTCCTCGATGGGGTTGGCGGTTTCAGCTGGTTTTTCAACAGTGGCAGCGGCATCAACCGCCGGTTCGGCCTGTTCCTGTCCAAAGCCATCCAGCTGGCGGGCATACAACCCGCGCAGCAGCGGTGCGACCTCATCCCAGCGGAAGAACAGCATAGCCAGCCGCTTCTCGTCTGCATCCAGCACTTTCAACTCGATGCCTTCCGTCATGGTGCGGTAGTCGGCGGTGTCGCCGGTCTCCAGCTCCATCGTCTCGATGATGTCGGGGTAGGCCCGGCTCAACCACTGGGCAATTTCAGCGTTAGACTTGCCGCTGCGCAGCAGTTCGGCAATCTCCGCCTTATTCGGCGCACCGATCAGGCCGTGGGTCAGCACGTCCCGCAGGTCCTGGTCCGCGGTGTCGGGATTGACCGGCAGAAACTCAGTGATGGCCTCGTTGCGGGCATCCTCGCGCAGCAGCGTCTCGAACCGCTCCCGGCTCTCGGCCCGGTAGATGGGGAACGCCATATCGGAGGGCAGCAGCTGCACCGTGCCCTCCCGCAGCTCGGTGATTTGGTACTCCTGATTGTCCAGATAGACCGTATCACCCACATGGTAAGGGGGTGTTGCAGGGTCATAGGCGGTGGGGGCCTCTGTTTCCGGGATAGCCTGCCGGATGGCTTCATATTCCCCGTCCGACACGGCAATGTCCATCTCGTGGGTGGGTTCGCCGCTGCCGATGGTGATGGTGTCTCCCTCGCGGGTGACGGGCTGGCCGGACAGGTCAGGCGGCGCAACCTGCGCCTGCGCGGCCTCATCCGGGTAGTTGCCGAAAATACACAGGTAGGTCCGCTGCTCTAAATCGTAGACCGCTGCGCCATCGTAGGCAAAGCCGTCCGGCTCCATCGTGCCGTCCACATAGCCCTGAGCGACTTTTTCGGCTTCTTCCCGTGTGGGATATTCCATACGCTCATCAAAGCCGTTCTCAGAATGGTGATAGACCACCACCTGATACCGGCGGGCATCCTGCTCTTGCCTTTCCGGCTGGCGCTCCTGTTCTGTCAGAAAAGTGCCGTCCGCTATGAGCTGGGCAATCCGGCGCTGCACCTTGGGCCACGGCAATTCCATTTCTACGGAGCTTCCGGCGCGGGCGAGCAACAGCTTTGTGCTGTCCCCGCCGCTATATTCGCGGGCCAGCCAGGCAGCGGTATCTTTCTCTCGTGCATGATCTGCCATATAGTGGACCACCGCACGTTTGCTGGCAACGTCCCCATTCCAAGCGCGGATGGCATCGTCGATGTCATCCTGCGAAAGCGGGCACAGCAGCTCGTGGAGACGCGGATAGGTCTCGTCAATGATTTCCTTGTGCAAGCGTTGGCGGAACTCCGGCGTATAGGAATAGAGCTGGAGCAGTTCCCTGTTGCCGGACGACAAAACAGCGCGGTGGATGGCCGACCTGCCTTCAATCACGGCACTTTCATAATCGCTGTGACCACAGGCGTTGCGGTATCGGGCGTCCTGGGTAACGGCCTCCAAAATGATGGGCTTATATTTCTCATGCAGCTCTCGGAGGGTAGGCTTTACCGCCTCCGCCTCATAGTCGCCAGCTTCTGGCTGCGGCTGCTCCTGGGCAAAAGAAGAAGCAGAGGGCGTTTTCACACTCTCTGCTTCATCAATTTTATGGATTTGTTCCGCTTCGGAGAGGAACAGGTTTAAGCTCAGCTGTTGATAAGTTCCGCCAGCAGAATCTCCTCCGCCTGGGCCTTGCAGGTG
>ENA-ORMR01001858-ORMR01001858.1-human-gut-metagenome-genome-assembly--contig:-NODE-1858-length-14762-cov-3.754063_pt1 | contig 14762 bp, 17 predicted proteins | sample MGYA00242107_ERZ509003 | MGnify/ENA primary metagenome ERZ509003 (study PRJEB26280, sample SAMEA2338699) | human gut metagenome | biome: human gut; feature: human-associated habitat; material: faeces... | reverse complement strand
ATTTTTGGTAATTTTTATTTTCCCTTTTTTGGTTACTTTTATTTTATCATTTATATCTTAGGAGGTAAGAAAGGCACAGGGACTGAAAATTCAAGCAAATCTGTAGCTGATAAGCAACTTTCAGTTCCTGAAGATTTGAGTGTTATGGAATCAAAAGTTCCTGTTGGTTATCAAACTCCATCTGTTGTAGCTAAGCCTATTTCTTCTCATACTTCTAGTGTTGTAAAAGAAGATGCAACTGATAATTCAGTTAAATCTGAAGTTACAGTTACTGAGGTTAAGGAGAAATCTCAAAGAGCCCCAGAACCTCGCAAAATTGTTAAAGTTTGCAAAGCTGGAGTTGAACATGCTAGGTTTAGTGTCAATAATCAGGATTTTGTATTTTCTTTTATGAACCTTAAAGCTGTATCTGATGGTTGTGGCTCTGGAAAACATTCTGAAATTGGGAGCCACCTTTTTGGTCAGCTTTTTGCGAGAGAAGTTTCACGGTTTATTGGACATGTTAATACAAAAAACGTAGTTAAGTTGTTCAAGTATATCAAAGGAGGAAACATTCAGGAACTTGCTGAACATTTAAACAAAGGGGAAATTCCCGAAGAAGCTTTCCTTGGAATCGTAAATGCTGTTTTTGAGAGGATGTTATCTATCTGCAACGAAACTGCATTTATCTTTGAAAACTACTGCTTTACCATTCTTGCTTGTTTCGAGTATGAAAACGAGTTTGTGGTATATAGTTGTGGTGATGGATTTATTATCAAAGAAGATTTTGAAGGAATCACTTTTGACAAACTTGATGATGGGGAATACCCAGCGTACTATGTGTATAATTGGGTTGATCCAAGTAGTCTTAAAGACTATAAGGAAGGTGTTGAATTCAAAGTAACTCGTTATTCTAAAACCGATTATATTAATGTCGGTGTTGCAAGTGACGGTCTGAGATTTTTTGACGACCTTTATGATCCAGAAAAATACAAGTTCCAGAATAACTTGTCTATTGGGAAGGGGCCTCAAATCGAAATGCTCATTATCAAAAACAACCGAGACTATAGTACGTTCAAGGATGATATTTCAATCTGCTTTTAGAAATGAAAATGATAAAATAAAAGGAGAATCCTAAATGGCTAATTTTAGAAGTAGACGGGAGATTGAAAGCATGAATAAATTGGCTGAAGGTGGAGAAGCTGCGATTTATGATTACAACTTAGATGATGTCATCAAACTCTTCCATCAGAAAGTCAATTTGAGTGTTAAAGAACAGAAAGTTAGATTTTTTATTTCTGTTCATAATCAGCTTCCGTCCAATGTAATTGTCCCTGAAGAAGAAGTGACTGTCAGAAACCAACTTGTTGGCTATATGATGAAAAAATTAGTTGGTGCCGAAGATTTGCACATGCTCGTTAAGCCGAAGTATCTGGCTTCGATGCACTTATCTAATAAAGATGTGCTTGAAATTATGACACAGTTCGGCATTGACTTAGGCAAGCTTCATAAGAAGGGCATTTTAGTTGGAGACATTAGTGATTATAACTTTCAGATTATTGGAAGAAAAAATTATTTCATTGATGTTGATAGCTATGGAGTAAGTGGGAAGTTTTCGCCAGATGCTTATACAGAAATGTTCATGTGTCCAGATAGTTATAGACGCGACAATACAGTTGAATTCTCATTAGAGAATGAAAATTATAATTTTGCCATCTTGACTTTCTATGTTTTAACTCGGATTCATCCATTTGGTGGGACATATCTTCCTGAAAAGGAGATGTCTACACTGGAAAGAATGAAAAAGAAAATCTCAGTTGTTGGCAAGTATAGTAAGGATATTAAAATCCCCAAAATTGTTGGTAGCTGGAAATGGATGTCACCACAGTTGCAGGATGACTTTTTGCAGATTTTTGAAAATGGAAAGAAAATTGATATTACTCCCGATCTCGAAGATTGCTTGAATAATCTTGAATACTGCAAGGTGCATGATACATGGTATTATTCAAAGTTTAGTGAATGCCCACTTTGTAATGAAAGTGCTCAGGTAAAAGCTGCTCCTGTTGTGGTCAAAACTACTCCAACACTTGGAACAAAAGCTCCTCAGCTTACGGTTGTTTTCTCAGCTCAAGGAAAGGATTGCCTATATATTTTAAGTGCTATCCATTATTTGAATAAGAGTAATCAGGCAGTGCATATTGCAAGTGGTAGAAAGTTTGATGTTCCAAGAGGTTCAAAAGTGGACTTCTCAAATGATGGTAAAGTGGTGTATCTTGTAAGGAATGGAAGCATTGAAATCTATGATGGCAATGGTGCCCACATGTCGACTTTTGAAAGTATGCCTAAGACTAATTATATAGTCAAAGACAAAACACTCTACTATGTTGACAGAGGTGGTAACTTTATTAAGATGAACATCACAACCCACGGAAATGAACCTACTTATGTAGAACAAGTTTACAATCCTTTGTTTGAGGTAGCCGAAGATGGCAGAGTGTTTATTGTGTCTGTGTATCCTAAAAGAATGCGTATTCATACTGATGATTACAACTTTGATGTGGATTACAGAGGATGGATTAATGAATATGCTATCAAATATGATAAAGTTACCCATCATTGGTTATTTGTGTATCAGTTGCCAAACGGAAAATATCGTACCATGGTGTTTAGCAAAGATAAAATCAAGTATGATGATGATGTTATTACTTATAACGCCATTACTCTCAGCAATATTGACTTTGCAAATAACACTATCTATGATCCAGATAATGGAAGAATTGTTGGAACCAACATTCTTAAAGGTATAGCGAAAGAATTTGTTTGCAGTGTTGTAGATGAAAGTTCAAAGCTTGAGTTTACTGGTAGAGGTTTCCGGATTTATAATCAGGATGCAATCTATAAGTATGAGTAACCTTCCATTAATTTTTCAATTTAGGTTGTATAGCTATTAGCAACAACCATCAAAAGTTCCCCTCAGAGTATCATATTTCTGGGGGGATTATTAATTATATGAGTTAAATTTTCTGGGGGAAAATAACAAAGATTTAGATAAAAATATAGAAAAAACAAAAGCACTAAGTTATAATTTGTCTAGCAAAAACAAAAAATTATAAAACGAGGTGCTTTTATTATGAGTATAGTAACAGATGAGAAAATGAAATTCAAGAGTTTAGAAAAAAATTTATAAAAAAAATAATAGAGTTCGGAAGAAGTATAATAGAGGATGAACTAAAAGAAATAGATAATTAAAAAAAAGAATATAGAGATAAAGAAACCTTTAAAGTAAAAGACTTCCAACAAACAGTAATAAAAACAAGGCTTGGGGAAGTAGAATTCTATCGAAGAAGATATGAAATGGAAGTAAATGGAAAAACGAAGTGTATATATTTGTTAGATGAAATATTATAAATAAATTGTATAGGAAAATATTCAGAAAATATAGTTGAAATGATGATAAGAGAGGTAACAAAGAAATCATATAGAGAATCAGCAAAAACAACAAAAGAGTTAAAAAGGCTAGAAGCTACAACACATAAAAAAGTTGCTACCATAAAACCAGAATTAGTAAAATACAAATTTTATTTGTAAAAAGACTACACAAATAAAAAATAATGTGATATCGACATCATACATAAGAGCTGGCTGACCATCCTTACCATGGAATTGATTACTATATCCAAGGCATTTGGCATGGTATTTATTCCCAGTAAGAAGTAGGACCTCTTTTTCTTCCGGCTTTAAGTCAATAAGGATGTCTTTTTTAATTTTGCTCATAAAAAATTCCTCCTTAAAAATGAATATAGTGTGTTATTGCCTGCAGTCAATTGACTAAAATATTTACCTCAATTCTCATAAAGCCCTCCTTAAAATGCTATGAGTAATATTTTGTTGCAAACATTATAATGTCAAATAACGACAATATTATATCATATAAAAAAAAACTGTCAACATAATTTGTCTACCAACTCTTATTATTGACTATTTCAGGGTTTCATGGTAAAATATAAAATGACTATTGCTATATGCAATAACAAATTTTATTATACAAGGAGGACCATAATTATGGCAAATTCAAATGCAAGCAAATTAAACTGGGAGGTTCCTACTAAGCCTTTTACTCCGGATTACAACTATCGGAACAATGTGCTGAATATGGATTTCTACGAGCTGAGTATGGCAGAAGCGTACTTCAATCTTGGGCTCCAGGATGTTAAAGGAACTTTTGACATCTTTTTCCGGAAAAATCCAGCACCTAAAGGAAAGGTTTATGGCTATACCATTGCCTGTGGTCAGGAACAGCTGGCTAAGTTCTTACTGAATTATCAGTTTGATGAACACGCACTGGATTACCTGTATTTCAAAGGGTTCAATGTTGAGTTCATCAAGTATTTGTCCACATACAAATGGAATGGAACAATGCTGGCAATGCCAGAAGGAACATTGGCTTATCCGAACGAAACCGTTGTCCGAATTGAATGCGATGTTGTCGGAGCATTTCTGATTGAGACGTATGCACTGCAAGCGTTTAACCTGAATTCTCTAATTACGACAAAAGCAAGTCGGATTGTGAGAGCAGCAAATGGACGTGGCGTCATGGAGTTCGGTGGACGTAGAGCTCAGGGTGAAAGCGCTAGTCTTTATGGAGCAAGAGCTGCAATTATTGCCGGTTGTACTGGAACAGCAAACTGTTTAGCAGAAGCTGTTTTTGGACCTGATGTTCCGGCAGTTGGTACCATGAGTCATGCGTGGGTTGAAAGTTTTCCGACGGAAATTGATTCCTATAGATCATGGGCCAAGGCTCATCCGCTCAATGTATCATTGTTGGTGGATACTTACAATGCTCTTGGAGCTGGTATTCCAAATGTTATTCTTTTGGATAACGAACTTCAACAACAGTATCCCAACAAACCTGATCATTGGGTTAAGAGTATCCGTTTGGACAGTGGAGACCTTGCTTATCAGTCTAAGAAAGCTAGAAAAATTCTGGATGCTGCTGGTAAGAGCCATATCAAAATTATTGTTTCCAACAGTCTTGATGAAGACTCTATTCGGAGTTTGATTTTTGAACAGGAAGCACCGATTGATTCTTTTGGTGTTGGTGAAAATCTTATCACATCCGCAGATTGCCCTGTACTTGGCGGAGTTTACAAATTGACTGCTCTGGATCGGGAAAATATCTGGAATGTTTCCTGGGATGACAATTGGACACCTCGTATGAAGTGTTCTGATTCTCTTGAGAAGGCTATTATTCCCGGACATAAGTGCGTCTATCGTGTTTACGATGAAGAAGGAAAGGCAAGCACAGATATTATCGCAATGAGCGATGAGGTAATTAAGAGTGGCGAAACCATCAAAGTCTATACTACAGACTTGACTGATGCGAGAAAAGAGTATGAGATTACGCCAGTTGACTTCAAGCTATTGCTTGTTCCGTTTATTGTGGAAGGAAAGTTGGTTTACGAATTTCCAACAATCGCAGAAATTAAAGCTTATGTTAAGGATCAGCTGGAGAACAAAGTTTGGGAATCTGAGTTGCGTAGCTCCAACCCACATATCCATTACGTTGACATGACAGAGCGTGTGTATAAAACTCGCCATGAGTTGTATCAAAAGCTTCATGAATTGGCAAAATAAATGGATAAAAAGTAACTTGTAACTCAAACTGGGTTAGGTTATTAGCCTAACCCAGTTTCACATCGAAGGAGGTTAGCTTTATGAATAATTTTGGTTTCATCAAAACTGCAATTGCCTCTATAAATGAGGGAAAACTTGCAGACCCGCTTTTCAACGAAAAGCAAATTGAAAAACTCATTGATCAGGCTTCTATTGCTGGAGCAAAGATTTTGATTTTTCCAGAACTTGCAATAACAGGTTATACATGTCAGGATTTATTTGGGTATCCAAAATTGATTGATGATAGCGACAAAGCTTTAGAAGAGCTAGTAGCCTACTCCAAAAAAAGTGATATTTTAATTGTTGTTGGAGCTCCGATTACTGTAAAAGATGCTATTTACAATTGTGCGGTTATTATCCAGTCCGGAAAAGTTCTTGGAATTATTCCAAAGCAATACTTACCAAACTATGGCGAGTTTTACGAAAAACGTTGGTTCAAGGCATATACAGATTTTTCTTTAAAGAGTATTTATTTTCTTGGTGAAGAAGTTTTATTTGGTAACCTTGTATTTACATCAAACCTTGGATATACGTTTGGTGTTGAAATCTGCGAAGACCTTTGGAGTGTTATTCCACCAAGTTCTTATTTGAGCTTAGCGGGTGCCAATATTATTGCGAATCTTTCTTCTAGTAATGAACTTGTTGGAAAGGATGATTATCGCCGTGAACTTGTTGGTACTCAAAGTTCCAGGACAATTGCAGCATATCTCTATACGTCAACAGGCTTTGCTGAATCTACAAGCGATTTGGTTTTGGGAGGAGCTGGGTATATTTATGAAAATGGCAAAGAGCTTGCTTCTCTCCCACGCTATAGTATGGTAAACACAATTGCCTATGCCGATGTGGATGTTGAAGCACTTTTAAATGAACGAAGATGGAATCAAACATTTTCTGCTTCACAGGATAAGTTAAATATTGATTTTATTCAAGTCAATGTTAAACAGTCCCCGGTAAATTTAGCAGAAAATGATTTGGCAAGAAATGTTAACTCATATCCATTTGTGCCTTCTACTAATGAGGATAAGAGAAAAAAGGTATGCGAAGAGATTTTATCTATTCAGTCTACAGGACTTGCAAAACGTCTTGCTGCAACTGGAATGAAAAATATTGTAATTGGAATATCTGGTGGACTTGATTCTACTTTAGCGCTTATTGTAACTTATGAAGCGTTTAAGAAATTAGGGCTTGATACTAAGGGAATGCTTGGTATCACTATGCCCGGATTTGGAACTACCGATAGAACTTATGGCAATTCAGTAAGATTATGTGAGGAGATGAAAATTTCTTTTAAAGAAATTAATATTAAAGCATCTTGTCTTCAGCATTTTACTGATATTGATCATGATCCAGAAAATCACGATGTAACCTATGAAAATGTCCAAGCTAGAGAAAGAACGCAAATCCTTATGGATGTTGCAAATAAAACTGGCGGATTAGTAATTGGAACTGGCGATCTTTCTGAACTTGAAATAGGTTGGTGTACTTATAATGGAGATCACATGTCTATGTATGGAGTTAATTGCTCTATTCCTAAGACTTTGGTTAAATATCTTATTGAATGGTATGCAACTTATATTAGAGAGAAAAATACAGAGCTTTCCGATACTTTACTGGACATTATCGACACACCGATTAGCCCTGAATTACTTCCAACAGATGGAACAACTGTTACACAGAAAACTGAAGATACTGTTGGAAAATATGAGCTCATTGATTTCTTTATCTATAATATGGAAAGAAAGAGATTTAATGGTGAAAAAATTATTTATTTAGCTCAGAAGGCTTTTGGTGAGAAATATAGTAAAAAAGAACTTACAGATCGTTGGAATGACTTTATTAAGCGACATGGCAGAAATCAGTTTAAGAGAAACTGTCTTCCTGATGGTCCAAAAGTTGGTACAGTAAGTGTATCTCCACGAGGAGATAAGCGCATGCCACCAGATGTAGATCTTACTATTTGGCAGATTTTAGAGGAAAACTAGTTGATTTGTAAAGGAGAGTGGGAGTTAACCCGCTCTCTAATGAAAGAAGGAATTATTTATATGGGAAAAAAACTTTTAGAAGAGGTTTAATTATTGGAAGGTTTGCACCTATACAAATAGGGCATGATAAACTGATTAACATTGGGGCAGAACTTTGTGAAAGTACACTTGTGCTTGTTGGTTCAGCCCAAGAATCAGGAACTCTCCGAAATCCTTATGACCTCAAAACGCGAATTGATATTATAAAAAAATCCCATCCTGAAATTCCTGATGATGTGCTTATGATAAGAGGGATTAACGACCTCAAGAATGAACTTAATAATGACCTTTCATGGGGAAATTATGTAAAAAGTGAAGTCATACGCCATCAAGGGCATTTTTCTGATTTAGCAATCTATGGGAATGACCCTGTAAAAAAATCATGGTTTGAACCCAATGAGCTTGCAGAGTTATATGTTCCAAGAGATGAAATTTCTGCAACATATGTAAGAGGACTTATGGTTATAAACGATGAGTTAGAGTGGCAGAAAACAACATCTCCTCTTATTCATAATATGTATAATGAACTTAGAAAAAAGCTTATGAATGTTCCGATTTACAGGGATATTTATAGCTCTATCAGTTCAAACTTGACAATTGAAGCATTTATGGAACTTTACAGTAAACTCGAGGAGGATGACAGACGTAAAAAGCTTGCAGATTTGCAAGTAAAATAAAGAATTAAATCTTTACTGCTAGTTTTTTATAAGACTAGCAGCTTTCTTTTTATAAAAATGATGATGAAAAATGTCATACAGTTTTAATTGAAATAATACTTAATTTATGTTATTATTTTAATATAATTTTTTCTAAATAGTTTAATTCTTATTTATGTGTAAACTCATACACAAAAATTTCAAAAAAACAATTGAAAAATATAAGATTACTTGATATAATGGGAGGTGAATTAATGCCTATAGTTTCACAGTTTTATGGTGTCATTATAAGAATGTATTATGATGATATGAAGCATCATAATATGCCATGATTATAAAGATATATATGATTTAAATGGAAAATGCATGAAAGGAAATATACCAAATAAACAATCTAAACTAGTAGAAGCGTGGATTGCAATACATACAGAAGATCTAAATACATTATGGAAATTAATGCAAGAAGATAATGAATTTTTTACCATAGAACCATTAAAATAAAAGAATGCAAAAATATAGGCAAAATGAAAGGAATGGTGCGTTATGGAAAACTATATAGAACCAAATCCAATATTAGTAAAGCCATTAGATAACTTTTGTCTATATATAAAATTCGCAGATGGAAAAGAAAAAGTATACAATATGAGTAAATTAATTCAAGAAAATTCAACATATAAAAAATTACAAAATTATGAATATTTCAAATTAGTAAAGTTAGCAGGGGAAACAGTAGAATGGCCTAATAGAGAAGATGTTTGTCCTGAAAATTTGTATTATGATAGTATAGAATATTTAAAATGAGAAAAATTCAAAAGAGATTAGAAGAGATTCTAATCTTTTTCCTTTTGTACAACAGAAAAGTTTACAATTTATATAAAAAGTGTTAAAATATGATTATAACTTTTAGTTATGACGAGGTGATATTATGATAAATCTAGAATTATATAAAATATTTGTAGTAGTAGCAAGCGAATTAAATATAACAAAAGCAAGTCAAAAGCTTAATATATCTCAGCCAGCAGTAACAAAACATATAAAAAATTTAGAAAACATTTTACAAGTAACATTATTTAAAAGAAATAATAAAGGATTAACATTGACAGAAATGCGGAGAAAAACTATATGAGAAGCTAAAAAGCCCGATTAATGAAATAATAAAAATTGATAATGAATTAAGTAAAGATAAAAATATTAGCATTGGTTCTCATAATCATTTATTAAATATTGTTTTTGGAGAGTGTATAAATAAATTTTGTATACAGCATCCAGAAGTAGACTTGAATTTAAAATGTTTAGAAACAGATGAGATGTTAGAAATGTTAAAAAATAAAGAATTGGATATAGTATTTTCTAAAAAGGTAAATAAATTTAAAGATGAAAATGTAAAATATTTACCTCTTGGATTCTTAAATGATATTTTTATTGCAAGTAAAGATTCAAGGTTAGCAAATAAAATTTTAACTAAGAAAGAATTAGAAAATGAGACTATTTATGTACCAAGAACATATGCTCAAACTGTTACAAGACTCATAAATTTGACAAATAATAAAAATTTAAATCTTAAGAATTCAAGTTATAATACAATTTTAGAACTTTCAAGTAAAACAGATTCTATTGGATTAATAACAAAAGAATATATAGAAAGTGATAAGTTAGAAAAATATAATTTAGTAGAATTAAAAACTAAATTTGAATTAAAACCAATTGAGTTTGGAATATATTTTAATACAGATAGAAGAAAAGAAGTAAATTATTTAATAAAAATAATAAAAGATAAATTTAAATGTTAAAATGAACAAAAGGTGTCAAATAGACACCTTTTTGTTATGATATGCAGTTTTAAAAAAGTATTTACTAATATTCTAAATCTTATAAGATTGTATATTTGTTACTCATAATAAACAAGATAATTCTAATATAAATATAACTTCTAGTTATAGCTAGAATACAAATATGTATTTTAGAAATTTATATTAAACTGTTATACTTATATTAAGCTATTATGCAAACTAAATTACAAAAAGCAGAAGAATTTCTTATAAAGGACTTCTGCAAAACAAGAAAGGATGGTTTAAGCATGAAAAAACGGATAAACTATTTGGCAATTGCGCTAACAACAAGGTGTAATTTCCAATGTTTTTACTGTAAGCCTACAGGTGAGAGTATATTTCCTAATATACAAGGAACCTTAGATTTTCAAGATCTGAAGAAAATAATTAAGGTGGCATACAAATTAGGAATTAACACTTTTCGCATTACTGGAGGAGAGCCGACTATGGTTGATTATTTGCCTAATTTAATCAGCTATGTAATGAGCCTTGGCGATGATACAAAAATTCGCCTGAATACAAATGGCTATAAACTTGATGCTATCTTAGATAGTATAGAAGCTTTTAAAGACCGAATGGATATTGTAATTAGTGTAGACTCCTTATATGAGTATATACAAGGAATTTATTATCCAAAATATTTATCTGAAAAGGTACAAGACTTAGCAAGAGAGTTAATAGCAAGAAAGATTACTACCAGATTCAACATTGTAGTAACAAAACACAATGTAAGTGAGGTTAAAGCATTAATCCACGAATCGCTTGCTTTAGGAGTGAATATAAAAATATTGGATCTGATTATTCGAAATGAGTATTTTGGTAACAATAAAAAACTCGAAGGTAAAGAGGCTGTAAAGTTTGGGAAAAGCTCTTACACACAGTTAGATAGCATAATTGCATATTTGGAAGAAATTTCAGAGAGTAGCAAAGAAAACTATCACATGTGGAATTCATATGGAATTCCTAGAAGTGGTTACTTCATTGGAAGCCAGTGGGTTCAGGTAAAAGACTCATCAAATGGTGCACAGTATTGCAAAGTATGTGTCCAAAAATGTCCATACTATAAATCGTGCAATGAGGGAGTATTTAGTCCGTTTATATCGGTAGGCGAAATTTTGCATCTTTCTGGATGTAAAAATAAAGATTTGTATTACAATTTAAAAGGTAAGTCTGAAGCTGAAATTGAAGAAGCTTTGGATAAAATCTTAACCTTATTTGAAGAAACGGAATTAAGAAAACATTAATAACCATCAAACAGAGCAGGTGAGAAAATTCACCTGCTCTGTTTAAATTAAAATCGATTTATTATATAATTTGACTAAAAAAGGTTTAGAATAGATTCATAAATTCTTATAAATAGAGGTTGAAAGTTATGTAAATCTATGCTATGATAAAAGTGTATATGACATATGTTCATAACACAATCGTTTAAAACAATTACAATGTGCCCTGTAGGGCAGAAAGGAAATCACAATGAAATTACTTGCGACTTTAAAGGAAATCCAAAAGGAAGTGGAAGAGCGATACAGATGTACAGGTAGAACGCCAATATATCATTTTCGGAGCGAAATTCATGTACGAACTTCATTTCCTGGACAGTACAAAGGACAGGAAGCTAACAACCGATTTATCTATGAAATCGTATACAGTCATGTGAAACCAACAGATGAACAGGTAGAACAATTAATGGAGTCACAGCTGTGGATTTCAAAGCTTCTGCTGGCACTCAATAAACTTATCTCAGAGGATGTTATCAGGAGAATTCATCAGCAGATGCCAAAACATCCGTTGTGCACGATTCCAGAAACAATAGAGATGGCTATTGCAGAAAATCCACAGACACCTGATGATGTATTAGAAGCTCTGGCTCAGGGTATATCATATGAAGTGGTGTCTAAAATTTCAGAAAGAAATAACTTATCAGCAAGAATAGCTGGTATAGTTAAAGAAAGAGAAAAGGCAAAAGAACAGATGAGAAAAGAGTCCAGAAAAGAGGACTTTTTAGCTTGTGGAGAATTAGAGGTTGTAGAGTCCGGTAGATATTAAAGTTTAGGTAAAATGAAAAAGAACAGGTCGAAAATCAGTAAATTTGAGTTCGACTTGTTCTATTTTTTATTATGTAACAAATCGCTTACTTTTATTTTAAAGTGGTAGAAATTTAATAAAACATATGATATAAATAAGAAAAAAATATAAAATTAGGAGGTAAAATCAATATGGAAGAAGAATATTTACAGTTTGCAAAAGATGTTGCATATAAAGCAGGAGAAATAATGCTAAAGTATTTTAAAGAAGATAATAGAACATGAAAATGATTTTGTAGAACAATTTAAAAATGGAAACTTTTTTAAATGTGTAGAAAAAATGAAAGAAACCAAAGAAGATGAAACAATATATGAAAATATAAAAATAGAAAATGGAGTAGATGCTGAAGGAAAATATCTACATATAAGAGTAATATAAAAATGGGAGGATTTATTATGGAAAAAATAATTATAGAAGTAGGTTCAACAAATACTAAAATAGACAAATATGATGGTAAAAACATAGAAAATATAGGAACAGAAACAATATAATTTAAGAAAAATTATAAAAAAGAAAATAAACTAGATGAGAAAGATGTAGAAAAATTAATTAATATAGTAAACAAACAAAAAACAATTACTAATAATATATATGTATGTGGTACAAGCATATTTAGAAACTTAAGCGACAACCAAAGAGAAGAATTTTTAAATAAATTTAAACAAAATACAGGAGCAGAATTTGAAATAATATCATCAGAAGAAGAAAATAAATTAACAGTAGCAGGTGCTACCAAAAAAGTAAATGAAAAAGTAGCAGTATTTGTTGGAGGAGGAGGTTTTTGCAGAAATTGCTATATATGATAATGGAATAAAAGAAAGTAAAAGATATTATAAAGAAATATCTCTTGATGAGATTAGAAATAGAGTAAATGATCCAGATTGGTGGTATGCAACAAGAGCGATGTGTGCATTTGTATTAGTAGTAGCAGAAGAAATAGGTGCAAAATATATTGTACCAACAGATATTTCTATGGTATATGGATTATTAGACAAATGAGATAAAAATAATCAATTATAGGGAGAGATAAAAATGATAGATAAAAGAGATTTAAATAGAATAAGAATATTTGAACACAAAGATAAAAATAAAGATTATAATATGAATATTTTTACATATATTCCTAAAGGAAATATGAATGAAATGAAAATATTATTTATTATGAGTGGTTGTCTAAGAGATGCCTTAAATTATTTAAAAATTTGGATAGAAACTGCTAATAAAAATAAATATATTATAATTGCACCAGAATTTGATAAAGACCATTATTCCATTGCAGATCATGAATATGGAAATCTAATAGATATAAAATATGATTATTCAACTCAAGATATATATACACCAAGTATGATTTATGATATAAAAATAAAAAATGAGGAAGATTGGATTTATTCAAACATTGATGAAATATATGTTGAATTTCTAAAAGAATATAATCTAGAGAATAAGGGATATATTATCTTTGGTCATTCATCTGGGTCTCAATTCACACACAGATTTTTAATGTTAGGTAATAGTAAATATTGCAAAAAATATTTATGTGCAAATGCAGGATTATATACTTTTTTTGATGAAACAAAAGATTATCCATATGGTATAAAAAATCTAAATGCTTTTAAAGAAAGAATAAAAAAATCTTTAGAAAAAGAAGTATATATATTAGCAGGTGAACAAGATATAGATACTAAATTTATAAACTCACTTCCAATGGATATAGAGGAAGGGAAAAACAGATATGAAAGAGCTACTAATTATTTTTATTCAGCTATCAATTATGCAAAAGTAAACAATATAAAAACTAATTGGAAATTTGTTTCTATGCCTGGTGTACATCATAAATCAAAGGAAGTAGTGCCTTTTACTATAGAATTTATAAATAATTAAATAAAAAAATTATCTAGCATTATTAAAAATTAAGAAGGGATAAAATATGATAATAGGAATAGATATAGATGATACTTTAACAAATATAGGAACAGATATAAATATTGCAGCATACAATTATGCTAAAAAACTTGGGAAAGACATTAATGATTCAGAAAATCTGCTAGAAGCAATAAATAATAATGCAGAATTTTATAAACGAAAATTTAAATTCAATTATGATGAATTAAAATATTTCTTAAAAAATATACAAGAAGAAATTACTAGTAAAGCCAAACCAAGAGATGGAGTGGTCAAAATTATAAAAAAATTAAGAAGTGAAGGACATAAAATATATATTGTAACTGCTAGATGTAGCGAGTTTCATGACAATCCATACGAATTAAGTAAAAATTGGCTAGATAAAAATAAAATAGAATATGATAAATTAATTGTAAATGCTAGAGAAAAAAGTGCAGTTTGTAAAAGGGAAAATATAGATTTATATATTGATGATCAATTAGAAAATTGTTTAAATATTTTAAATGCAGGAATACAAACAATTATGATAACAGATAAAAAATATGATTATGAGAAAAATGTAGAAATAAAGAATGCAATTGAAAAACTAGAAAAAGAATTTTCCGGAAATGGCA
>ENA-ORMR01001857-ORMR01001857.1-human-gut-metagenome-genome-assembly--contig:-NODE-1857-length-14769-cov-3.231548_pt1 | contig 14769 bp, 15 predicted proteins | sample MGYA00242107_ERZ509003 | MGnify/ENA primary metagenome ERZ509003 (study PRJEB26280, sample SAMEA2338699) | human gut metagenome | biome: human gut; feature: human-associated habitat; material: faeces... | reverse complement strand
GAGCCCTGAGATATTCGATAGACGGTATCTTGGAGTTATGATGGTCGTTACCAGCGACAGCCTGCTTTATCCCCAGACAGTCGGGTGCTTGGCAAATAGACTGTAATTAAAAACAAAAAATCGAAATCAGATACAATGAGCCGAACCCAGAATATGAGTTCGGCTCATAAAAATATGAGGTAATCTCTATGAACAATCCAAACCAAACCGAAATACAGGCGAAAATGAAAAAGCCCTCTACATACGAAGTAGACGGCAGAAGATTCATAGTAACACCTGTATTTAATGAGAACGGACATGAATCCTTCTCGGAGCTTCTTTTGCGGCTCATCAAAAAAGAAGTCGCAAAGGTATGAAGATAAAAATTTAATAATTTAAAGCGTGACATTTGCAGTTATGTGTGGTATACTAAGTGTGTAAATACTGCTCTTGACTGTCGGAAAGGAGAAAGGAAGTTATTGATGAAACAGTCAAGCAGAAAAACCAAAGATACCACAGCATTTTTGTATGTACGTCTTTCGAGAGATGACAATCTTGACGGCGAAAGCTACAGCATACAGAATCAAAAGAAGCTATTAACCAAAGCAGCAAAGGACATGGGTTATACAAACCTTGTAACCTTTGTAGACGACGGCGTTTCAGGAGTTACAATGAACCGTCCCGGATTCAATGCAATGATGGCTGAGCTTGAAAAAAGTCATGCTTCGGCGGTATTCGTAAAGGATATGTCACGCTTAGGACGTAACTACATAGAAGTCGGCAGACTTATGGAAGAATTCTTCCCGGCTCACGATATTCGTCTGATTGCCATTTCCGACGGCATAGATACTTCCGAAGGTGAAAACGAGTTTGCTCCCATCAAGAATATGTTTAACGAATGGTATGCTCGTGACATCAGCAAGAAGCGCAGAATCAGCAACAAGATTAAGGGCAATTCAGGAGAACCCATGGGACAACCTCCTTACGGTTACATAAAAGACCCTGACAATCCCAAGCATTGGATTATAGATGAGGAAGCAGCAAAGGTTGTACGCAGAATCTATGCTATGACCATTGAGGGCTACGGCAGCGAACAGATAGCTTCTGCACTTGAGCAAGATGGAATACTGACTCCAAGAGCATATTGGGCAAGCAAGGGCATAAACCGTCCCGGAAAAGCTAAAGAGTTGTCTCCGACACATTGGAACTGCTCGTCTATAGTTAAGATACTTTCGCTTCAGGAGTATTGCGGGGACATTCTTAACTTCAAGACTTACTCTAAGTCATACAAGCTCAAAAAACGCATAGAGAATGACCGTGAGAATTGGGTTGTATTCAGCGATGTACATACTCCTATCATTGAGCGTTCAGTATGGGAACAGGTTCAGGAGAAGCGAGGAAAGCAAAGAAAAAGAAAGACTTCGGACGGCGAAGTCAATATGTTTTCTGGACTTCTTGTCTGTGCAGACTGCGGACACAATCTGCACTATCACTTCAATCAGGGCAATCCTGAGATAAAGTATTTTAACTGTTCAAACTATAAAGGCAACAGAGGGACGTGTGAATCTACTCATTACGTTCGAGTTGACTTCTTGGAGCAGGTTGTTCTTGGAGAGATACATCGCCTTACGAAGTTTGCAAGCAAGTATGAGAGGCAGTTTGCCGAAGCTGTCATGGGGCATTCTCAGAAAGCAGCTCAGAGTGAACGTCAGGCTATGCAGAAAGAAATCTATGCTCTTCAAGCCCGTGACAAAGAGCTTGATACGCTCTTTGAACGTATCTATGAGGACAATGTATCAGGCAAGATAAGCGATGAAAGATTTGCGAGAATGTCTATCAAGTACGAAGAAGAACAAAAAGAGCTGACCGCAAGACTTAAAGAGCTTAAAGCCAAGCTCGAAAAGTCTGCAAGTCAGTCTATGACTGCCGATATGTTCATCAATACGGTGAGAAAATATACTCGTGCAAAGAAGCTCACTCAGCAGATGCTCAATGAGTTGATTCAGAAGATTGAGGTCTTTAATGCGGAGAAGGTGGAGGGTGTATGGCAGCAGAGGCTGATTATTCACTACAACTGCATAGGCTCTATTGAGATTCCCGAGGTGCTTTTGCTTCCTGCGCCGGAGGTGTCAGTCAGCACAAGAAAGGGAGTAACAGTCAGCTACGCATCTGAAACTGCAACAGCTTAGGAATTATGTAGGCATAAAAAACGAGTGTTCTTACAGCACCTTTCGGATACTTTAAGAACACTCGGTATGGTCTGAGTGACGGGACTTGAACCCACGGCCTCTACCACCCCAAGGTAGCGCTCTACCAAGCTGAGCTACACCCAGATTCACAACATTTGTTATTATAGCACTACTCTAAAAAAAAATCAAGATGTTTTCGCAAATTTTTTTAAATATTTTTCGGGAAATTTCAGATTTTATGTTTTGCTTTTATGACGCGCGGGGATGTCTTTAAAAAACGACTGCAAATTGGTCTGAACTTGATATGTTTTTTTACAAATTGACGAATTTTAATATTGCTCTTGAATTAAGGACGAAATACTGGTATAGTTATATTAGTTATGATTATAAGTAGATTGCTGATTATATCTCAAAAAAGGAACGGTATTGAGTATGGATTTCACACATATTGTCTCCCTGCTTGGAGGCGTCGCGTTCTTCCTTTTCGGTATGGAGTCGATGGGCAACGGACTTAAAAGCCTTGCCGGAAACAAAATGGAGGCTATCCTTTGGAAGCTGTCCTCCCCCGCTATCAAGGGCTTTCTTTTGGGAATACTCGTAACGGCTGCCATTCAGTCCTCCGGCGCAACCACCGTTATGGTAATAAGCTTTGTAAGTGCCGGAATGATGACTCTTTCGCAGGCGGTGCCGATAGTGCTGGGTACAAATATCGGTACTACAATGACCGGCTGGATACTTTCGCTTTCCGGCTCGGATTCGGGATTTATCGGAACCCTGCTTTCCACGGCTACCCTTATTTCTATATTCGCGATAATCGGCGCTGTTATGATGAACTTCTCGAAAAAGAACACCACCCGAAGCATAGGTCTTGTGCTTGTCGGCTTGGGAACGATACTTCTTTCGATGTCGCTGATAAGCAGCTCGGTTGACCCGCTTAAGGAAAGCGAGGAATTTCAGAATCTTTTGATACTGTTCAAGAATCCGTTCTTGGGAATGTTTGCAGGAATTATTGTTGCGGCAATAATACAGTCCTGCTCGGCTGGCGTGGGAATTTTGCAGGCGCTGTGCGCCTCGGTGGTTATACCCTACAGCGTGTGCCTTCCGGTAATGCTGGGAATAAAAATTGGTGCAAGCTCTCCTGTTATGCTTGCTATGATAGGCGGAAACAAAAATTCCAAGCGCACAGCTATGGTCTATCTTATAGCAAATATTCTTACCGCTATACTTGTATTTATTGTGATATACCCGCTTGACGCTGCGGTTGGGCTTGGATTTATGTCGCAGTCCTCGACGGTTGTCGGAATCGCACTTATGAACACACTTATAAGCGTTGTGGGAATGGTTATTCTATTCCCGATGCATTCGCTTATTGAAAAGCTGTGCTATATCGTTATCAAGCAGGATCCTTCCGAAAACGAGGATTTGAGTGAGATTGAGCATCTGGACGATTCACTTCTTAACTACGCTCCCGCGGCTTTAGAGGTAAGCAAAAAGGCGGCTTTGAAGATGTGCGATATCGCAAGAAAGAACCTGTTCCGCTCCATCCGTCTTTTAACAGAATACGACCGCTCAAAGTATGTTAAGGTTCAGGACAAGGAAGCCCTTTGCGACAAGTACGAGGACAAGCTTGGCAACTACATAGTTAAAATAGGTAAAAACGGTCTTGACGATAAGCAGCAGGCAATATCGAGCGAGCTTTTAAGTGTTATAGGCGACTTTGAGAGATTGAGCGACCATGCCGCAAACATATCCGAATCCGCCGCTGAAATAGACGAAAAGAAGATAGTCTTCTCAGATGAAGCCACCAAGGAAATCAATCTTCTTATAGAAGCCGCAGGCGAGATCCTCACACTTGCCACCTCCGCTTTCATGGAACGCAGGCGCGACCTTGCAATCAAAGTTGAACCCTTAGAGGAAGTAATCGACGAGATGACCAAGCTGTTTAAATCTAATCACATCGAGAGAGTATCTCAGAACAGCTGTACCATAGTTACCGGTTTTGTTTACAACGATTTGCTTACGAATTTTGAGAGAGTTGCCGATCACTGCTCCAACATAGCATTTGCGGTTATGCACAGCTACGATATCAACGCCGAGGAGCATATGTACACTGCCAACGTTGCCGACTCGGACGAATTCAAGAATTACTACAAGCAGTACTTTGAAAAGTATATTCTGCCAATCAGTAAAGATGATGAATAACTGTTTTAGAATATATTGATTGGCAAGCTGCAAAGGAGATATGAAATTGGAGATTGTTGCGCATACAATGGAATATCACGGCGAACATATGCAGTCTTCATTGCAGCTAAGGAATTATTCTGCCTGCGATTATGACGAATATAAGAAAATTTACGAAGAATGCTTTCATGATATGAGATCGGCTTATCAGCTATATCCGGTCGATTGCTGTTACAGCGAGGAAGGATTGGAGCATAAAAAGGATAATATCTACATTCTTGAAGTGGGCGGCGAATTGATTGGCTCGGTTGCAATATATGGCAATGAAATCGACGATCTGATCGTGAGAAAAAGCTGTCAGAGAATGGGCTATGGAGAAGCGTTATTGCGATTTGCCGTTTCGCAGATGCAAAATAATGATATCTCCCCTATCACACTTCATGTTGCGGAATGGAATCAGGGCGCAATCAGAATGTATCTGAAAAATGGGTTTACGGTTGTCAGAACGGAAAAAGTTTAGTTTTTCTGTTACATAAATCGATATTTGTAAGGAGGACATTATGGCAAAAAATGATAATGCACAATCTGTTAGATTAGTAGATAGCTTAGAAAGACATGTTGGATATGATACAGCAAGAGAATTTGAAGCCAATTATCCATTGTCAAAGAGTGCAGATATTAATAAAAAATATCAATGGGCGAATACAATTTGCAGCTATCTTGAAGAACATTTTGATACTGATACAATCATATCTATCAGAAAAGAGTGTAGATGTAATGATGGCAAATCAATTGCAAACAAACTTCTGAAATATTTGAATAAGGCAGATAGTATAAAGGAATTTGTGCGTTTATTTAATGAAAAAGAAACCTTTGCTTGTCTTGAATACATATCTGACAATAAAATTCGATTTTGTTACCCTGAATGCTATTGTGCCTGTGTAAAAAGAGTACCCCAAGAATTATCAAAAACATGGTGCTATTGTACATTAGGAAATGCAGAAGGAATTTTTAGTAACGTATTCAAGACAGATGTAAAAGTTACATTACTTGAAAGCATAAAGACAGGGGCAGACAAGTGCGTGATTGAAGTGGAATGGTAATCACTAAATACAAATTGGATAAATTCTAAGAACAGCTCAGACGATAAATCAAATCACACTTCATGCCGTGGACCGGAATCAGGGAGCAATCAAAATGTATCTGAAAAATGGGTTTGTGGTTATCAGGACGGAAATAGTTTAGCTAGTCTGTTACATAAATCGGTATTTGCGAGGAAAAATGTATGATTGGAATAAGACCATATAAAGCTACAGATGTAGATACAATATTATCATGGTGTCAGGATGAAAAAGCATTTTATCAATGGACAGCAGGCATACTCGGTAATTATCCGATAACACAAAAGGAATTTTGTTTTGTTGAGTCTCTAATGCCGTTTACTGCATTTGATGAAACAGGAATCGTTGGCTTTTTTACACTAAGAAACCCTGATGAATCATTGGATGAACTACGTTTTGGATTTGTTATTGTAAATCCTCACAAGAGAGGAAAAGGCTATGGAAAAGCTATGCTCCGGCTAGGTCTAAAATTTGTATTTGAAATATATGGAGCTAAAAAAGCATCATTGGGCGTTTTCGAGAATAATCTTTCGGCTTATTATTGTTATAAATCAGTCGGCTTTAACGATACTGTTCTTGATACGACAGAAACATATTGTGTTCTAGGTGAAGAATGGAAGTGCAAAGAATTGATTATGGAAAATAAATAAATTCCGGTTTAAACAAAAGAAACGATTATACCTATGCTAACGCCCGAAACCGAAAAATTTACGGAGGTAATCATATGAGAAATCCAACCGAGACTATCGGCAAGATGATAGACAAAGCAAGCGTCAGCTTTTTATCCTATGTAGACGGCGATGGCTTTCCGATTACTAAAGCAATGCTTCGTCCGAGAGAAAGAAACGGCATTAAAGAAATATGGTTTTCGACAAATACATCATCAAATAAAGTCAGGTTCTTCAAGGAAAACAACAAGGCAAGCGTATATTTTGTGGATAGAAGATTTTTCAGGGGCGTTAGCTTAGTCGGAACGGTGGAAGTGTTGGAAACCCCCGAGGCAAAGGAAAGGCTATGGCAGGTCCGGCGATAAAATGTACTACAAAAAGGGCGTGACCGACCCAGATTATTGCGTGCTCAAATTTACAGCCGTCAAGGGCAGATACTACAGCAATTTTAAATCCGAAGATTTTGAAATATAAATCCGAGTTTAACGAAAGGTACGAGAATATACTTGTGAAAAACAAAATACAGAAAAAGACAAAATATTTTTTATTTTTTCAAAAGCCCTTTCTTTTTTAATACCGATGTGATATAATATTCATGCCAAACGAAGCTGAATATTGAGAACGTGTCAACCTTTATCTAAAAAGGAATATAATATGCTCTTTTATATTGTCGCCCAAACTGCATTACAATAAAAACACAACTCCACATTCGGTGGTATAAGGCTTTCTGATATATCTATACTTTGTTTGACAACAATCGGAGTTGCTCTTCTCGATGCATGTGACTTCGATTGCACTTATTTTATATTTTGGAGGAAAAGAAAATGAAAAAAATCGCAATACTGCTTCTTGTTTTTGTAATGTTGTTTTCATTTACGGCATGCGGTGAAGTGACAACAAGCAAGGACGATGGCACCAACGGAAATAACACCACAAGTGCTACAAACAATGACGAACAGATTACTTCTTTACAGAGTGAAACAACAAAAGGTGATGAAAAAGTTGAGAATAAAATTACCTTCACCGAAATAGTTGCTATTGAAAACGAGGAATGTACCATAAAAATTACCGGCATTGACTCTTACAATATTTGGGGTTACACTATAAAGGCATTGCTTGAAAACAAGTCTGCTGATAAAACCTATATGTTCTCTGTCAAATCAGCTGCTATAAACGGTGTTCAATGTGACCCGTTTTTCGCAGCAGAAGTAGCTGCTGGTAAGAAGTCCAACGAAGAAATCAGTTTTTCGAGTGATAAGCTGGAGAAAAATGGTATCACAGAATATACTGATATTGAACTGACCTTCCGTGTTTATGACAGTAACGACTGGTCTGCAGACGATGTCGCAAAAGAAACAATCCATATATATCCGTATGGTGAAGATAAGGCAGTAAAATTTGTTAGAGAAGCGCAACTTTCTGATAATGTAATTATCGATAATGATAATGTTACTGTTATCGTTACAGGCTATGAGCAAGATGATATTTTTGGATATACCGTTAATCTGTTCCTGCAAAATAAAACAGACAAGAATATTATGTTCAGCGTTAATGAAGCATCTGTGAATGGCTTTATGGAAGATCCATTCTACGCAACCTCTGTTTCAGCTGGAAAGTGTGCGTTTAGCTCTATGGCATGGTCTGACACTACCTTAGAAGAAAATGGCATTACCGAAGTAGAAACAATTGAATTCAAATTAAGAGCATATGATGAAGATGATTGGTCTCGTGATGATTTTGCAAATGAAACTATCACATTAAATCCGTAAAACAGCAAAATACATATCCTAAATTACTACTCACTGTTATAGCATTATCAATTTCACTTTCCTTTTCCCTCATAAGATGGTGAGGAGGCATAACGTAAGTGAAATCGCAGTTTTTAAATTACAGCTTTCACGAAAGGAACAATTTTACATATGAGAATGCCGGAAGAAGTAATATTCACAAATATGTGCATGGTATGTGACAACGCCGGAAATGTGCTTGTGCAGGACAGGGTTGACCCCAACTGGTCGGGTATCGCCTTCCCCGGTGGTCACGTTGAAAACGGCGAATCCTTTACCGACGCCGTTATAAGAGAGGTTTTTGAGGAAACAGGGCTTACAGTGTCAAAGCTGAGTCTTTGCGGAATCAAAGACTGGACGCGGGACGACGGCGTGAGATATGTCGTGCTTTTGTACAAGACAAGTACATACGAGGGTGAGCTGAAATCCTCCGACGAGGGCGAGGTATTCTGGACTCCTGTAAGCTCACTTTCGGATAAAAAGCTTGCAAAAAGTATGAAAACCATGCTTAAGGTTTTTCTGGATGATAACATCAGCGAGCATATCTTCTATAAGGAAAACGATAAATGGGTTGAGATGCTCAAATAGTCTCCCAAATAAAAAAATAAAGCCCAAGTACCGTGCGATTCTACAGTGCTTGGGCTTTGTCATATGGAATTTTTTATAGGCTATTTGCCGCTCAGCGCTTTGCGCAGGTCGGAAATATACTGCGCCTGCTGCTTTTTGAGATACGCTTTTACAAACGGCTTCATAATTAGCTTTTTCGCCTCGACCGATTCGGTAAATTCTATTTCTGTGTTCTCGCCCACTTTGGTAAAGGCTCCGACCCAGTGACCACTCATATTGCCGTTTTCCATATCAAACTCCCAGCGCTCAAGGAGCTTGGTGCAGGTGATGGTAAACTTGGTTGCATAGCCGCTTTTGTCGTGCTCCACAAACTGATTCTCGCTTAGTATCTCGACAGAGCTTAAATCGCTCCGCCAAGAGCAGTCCTTAAGGTTAGTCACAGTCTCCCAGACCTTGTTTATATCGCTTTCAAAGATGGCTTTTATGGTTGATACTGTCATTTTTCGATTCCCCACTTTTATTTATTTCTCCGGATATATTTGAATCGCACCCTCGTGCTTGACCTGCTTTGCGTACCTTTCTTCCTCGCTGAACACACAACCACAGTATTTCTGCATATAATACCCTACCTCGCGCGCCTTACGCTGACCCTCTCGGAAATACGGTCGGAAATCGCGATACAAAAACTCAACGCCGTACTTTTTCGCCTTTTCCTGAGCTACCGAGATAATAACCTCGTGCCGCTGATATGGGCTTATCAAAAGCGAGGTAGTAAAGCTGTCGAAGCCGTTTTCGGCGGCGTATTTCGCGGCTTTTTCAAGGCGGATGTCGTAGCACTTGCCGCACCTGTCCTCTAAATTCGGATACACCAGCCGCACAAATTCGCGCAGACCGTAGTCATCCACCGTCACAAGCGGCATATTAACGTTTTTTGCGTGCATAATAAGAGTATCCCGCCGCGCCTTGTATTCCTGAAATGGGTGGATGTTGGGGTTGTACCAAAAGCCTGTGATATCTATGTTTTCCGAGCGCAAAGTCTCTATACACATATAAGAGCAGGGTGCGCAACAGATATGCATAAGTGTATTCATGCTTTCACTCCTTGTTTTTAGGGATATTTTCGTTACCACTATGCGATATTATAGCACTAAAATGTATTTTTGTCCACAGTTGTACATAAAATATGCTTGAAAGGACTGATTATTTTGACCGATACCAAAAACAAAAAGAACAATATTGTCATGCTGATAATCGCCATTGTAATACCTTTAGCCGTCGGCGGACTTTCAACGCTTATTTCGGGAGGGACGAAAGCAAGCTTTGAAAAGCCTCCGCTCTCCCCTCCCGACTGGCTGTTCCCTGTCGTCTGGACGATTCTTTATGTCATGATAGGCATTGCGAGCTATCTTATCTACAAAGAATCTGAATACAAATTCAACGACGCGCTTAAGGCATATTGCTATCAGCTTTTTGTAAACTTCTGCTGGCCGATAGTTTTCTTCCGGTTTGAATACTACACTGCGGCAGCAATAGTTCTGGGAGTGCTGATACTGCTGGTAATCTCGAATCTTATAGAGTTCTACAAGCTGAACAAAACCGCCGGACTGCTTTTAGTGCCGTATCTTGTGTGGTGCCTGTTTGCACTATATCTGAACATCGGGGTTGCCGTACTGAATAAATAATGAAATATATCAAGGCTTGCCATAGCTTCCGGCAAGCCTTGATTTTGGTTAGCTGTCTTTTTTGTCCTTTTTGTCCTTATCTTCCTTATCGTCTTTGTGGTCCTCGTCGTCTTCTTCACACTTCATTTCCTCGGCAAGCTTATCTATCGCCCTTTTTTCTATACGTGATACATAGCTGCGGGATATTCCCAGAAGCTGAGCCGCCTCCCGCTGAGTGAGCGGCTTTTTTGAATACAAGCCGTACCGCAGGACAATTATAAGCTTTTCGCGCTCGTCGAGCTTGGTTTCTATAAGATTATACAGCTGGCGCGCGCCGAGATTCAGCTCCACCTCGTCGCAGACGTCGCCATCCACCGCGATTATGTCCTTTAAGGTTAACTGGTTGCCGTCTTTGTCGGTGTCTATAGGCTCATCGAAGTGAACATCCTGCGCGGTTTTCTTTAAGGCTCGGAAGTGCATAAGTATTTCGTTCGCTATCCTCTCCTAACGGCTCGTCATATTCTGACGAATCCCCGTTAGGATTTTTGTCATTATTGGGGGTATTTCCACCATCGGGCGGGTTGGGAAATTCATAGTCCCCGTCATTGTGGAACAGATACACATGGGCGTTTTCGCCGTCCCATACGATTTTACGGATAAATGTTCTGATGGCGGCACGTTTTTGCTCAACGCTGTATTCCTCGATATTCTCACCCATAGTAGAAAGCAACTGACGGATAAGGTCAAATTCGATTTCCGCAAGATCGTGCTGCTGCATAATTGCTTCAAGCTCGGTAAGGCGTTTCTTCAAGCCTTCGCCCTTTTCGTGAAGCTCGTCAATCTGTTCCAGGATATATTTCTCGGCATTTGTACCCTCGGTCTTGCCAAGTGAGATAACGAGTGCCTTAATATCTTTTTCGTTATCCTCAATCTGGGATTTAACTTTTGCGACCTCTGCGTCATAGCCCTCACGGTTGCCATTGATACGCTTCTTGGTCTGTGTAATCTGTTTTGCCATATCGGAGCTTTGTTTGCCGAAGCTCTTAACCGTGGCAATAATTTTTGCGTCAAGCATATTGCCGTTGGCGTTCTTCATATCGCACACATGACTTCTGCTACGCTCTTTGGTAGTGCAAAGATAGGTGTAGATCGGATCACCCGTTGCAGTCAGACGGTCAGACAGTTTCGGGCGCATATAATCACCGCATTTTCCGCAATAGAGGATTCCAGACAAGAGAGCAACGTTGCTACGCGGCTTGCGATAGCTCTTGGATTTATTCAGCTCCAACAAGTTTTGCACCTTCACCCAAACAGCACCGGGGATAACGCCTTTGTGCTTACCGACAGAAACAATCCATTCATTCATGGGCTTTTCCTGTGTTGCCTTACCAGGACGCTGTAATGTACGGTTGTATGCCATAATGCCGTGTTTGCCGTCAAACGCTTCTTTTTCCGAGAAAAGATCAACATCGTTTTCAACGAGGTAATTATAAGCGTCCTCGTCAGCAATCATATAAACAGGATTGGAAAGAATACCCTTAATGGCAAAACGGGTAAAGGTCTTTCCGCGCTTTGTCTTATAGCGTCCCTGCATGAGAAATTGATCTGTTTTCGTGAGTGAGCCTGTTTCAATGAATTTATCAAAAATCAGCTTGACCAAATTGATTTCTTCGGGAATGATTTTCAGCTTGCAAGCCTTACGGGTTTTGCCGTCCACAGTTACGTTGGAAATACTCTCCGATTCGTAGCCCGTGGGAGTAGTGCCGCCGAGCCAACGTCCTGTTTTAGATAGTTCGTGCATATTATCTCTGATACGCTCTGCAATGGTTTCGCGCTCCAACTGCGAGAACACGGAGGCAATATACATCATGGCGCGTCCCATCGGGGACGAAGTATCAAATTGTTCGCGGATAGATATAAAACCAATTTCGCGGTCTGCCAAATCCTCAATCAGCTTTGCAAAATCTCCGATATTACGGCTGATACGGTCAAGACGGTACACCACGATAGCGGCAAACTTGATTTTCTGCGAATCACTCATCATTTTCTTAAACTTCGGGCGTTCAAGCGTACCACCCGAAAAGCCCTCATCTTCATAGACGAGTGCAGCATCAGCTTCTTCTTGGCTGTAATGCGTGGCAATATACTGACGGCACATTTCAATCTGATTTTCAATGCTTTCGCCCTTGCCTGTAAACTTAGATTTTCTTGAATATATTACAAACTGCTGTATGTTTTTAGCTTTCATAACGTGTCCTCCCGAAGCTATATGTTATGTATCTATAAGTATTATAACATAAAGTCCGCAAAAATGGAAGTAGGTACGCCAAATATTTACGAATTGTTCCTAATTTTCTTGCATAGGCTTGTAAATGATACATTCGATAAAGGTGGACTGAATATTCCGGCGTTTGAGAGCACCCAGTCCGGGCGGTGAGAGCCACCGTTCCGTTTCTCGGGAGCCACCCTTTCCGGCGGTCAGAGCCACCCGTATAATAGAGTCACGTGCAGTCGTTTTCTGTACGAATCTATTATAGGGAGGTCATCATATGACCCAATATCGTCAGATCCTCAGGCTCCACAGCCAAGGGATCAGCCAACGGAGCATCGCACAAAGCTGTAGGTGTTCCAGAAATACCGTTGCAGCCGTCCTGCAGCGGGCCAGCACAGCCAATCTCACCTGGCCGCTGGATGTGGAAACGGATGCAGATTTGGAACGGTTGCTGTTTCCAGAGAAGCAGGAACATGCATCTCTTCGCCGGATGCCGGACTTCGAGAAGGTATCCAAAGAGTTGACCCGCAGCGGTGTCACCCTTAAGCTGCTCTGGATGGAGTATTGCGAGGAATGCCGCCAGTTGGGCGAGCAGCCCTTCATGTACTCTCAGTTCTGCTTCCATTTCCAGAAGTTTGCAGAGAAAGAGCATGCCACCATGCACATCCCCAGAAAGCCCGGTGACCGGATTGAGGTGGACTGGGCCGGGGACAAGCTGTACATCGTGGACCGGGACACCGGAGAAGCAATTCCCGTCTACCTGTTTGTTGGCGTTCTGCCCTTCAGCATGTATGCCTACGCAGAAGGCTGTCTGCGGATGGATATGGAGAACTGGATCCATGTCCATGTCAATATGTTCCAGTATTTTGGCGGCTCTGCTGTCATGCTGGTACCGGACAACCTCAAGACCGGTGTAGACCGCGCTGGAGACTGGTATACACCCCAGATCAACCGAACCTACCGAGAACTGGCAGAGCATTACAATACTGCTGTAGTTCCAGCCAGAGTCCGTAAGCCAAAGGACAAGAGCAGTGCGGAAGGCACTGTTGGTGTGGTGTCAACCAGAATCATTGCAGCCCTGCGGAACCGGAAGTTTTTCTCTTTGGAGGAACTGAACCGGGCTGTCCGGCAGAAGTTGGACGAGCACAACCAGACACCTTTTACAAAAAGAGAAGGCAGCCGGTACAGTGTGTTTCAAAGCCAGGAAAAAGCCTTTTTGCACAAGCTGCCGACTGCCCAATTCGAGCTGGCACAGTGGAGAGCGGCCACCGTCCAGTACAATTATCACATCTGCGTAGAGAAAATGCAATACTCCGTTCCCTACGAATACATCAAGCAGAAGGTAGATGTGCGTTTAACAAAGAACATGGTTGAGGTGTTCTACAACCAGAACAGAATTGCCTCACACCGTCGGCTGTATGGACATCCCGGTCAGTACAGCACCGTAGAAGCCCATATGCCGGAAGACCACCAGAAATATTTGCAGTGGGATGGAGACCGTTTTATTCGCTGGGCAGAAAGCATCGGTCCGGCCACTGCAATCACTGTAAAAGGAATTCTTACCTCCCACAAAATCCAGCAGCAGGGGTATAAGAGCTGCATGGGCCTTCTGAAGCTGGCAGACAAGTATTCAGTCACCAGACTGGAAAATGCCTGTGCCAGAGCCCTGCAGTTCACACCCCAACCCAGTTACAAGAGCATTAAGAACATCCTTGTAACCGGGCAGGATAAGTTGGAAATTACCCCCGCAGAGAAGAAGCCTGTGGGTAACGAGTACGGCTTCACCCGGGGTGCTGCGTATTATGGGAGGAAATAAATTATGCTGAATCAACCTACATATGACAAGTTAGTAAAGATGCGCATGAGCGCTATGGCGGATGCCTACCGCCAGCAGACGGAGGATCCTGCTGTTGCAAATCTGTCCTTTGACGAAAGGCTTGCAATGATTGTGGATGCAGAATACTGGAGCAGACACAACAACCGCCTGAAGCGGAACATCCACCAGGCGGCCTTTGACCAGCCTCACGCGGCATTGACCGATATCAATTATACCGCAGGCCGTCTGCTGGACAGAACACTTATTGACGTTCTGGGAACCTGTGAATATATCCGGGAGCGGCACAATGTCATCATTATGGGTGCCACCGGAAGTGGTAAGACCTATATCGGCTGCGCTCTGGGTATGGAAGCCTGCAAGCAGGGTTTCACTGTGAGATATGTGCGCTTACCGGAACTCTTGGAAGAACTGGCTATTGCCAGAGGCCAAGGCAGCTTCAAGAAGGTGCTGGCCCAGTGGAAGAAAACGGATCTGCTCATTCTGGACGAGTGGCTGCTCATGAGAGTT
>ENA-ORMR01001856-ORMR01001856.1-human-gut-metagenome-genome-assembly--contig:-NODE-1856-length-14773-cov-2.907053_pt1 | contig 14773 bp, 18 predicted proteins | sample MGYA00242107_ERZ509003 | MGnify/ENA primary metagenome ERZ509003 (study PRJEB26280, sample SAMEA2338699) | human gut metagenome | biome: human gut; feature: human-associated habitat; material: faeces... | reverse complement strand
TTATCATCATACTTATCAAGATACTCTCTTATTGCATCATCAAATGCAGCATTTAACGATAAACCCAATAAATACAGTGACACTGTATGTACTGGGCGTTCACTTTCATAATAATCTTTTTCATGTTTATCTCTGCCTTCCAAAAGCCATTACACTCGCATTAGTCGCAAGCAATATATCAATCCCAAAAGGGAACAAATTTCAAAGTTAGTGGGCAATACATCGGGAACCGTCGAGAGCATCGACGGCTCCCGATTTTTGCCAGTTTTGCACTCCGCACTTATATCATACGCAGCGAGTGCATCTATAATCTCCGGCATAGTAATACTGTGCGTTTCATCAGTCCGCTCCAGAAGAATTTTCATAAGATATATCAGTTTCAATTTCTGATTTGATGATTTAGGCTTATAGCACCTCCAAACTCCCCGATAAAACTAAAAACTTCTCTTATATGATACCTTATTTAATCATATAAGAGAAGTCGTACCCTTTTTGCAATTCTTTTATTTTTCTATGATACGATTGTATTATTTTTCATATAAGAAAATGGTGCTGAACCTGATACAGTAGCAAATTTTATTGTATTGGTATATTTATAATCATATACTTCTAATTCTTTAATGCTTTCATCAGTACCAAACCATTTTTCTTCAAATTTATATAAAGTATTATCGTTTTTCATTTCTAAAATAATACTATCAATTTCTTGTTTCAATTCTCTTTTTTGAGAATTTATTGCAAATGCATAACTATCATTTGTCAATTGTTCATCAAGAATTTTTAAGCCATTTGTTTTTCTTAAAATTTCCTGTGCTAAAGGTTCATCTGTTAAAAAAGCATCTATTTTACCAGCTTTCAAAGCTGATATTTCATCACTATAACTATTATAATAAGTTGGAATTGTTGTTTTAAGCCTTTTTCCTAATAATTTGTCGTATTCTGAACCAGTATATATACCGATTTTTGAAGACTGTAAATCATCAATAGAAGTTATTTCTTTTATTTTATTACTACATCCAGTTAGTAATATCAGAAATAAAATTATAAATAATAAATTAAATTTTTTTAACATATGTCCTTCCACTTTCTTTTTCTGTTTCAATTTGAAATTCATTAAATATATTTTGCATTTTCTGAAGAGTTTCTTGTTCATCTCTACCAGTAACTTGAACCCAACCAGATGAATCGTTTCCTACTCTTCTTTTTTTCTGATATTCTCCAACTTTTGCAAACATTTCTCCTGAAATGACGCCATCCATTTGTAATAGTTCTTCTAAAGGGGTTAGCTTTGAAATAATTCCTTCTTTATTTGGCAAATATAAATCTCCAACACTTATAATAGGCTGTCTATAACTTAGTTTTACAGGTTTATGTATTGCTATATCTAATAATAAATTATAAATATCAATTCCGTATGAACAACTATGATTTAATGTAGCTTGACACCCTGGCAATCTCCAGCCTAGTTCACTAGCTTTAATATTGCCATTTTTATCTATAAATACTTCTATAGTCATTGCTCCATCTTTTAAATTCATGCCAGTAACTATTTGTTGGATAAAATTTTTAGGAATAAACTTAAAATATGATGGTATTTTAGGAACAGTCATATGACAATTTAAATCGTTTGAAATAGATGCCCATATGGTAGGATTCGGAATATATGTTAGATATGAATCTAATACTATACCATTTTGTACTAAACTTTCTATAGACCATTCATGATCATAACAGAAATCTTCAATCATATATTTACCTTCTACAATATTAATATTTAAGTTTTCTATGTCTTCTAATGAAGAAATTATATAAGTATCTATACTATTCATACCTCTTCTTGGTTTAAATATTATTTTTTCACATCCATTTTGATTAAAATACCTCTTTAATTCTTCCTTACTATTAACCTCTGAAAAGTCTACAGTATCTATACCTATTTCTCTAAATCTTTTCTTCATATCAACTTTATCTCTAACCCATTTTATTTGTTTATCCGTTAACGAATATAATCCCAATTTGTTTGCAAACTTATTTGCAAATTCTAAATAATACTCTGAATCATTTAAGAAATAATCTATATCCATTATTTTACTATCATTTAGCCACGATTTAAACTTAGAAACTTCATCATCCATATCATTGTAATAATCAATTATATAGTTAGAAACATTTTTTGTTCTATTCAAGTATTCTTCACTAAAAAATTTCATATTTTTATTTGTTCTAATAATTATTGGATTTATATCGCTTCTTTTCAATAATACATGTGACAAATTTGACTCATATTCTTCAAAATACAATAATGTTTTCATTTTTCTATTCTCCTTATTAACTTTTTTGCAAATTGATTAACCGATTCATTCTTCATTTTTTCATCTGGTATAAATTTAAAAAGTAAATCCGGCTCTGCTAATTCAACTTCCATAATCATTGGCTTGTTATTATGCAATACAATATCAATTCGCATATATAAATAATTTGTATACTCTTCTATCTTAGATACTTTATCTGACATTTTTTTTACAACTTCTGGTATATTCGTTAAATATACCGGCTTTTTTCTATTAGCAAATATTCCCGGATATCTCATCATATTGTGTGTATTTACACCATCAATATATATACATGCAAATTCTCCATTTTTAACTTCTCCAATATAGGGTTGTAGCATAATACCATTATCTTCACACTTTATAATTTTTTCAAAAGGCTTTATAATTTTATCTGTGTATAGTGACTCACTGCTATCAACTAAAAATGTATTTTCACCACTTCCTGATATTATTGGTTTTAAAACTTTCGGTTTTTTTTCATCAAACTTTATATCATTAAATAAATCTTCTAATTTATAAATAAATTCAGTTGGAATAATTGGTATTTCATATTTTGCCAATAATTCAAATTGTTTATCTTTTCTAATATTATTTGAAACTAATTCAGGACTGTTTAATAATAAAATTTGCCTTTGTTTGATCATATTTAACCATGTTTTGAATTCTGAATAATTGTTTTGATAGCCCCAAACAGAACGCAATACTAAAGCAATATATTCATCATAATTTACATCTGCATCCTCCCACGAAATAATATCAGCATTATATCCACTTTGAATTAAAGCCTTTTGTAATAACTTGTCTTCTTCTATTTTGTTTTTCCACTTATTACAAGAAACTATTGCTATTTTTTTCATACTTATCTTAACTTTCTTAAACATCTATTCATAGCACCGAAGTGTTCTATAATATCCTCTCTTGGCAAAGCAATAGTAACTCTACCTACCAACTGGTCTTGATTTGGCCATGAAATAGATTGTCCTAAAATAATCTTGATTTTTTCTTGTTCATACATGTACTTCAATAGTTCCTTCTCATTACTAATTGTTCTTCCATAATCACTTGATTTATTCTTAAGATTGGTATAATCTAGCATTACAAAGAAACCAGATTCTGGATAAGTACCATCAACAATATTCACTCCAGGTATTCCTTCTAATAATTCATTTATATTAAAATCATTTTGAGCATACCTTCTTATTTCATTTTCTATTTTATTTCGTAAATCTATATCTTTAATAGATTCAATTCCTTCAACTAAAGATTTTAATAATTCTAATCTATATCTATATTCATCGATAATTGGATTAAAGAATTTATCATATTCTCTATATCTTTCTACGCTAGAATTAAATGCCCCGGCTAATGCACGACCTTGTAAAACTGGTGAAGAATCCATAGTTTGGAAAATATAATTTCTTATTCCTCTAATTATTATTTCATTTGCAACTACCATTCCTGCCCTAATAGAAGCAAGTCCATAACTTTTAGATAATCCAGTTATTGTAATGGTATTATCGAAATATTTAGTATATGCTCCCATAGGTTTTGCTAAATTATTTCTATCAAATGTAAGATCTCTATATATTAAATCATCAATAACAAATGCGCCTTTTTCTAAACAAACATCACCTATTTTTTCTAATATTTCACAATTATTATCGTTCATGACCTTTCCTAAAGGATTGTGTGGATTTTCATTCAAAAATGCTACAACTTTTGGTGTATATTCAAGTTTTCCTCTATACTTCTCTTCTAATTGTCGATTTATTTCATCAATTCTCAAAGATAATTTTTCTGGATTAACATACCAATTATCTTCAAGGGACAAAGGTAAAATTTCAACTGTGGCTCCAGCAGAACGCTCAGGAGTAAAAGTAAAAAGTCCATAATTTGGGCCAGTCATCAAGACTACATCATGTGGCCTTGCTATTATTTTCATAATGATATTAAATGCTTGTGTTGTAGATACTGTAAATATTATGTTATCCTCAGAGATACCAGCTTCACTTTGAAATCCTTCTCTTTTTAAATAATTAACTATAATCTTTCTTGAATGTTCATCGCCAGCTGCCATTGGATAATCAGATAATTTATCTTCATATATTACATTCAAATTTTGCATTTTATTTCTCCCATTTTCCATATATCCCACATGGTAATATTAATTTAGAATTTGTCATAGGAAGTCCTATTTCTCCATTGCTAAAAGTGCCTTTATATTTTTTATTTATATTTATTCTTAATATATTTTCTAAAACTGTACTTGATATTCCTGTAGTATATGAGTTTATTAAGAAAAATAATGGATTATCAGATAATACTTTTGTACACAAATTTACTAAGTTATATATATTATCTTCAAATTGCCACACTTCACCATTTGCACCTCTTCCATAAGAAGGTGGGTCCATTATAATGGCATCATATTTATTTCCTCTTCTAATCTCTCTATTTACAAATTTAACTACGTCATCAATAATATATCTTACCTTTCTATCTTGTAAGTTTGATGATATTACATTTTCTTTTGCCCATGAAACCATACCTTTAGAACTATCTACATGACATACACTACTACCCGCAGATAAACAAGCAACAGTTGCACCGCCCTGTATATGCAAATAAATTTAGAACCTTTATTTCTCTATTTGCATTTTTAATTTTGTCCATCATCCAATCCCAATTAACAGCTTGTTCTGGGAAAAGACCTGTGTGTTTAAATCCCATAGGCTTTATATTAAAAGTTAAATTTTTATATTTAATCTGCCAAGAATTAGGAATTTTTTTGTTATATTCCCATCTGCCTCCTCCAGTATTACTTCTAATATATTTTGCATTTACTTTATTCCATTTTTCATTAAAAGACTTGTCCTTCCATATTATTTGTGGGTCTGGTCTTACTAAAATTACATCTTTCCATCTTTCTAATTTTTCGCCATTTGCCATATCTAATATTTCATAATCTTTCCAATTATTTGCTATATTCATTATTTTTCCTCTCTTTTTATTAAAGCTTACTTAATAAATTAATAAAGTTACTAATTAATATTATATCCCATATTATTAAAAAAGTACTTATTATTGTAATTATAGAAATTGCCTTATTTTTTCTTATTAAATTACGAAACTTATTAATTTCGTTATTATTATTTAATTCTAAGCAATCCTTTTCTTTATTGTATTTTATACTAAATATCATATCTTTTGTATGTTCCACAAAACTCCCCCTTTATGAATTTGTTAATATTAAATATATATTCATACTTATAGAGTTTTATGAATAAAATCACAAAATTTATTATAACAAAAAATACCATTTTTTTCAAGAATTATATAAAATTCTTTTATTATTACTACTAATTTTAGTTACTGTTCAGACTAGATAATATTTATTTATATATTCAATGAGTATAAAGTCTCATTTTTTATAAAAATGTCTTATATTCAATTTTAGCCTACAAACAATTTTTTAGTCTGAACAGTAACTAATTTTCATATCCTATCAATTCTAGTATTGCATTAACATATAATTCTACTTGTAATAATAATTAATCTATTTCAACAAATTCATTTACATTTTATACCCATACTTGTCCCATCTATTTTTAGTTTTATATATTTAGAATAAAAATCTATAAAATCAATTTTATAAAATGCTATTTTATTATACCATTCACCATATTGTACGTCAATTTTTAAGCCCATCATAAAGTTAGTATGAAAATTTCACTGTTTAGATTTTCATTTCTTTATAATGGACTTATATTCTCTATTCTATAATGTCTAACACATTATCTTTATTAATTCCCTCTAAATTATAATAAGTACTAGGAATATCTCCAACAATCACCGCTTCTGCAAGCAATACCTGATTTGTTATTTCTTCTTCTATACTACTAAATGGTGTTAATACTATAACTTTACATTTAACCTGTAAGTATATTCTATGTAGAGTTTGATTTATACCTGCAGAACTAAATTCTGATTTTAAATCTGTTTCTACATTTCCAATTGTTGCAATTTTAAAATTTACCTTTGGTCCTCTACCAGATAAAAATTTACTACCAGTTAAGGTTCCAAGTCTAATAAATACTTCTCCATCTTGTGTTTTATTTAATTCATTTTGTATCTTTACTGCTACATCAGATATAATCTCATTTACTGGTATTATATTAGACTTAATCATTTTTATTCTTCCACTTTCATCTTTTTCTATAGTACATAAATCTTGATATTTATAATTTGCCATAACAATTGTTGCTTGTTCATTAGATATTTTGGTTGCAATACTTTTTGCAATTACTACAGATTGTTTACTAAGTATTGGTTCTATTGCTCTTATAATTAATATAGATACAAAACTTGCAATTATAACTATAGCTATAATTTTAATTCTTTTTGTATTCTTAGAGCCTAATTCTTTAAAACCTTTATTATTAAAATTAAATTTCGGTAATTTTATTCTTTTTCTAGAATAAATCTTATCCATCTGTCATTCTCCATTTTAAGCAGATACAATATTTCTATTTGCTACATATTTTGGAATAAATAATTGCTGACCAACACTTATTTTATTTTCATCTTCTATTCCATTAATTCTTGCAATATTATCTACTGTACTTCTAAATCTTTTAGCTATTTTCCATAAAGTATCACCAGGTTTTACAAAATATATAATTATACTATATACTTCATTATCTTTATTTTCTTCTACTTGCATATCATTTATTACATTTATTTCTACACTTTTAAATATATCTACTAACAAATTCAAATCAATCTTTAACTCAATACTTTCATCTGGCATAACAATTATATCTTTTGTTCCTATTTCTATTTTTACATCTAACCTAGAATTTTGATTTACGCCTTCACAATCCATATTATGATTAAATGGTATAACTATATTTTTAGTTTCTATTCCACTTGTCTGACTATTTGAATATATAAAATTTACATTTAACTCTCCTTCAAATATAATTCTATCATTTAAAATATTTTGTTTTTTTATAATTGGTTTTATATCTACATCATATATTTTTTCATTTCTTATTTCATTTATAACTTGTTTTTCTCTTATATTACATACATCTTTTATTAATCTCTTCTCTTGCATTGTATTTATTCTACCAACATTAGTACTTAAAGTCATATTTGGACTATACAAATCTTGTATTAACTCAAGTGGTTTATTTTGATAAACAAATATACTAAGCTCAATTTCTGCTTCTACATATATAGAATGCTCTTCTACATTATTAGGTTTAACAACTAAATTTTTAAGTTCAGTTTTTACATCACATATATTATCATCTGTTACATTTAAAATATCTATAAATCCCATAACTGGAATTTTACACTCTACTGTATTTACTCTATTATCATCTGTTAAATACATAATTTTTATTTCACTATCTGCTTTTGCCAAAACTTTATTATAACTAACTTTACTTTCTATATTTACAATATCTATATTTACTTTCATTATTTCTGCCAAATTATCAATACCATCTATTACAACAGTATCTTTTGCAATTGCTTTTGTACTTCCACTCCCAACTAAAGAATTAATATTAAAGTTTTTATTTAATATTTGCATGTCATTTACATTTTCCACACCTTCAATAAAGTTTACTTCTTCATTAGAATATAATTTTAAATCTACATTTACTAAATTTCTAAGATTAACTTTTCTTCCATTTAATATCTTGCATTCAATTTCATTTAATGCCATTTTGCATTCTAACATCATTCCTGCTTTTGCTTCTTGCATTTCTATTATTTTTGTAAAATCTATGGTTGTTGTTAATCCTCTTACATTACCTTCTTCATTATCTGCCAAATATATTATATTTACATTAATACAACCATCTATTCTTACTTTTCCATCTAAAACTTCTTTTTTATAGATACAAATATTACCACTTGTATTTATTGATTTTAAGATATCTGGTTTTATATCTGGAATTATTGCATCACCCTCTACTTCAACATTTTCTGTTTTTTGTCCAATTATCTGATTAATGCATAATTTATCTTTTTTAGTTTCTATATTCATATCCAAACTCCTTCCTTATTTTGTTATTTAATTATATTAACTAAGACAAAAAAAATTCCTATTAAATAGGAATTTTTGTTTTATATTATAAATTTTTTAATTTTTTTAATTCTTCAATTTGTGGTGGTATTAATGGTGTAGCTATATTTCCATCAATAACATCTATTTCTACAGTTCTAGTTAATACATCTGTATAACTATAAGTTACATTACGGTTATTTTCCTCATACTTTACAACAAAAATATTTGGATATGCCTTTTCTATTGTAGCTTCTTTTTCAAACGATTTACTCCTTCCCAGAGTTCCCCTAACAACGATTTTTTGTCCAACCATTTCTCCAATATCAGTCTTTAAATCTGTAATATCTTTTTTGCAAATCATTTAATCACCTACTTCTATAAGATAGTTTGATTATATCATTTGCTATATTTTTTGTCAAAAAGTATAATTTACTGTCGTTTCTTGTAACGCCTAATTTAAAAGGTTTATAAGCTTTAGTAATGTTTTATTACATTTACATTACATTTTTGTTACAATTATTTTTTTCTTTCCCATTGCACCAATTCCATTTACACCTTTTATTCCATCTCTTAACTCATTTTCTATATCACTAATTGTTACATATTTACTTTCATCAGTAAGAGCTATTTTTTCTGCTACTATTAATGGGTCCATAAAATCTATTAATATTCTTCCTGGAGATGATGCAAAATTTGCACCAGCATCCATAATTGCTTCATAATAACTCTGACATGCTCCTGCAAAAATAACTAAATCTCTTCCCATACTATTCCATCTTCTTGCTTCTATAACAGAATTTATAAAATATATAGAATTCCTGTAATTATATATATCATTATATTTAGTACCCTTTTTTATCATTCCATCATGACCAGTTATAACAAGTATATCTGGTTTACATTTTTCTAATAACATTCTTACAAATCTTGGTTGTCTACTTTCTGGAATATTTTTTACTACTGCATCTAATCCTAAGCTTTTATAATATCTTAACGACTTTTCACTATACTTTTTATCTCCATCTAAATGCAATACTCTACCACTATTAAAAACTCTTTTACTCCTTTTATCAGTTTCTATACAATATAAACATTTTTTTAATCTATTTTCTATTTTATTTTCAAATAACTTTATATTTTCTTGTACAATTCTTTTTTCAACCACTTCTAAATCATCAATTGGACTATCTGCCTTTATTCTTACAGTTAATCCTTTTAAGATTGCAAATTCATTTTTATCAGTTGTTTTTATAATTCTATCTACAACAAACAAAATATCTTTTCCATATGAAATTCTTCCTACAATATCTCCTTTTTTTATTTTTTTCAAGCTAATCTCACCTCATTTTATTAGGTTATTATATAATATGTCGAATTTTGTAAGATGGTTCATAAAATTTATAAAAAAATATGTTGTATATTTTTTTGTTATATGATATAGTAGATTTGGCTTAAATAAAAGCTTAAATGAATTTAATAATTTTTTAGACTATTTCCTTCTTTATTATTTAGGATCAATGTGTCAAAAATATTAAATCTCAAAATTAAGAAGGAGGTATTCTATAATGGCAGATAAAACTTTAGTATGTAAAGACTGTGGTGCTGAATTTATTTTTACAGAAGGTGAACAAGCATTTTACCAAGAAAAAGGATTCACAAACGAACCACAAAGATGTCCAGCTTGTAGAAAAGCTAGAAAAGAACAAAGAAGAAATAATAACAATAATTTCTAATTTAAATATTTAGTTTTTTACAATTCCTAAACTAAAAAATCCAGATTTTTTAATCTGGATTTTTTATATAGTTTAGAAAAGTTTTTTCTACTAAAAATACTTGTTGCTAAAAAATATATATTCTAGCAATTTTATTTAACATTTAATTTAGTTAGTTTATTTTAATTAACACATAATCTATTTCTTATTAAATCATTTACAATATCTTCAAAGTTACACATTACTCCATTACTAACTAACTTATCTAAAATACTATCAATTTCACTTTCATCTTCTGTTATTTGTGCAATATCGCTTATTTCCTTGCATGGTAAACTATTTTCTTTTACAACTTCTATTCCATATAATTCATCTTTTGTTTTGTAATACTCAATTTTCTCTGTTACACTATCTCCTTTTTTGTTTATTTCTATACATGCATATAAACTTTTCATTGGTCTTTTTTACCCCTTTCTTCTTCATATTGTGTTGATATTTTACAACATAATATTTCATATTACAACAAGTTTTCATCGTCTTATTCTTCGGTTTTTTGACATTTTTCGTCATGTTTTTATATTTTGTGATACTTATTTACATAATCTTCGTACCAAAAACTGCCAAAAATTTACATTCTTATATTGTAATATTTCCAGAAAGTTACTTACTTAATCTTGCTCTAAATTCTGCTATTTTTTTATTTATTTCCTCAAGGCTTTCATCATAATAATTATCAATTACTTGTAACTGTTTTATAGATAAATTTTCTAATAATCCAGGATTCTTTTCTGTAATATCTATTATCTCATTTATTTTTTGTCTATTTTCACTTTCTTTTCTTAATTTTTCTAAATCATTTAATTCAAAATTTTTTTTAGTTTCCACTTCTGCTTTTGGCTCTTCTAACATCAAATTTTTCTTTTTAAATATACTAGCCAAAAATTCTTTTATATTAATATATATCTTTTGTATAGTACCTATCATATATTAATCATCATCCCCTATATTATAATTTCCATCCATAGTTTTATTTAATTTTTCTAATCTTTTTAACTCTTCTTGTAATAAAAATAATTCCCTCTTCTTCAATTCTATTTGTTCCTTTTTTGTTTCTATAGAATTTATTAAAACTTGTTTTATAAGCTCTTCTTTTGTTTTTTTCTTTTTATCACTTAAGCCTTTAGCAATTCCTTTTTTACCTTTAAAGTCCTTTTTATCTTTACTTGATCCATTCTTTAAATTAGGAGATGTTTCTTTTTTTACATAATACCTTAGCCCCTCAATGGGTACTCCTTCTTGTATTGCTTTAGCTATGATATTGAATTTATCTTCATATTCTTTATATACTTCTTCTAAAATTACTGTCCTTTTGTCATTATATACTAAATTCCAAAATCCCCTACCACATAACTTCATATATACATACATTTTATTCGCTTCATCTGTTAAATCTTCAGTAGAAAAAGCTTTTCCAGTTTCGGACAATTTAATTTGTAAAAAATCTCTCATATAGTTATACATTAAAGAAAGTTTCATTTTTTGTTTCTCTGATTTATACATTAAACTCATTTTACTACCTGGATTATATTTATAATCTTCTGGTATATATATATCTAAATTACTCTGTATGTTTTCACATAATTCATCTGTAAAAGGTTTATCTTCTTTTAAATGTCTTCTTTTAGTTCTTGTTTCTTCATGATTCATTTTCTTTTGCACCTCTTCATCAGCTTTTTTACTTTTTTCTCTCTCTAATTTTTGTACTGCAATTTCATATTCTCGTTTTTTCATACTGCTATATTTCATATATTTTATAATACCTCTTGTTACTGGCATTATATTTAGTTCTTGACATTGTAATTTATTTATATATTCAATTTGCTTTTCAGTTAATTTATGCGAAAAATATGTATGCCCCAAATGTTTTTCTAAAGTAGGTTCAATATTAAGTGGTTCATTTTCTTGTCTACCTAGTATCATATTTAATTTATCTAATCTAAAATGAAATATATATGGTTTACTGTATCCTGGAAGTTCTGTACTTAATAAAATAGTATTTTCTCTTCCTTTTCCATATTTATTATCAAATTTAGTTGAATCAGTTATTTTAATTCCAATATCTCCCTGTTCTTGCATAGTTATAAGCTCTGCCATATTCTCCACTTTCATTTGATAAAAATAACTTTCACAATATTTTAATTTAGAATACATATAAAAATCTCTAAGCATATAATGAAAAGATTTCTGTCCACTTAATCTATGTGTTTGATTTTTAAACCATTGTTCAAACTCAGAATATTCTTGTTTATTGTTACTCTCAACAATAAAATATCCTGGTTTTTCTAAATTATCTCTAATAGTTACCTCTTCCATAAATAACCATTGATTTGAACCCTTGATATATTCATTATATAATTTTGACAATTTACCAACATACTCATCGTTCCATTGTCTTGTGGCATTTTGAGTTGTATTTCTATCTTTATCCATCTGTATAATATTTCTTTTTATCAACTGTCCTGGAACTTTTGAAAGCCTATTTCCAAGTTCCATTCCAGCTGCAGCAATTTCCCTTCTATCACTTAAAGATTCATAATGATTATCGATAAACTCTTTATCAATTGTAAATAAATTAGTATCTCCTAATGGTAAATACAATTTATTTAGCCTTTCAATAATCTTATCATACATACCAAATGTATAAATATTTTTATAAAGACTTATAATCTGCTGTTTACTCCATAATGCACCTGATGAAGCTTGTTTTTCGCAAAGACTCTGTGCTTCTTTTACAAAGTTAAATAATTTGTTTACAGTGTCTATATTGGTTATTAAATCTTCTTTTAAGAAAAACCTATTTTCTTCATCTCGATTTCGATATCCATTAATATTCTTTTTCATTTTTTCCCTTTCTAGTAAATTTATGTTGACTTATTTGCATTTTTTTTATATAATTTTAATATCAATTTTTTAAGGAGTGATATTATGAGAAAAAGACTCCAATTTCTTACAGATAACAATTCAGACAATTTGGCTGAACTGTTCCATTCATTTGAGAAAAAATTCCCAAATGAAAAAGGTTGTATATACCTATTACGAGATTATATTTTTACTCCTAACACTTCAATACAAAAGGAAGAAGTGTTAGTATCTTTAAACAAAATTCAAAAATAGGAAGGCTTTGCCTTTCTATTTTATTTTATCACATAATGTAGGAATTTAGTACGAATATTTTTAAACTTTTTTGCTTATTTTATTAAGGGAGGCGATTTTTATTAATTTAATACCAACAGTAATAGAAAAAGAAGGACAAAGTGAAAGATGTTATGATATATACTCAAGACTTTTAAAAGATAGAATTATTATTCTAAATGGAGAAATAAATGATTCTTTAGCAAATAGTATTGTAGCCCAATTATTATTTTTAGATAGTGAAAACCATGAAGATATTAGCCTTTATATTAATTCTCCAGGTGGTGTTATAACAAGTGGTATGGCTATATATGATACAATGAATTTTGTAAAAAGTGATGTATCAACAATTTGTATAGGTATGGCTGCTTCTATGGGAGCTTTTCTACTATCTTGCGGTACAAAAGGTAAAAGATATTCCCTTCCTAATTCTGAAATAATGATTCATCAACCTCTAGGAGGAGTTGAAGGTCAAGCAACAGACATGAAAATACGCACAGATAGAATAATTGAAACAAAGTCAAAGCTAAATAAAATTCTCTCTGAAAATACAGGCAAACCATTATCAAAAATAAAAAAAGATACAGAAAGAGATTATTTTATGTCAAGCAAAAAAGCGTTAGAATATGGATTGATAGATAAAATTATAGAAAAAAATGTTAGCGTTCACTAACATTTTTTGATTGTATAAGTTTATCATACATTTCTTTAATTTTTCTAAATCTATGATTAAGTCCTGATTTAGATACGCTCTTTCCAGTCTCTAAAGTCATAATTTCACTAAGTTCACTAAGAGAAGCCTCAGGATATTTTAGTCTATACACAGCAGTTTCTTTTAATTTTTCATCGAGAAAATCAATTCCTAAAACAGAGTCAATATATTCAATTTCTTTTATTTGAAATGTAGCTGTAGCTATAATTTTATCAGTATTTGCTTGTTCACAATTATTAAGTCTATTAGTGTTGTTTTTTTGTTCTTTGTGAATTCTTACATTTTCATAATATAGTACAGAAGAAGGTGCATTTATTATTTTTAAAAAGTCACTTATCTTCTCCGCCTCTTTTATATAAACCATATATTTAACATCACGCATCAATATTTTTGAATTCATATCAAACTGATTTAATAATCTTTGTACAAATACAGCTTCATACTTATTATCATATAAAAGTTCTAAGTGATATGAAGTTTTAGGATCGTTTATACTTCCTCTTGCTAAAAATGTTCCACGTAAATAAGCCTTCATTTCTTCAACAGAACCTACTATATAATCTTTTGGATACTCTAAAAAGTTATTATTCTCATCAATTAAAGATATATCTGAAAGAATAGTAGAAACTTTTGAAGTAACTGTTACAACATACATTTTTTTTGAAGCAAAATTTGCCATTCTTCTACTTTCAAGTGTTGCAGTTGCACCATAAACTGTTTTTATTAAAACATAAAGTCTTTT
>ENA-ORMR01001854-ORMR01001854.1-human-gut-metagenome-genome-assembly--contig:-NODE-1854-length-14800-cov-2.972601_pt1 | contig 14800 bp, 9 predicted proteins | sample MGYA00242107_ERZ509003 | MGnify/ENA primary metagenome ERZ509003 (study PRJEB26280, sample SAMEA2338699) | human gut metagenome | biome: human gut; feature: human-associated habitat; material: faeces... | reverse complement strand
GACAGCCCAAACCATCTGAATAATGAAAGCAATATAAATAATCCCAGCCAAGCCCTATAAGCAAAACCGCATGAATAGTGGATTTGACGAGATAAAAAAGTGTCATTAAGTGTATATATGTTAAGACAAAAAATTTTTATGATTGTATTATGAATTATATGTTTTATATGCGATTTGATTATAATAGTTCAGACATAAGGAGCGGGCGCAGGAATCAACCCTGCACCCGCCCTTCACTTTTCAAGAAGTGAGCCGGCTATCAGCAAATTCCTTGCCACGCCAAAGCTTCATTCCAGAATATGCGCAATGGCAACAGCAGATAAAAATCCTATATTAATCCACACTTGCCACTCTCCCAAAAATCCGCTATAATCAATACATCCAAAACAAAATCCCAATCTCCACAAAAGATTCAAACAACCCTGCTAAACTAATCCCATGAGGTGAAAAAAGAACATGAGCAAAATTCTAATTGTTGAGGATGACACATCCATCCAAGCCCTGCTTCACGATTTCATAGAGGACGCAGGTCACAGCACCGTGCTGGCGTCCGACGGCGTGGAAGCTCTTGCAAGATTTTCCGAGCAGCCATTTGACCTGATACTTCTTGACATCATGCTTCCGAAGATAGACGGCTACGGCGTCTGCGAGGTTATCCGCCAAAAGTCGGACGTGCCCATTATCATGCTTACGGCTTTAGACGGCGAAGCAAACCAGATCAAGGGCTTGGATATGCTGGCAGACGACTATATCGCAAAGCCGTTTTCAATGCCTGTTCTTCTGCGAAAAATAGCGGCGGTCCTGCGCCGCTCATCAAAGCAGAGCGATGCTCCGCAGACCATCGTATACAAGGATTTAACTCTGGATTTGGCGGCATATAAGGCATATGCCGAAGAGAGCTGTATCGACCTCACGCCCAGAGAATTTGAGATTTTGCGGGAGCTTCTGACCCATCAGGGCAGGATATTGACCCGTCAAAACCTCTTGCAAACGCTTTGGAAGTATGAATTTTTCGGCGACGAGCGCATCATCGACACACATATCAAGAATCTGCGCAAGAAGCTAGGCGCTTGTGACTACATAGAAACAATCAGAGGGGTGGGGTATCGAATTGATAAAGAAACTAAGAAGCAGCCTGTCCGCTAAGGTTTTCATAATTACCGCCGCCTTGATGGCTGCCTGCTGTGCCGTTACATATTTCTGCATAGCAGAGTTTGCCCCGTACATATATACTCACGACCTTTCTGAGATAGATGAGGAGCTGCCCTATCTTGTAGAGGATATATCCCACTACACAAAAGAGGAAGCACTGCTAATTCTCGAGGATTATTCCGCATGGCTTATTGAAGATAACGACGGCGAGTTCGTCTTCCACCTTTTCAAGTGCGACATCCAGGAGCTAAATCAGTTTAACGAGAACGATACATCCGAGTGGTGCCGACTGACATTTTCGGACAGCACTGATGAGTACACCGTCTTCTTTTCCAAAAACACCGAAAAGGAAAGTCAGGTGGTAGAGGCACTTCAAAAGGCGATACCTGTTTTGAGTGTTGTGATTATCTCCGTTTCCATAGTTGCCGCCTTTTTCTATACCGTCTATATGACAACGCCGATCAAGCGAATCAGCAGAATATCCAGGCAGATGGCGGCATTGGATTTCAGCGGCTTATGTTCTGTGCGGCGCACAGACGAAATAGGAGTTCTTGCGGGGAGCTTGAACGACCTGTCAGGAAAGCTGTCGTCCGCACTTTCACAGCTGAAAAGCGCAAACAAACAGCTTCAAGCGGAGATCGACAAGGAACGGGAGCTTGAACGTCAGCGCATAGACTTTTTCTCGGCGGCGTCGCACGAGCTTAAAACTCCAATCACCATCATCAAAGGACAGCTTCAGGGTATGCTCTATCAGGTGGGGAGATATAAGGACAGGGAAAAATACCTTGAAGAGTGTTTGGCGACTACAGATACTCTTGAAAAAATGGTGCAGGAGCTTTTGACAATTTCCCGCTTGGATATGCCGGACTGTGCCTGCAATAAAATCGAGCTTGATTTAAGCAGTCTCATAAATGAAAGCCTTTCATCGCACGAGGATTTGTTTGTGCTGAAGAATCTGACCGTCGAGAGATTCATTTCTCCGGATATCTCAGTCTTGGGAGATATGCGTCTGCTCCAAAAGGCAGTTGACAACCTTTTAGGAAACGCCGCCGCTTATTCTCCTGCAGGGAACCGCATAATAGTAAAGTTGTGGCGGGACGAAGACGGAGCAAAGCTGACGATTGAAAACACGGGCGTACATATCCCGAAGGAGGAGATTCCCAGGCTGTTTGAGGCGTTTTACCGCGTGGAACGGTCGCGAAACCGTCAGACTGGCGGAACGGGTCTGGGATTATATATAGTCAAGTCGATTCTTGACTTGCATGGGGCGAAAATCTGGATAGAAAACAGCGATAATGGCGTTATCGCTTTGGTACAAATCTAATAATCATGATAAAGGACGGCGAGCAAAACTCACCGCCCTTTTTATCTTCAAATAAAAAACATATTGGCTACAATCTCAGTTCAAGCAGAATCGGTATGATAGAGCTGTACCCGAAAAGGGTGCAGAAAGGAGCTTCAACTATGAAGAAATACTTATCTGTCATTTCAACCGTCCTCGTTATCGCAAGTGTGATTACCGGATGTGCAGGACAACCCAATACGCCAAAGAGTGGGGTGGTATCCGATATCGGAGTTCTTGATGATTTATCGGCAGCGGAGGGAATCACGAAGAATATCCCGAAAGACATCCCAGACGATTCTTTCAGCAAGGAGGACTACCAAAAGCTGCTGGCATTGCAGTTTGACGATTACCGTCACATGAAAATCTCGGAATTTCAAAGCAAGGTCTGGAGGATGACCGACACGCCGGAGTACATGGCGTTGTTGGAAAGATTCTTCGAGAGCGAAACGCTCTACCGGCAGAAGGACAGCGACGAAACCGCATGGTTCCTGTTTTACATTCTCGAGCCGCTCACCGCCGAAAAATGGCAGACCCGCACCTACAGCGGAGCTGCCATAAGCGATTTTCACTTCCCAGAGGAAAACGCAACTTTAGAATACACCTATACGCTCACCATCTTGAACCCAGACAAGGTTATGGTAAAGGATTACAACGACATACGTCTGGGTGTACAGGACATGATGTGGGGAATCCTGAAAAACAGGTCAAAGGAGGAGCTGCAAAACGAAGCTCTCATGCTGTCAGAAGTTAAAGCTTATATAGACGAATCGCTGCCATATATGCAGACGCCGGAAGTCAGCGTTTCCATTGAGTACAAATACTTTCCCATATCCGCCGAAAATGATAGTAGCAAGAGCATCTTTTACGTCGATACAGAGCAGCGAAGATATCCCATAGGAACGCAGGAGGATTATGCATCCCTGCTTGCCCTGAAAGTGCCCAACTATCCGGATATGTCGCTTGAAGACTTTAACAAATCGCTGCTGGACTGGGCAAATGAGAATCCCGAAAGTATGGACAGAATCAGCGAGGATGTCGCATGGGAGGATTTTCAGGTCGCCCTGACAGATGATGAGCTTTCGTTTGTGAAGCGGACTGTATTTCTATCCGGAATGGAAAACGGAAAAGCAATTCAGAGCAAGTATGCAGGTGAAACCATCAGCCCTTATTATGAAGACATCCTCCCCGACAAGCTTGCAGGTGATGGCAGGGCGGCATGGTGCAGCTTGTGCTATCGGTTTTCTTATGACATCTCAGACCCGAAAACCGTTACGGTTGGGGAGCGTGACCGTCGTATTGAAGGGATGATAAACGCTGTTCGCACGTTTTGGAACGGTACGGATATTGAAACGCTTTTGAAGATGAGCGAAAGGGATGTAGTGCGCGAGCTTGAAAGGATCGCGGCGGAAGTCAGCACCGAGCATATTGCGATTACGGTTGATAAGCGGCGGGTGCATTTTGAGGGGATGGATGAAAGACCTTATGTGAATTGAATGTTCATTGGCTTTCTTGGGCAAAGCAACTTTACCCAATACACTTTAGCTGAGTAGCATACTGCCTTTGTGGGACGGTTTGCCGAGACTATATAGCTTGTTTTTCCACAGGCTTTCGACCTTAATCACATCTTCCTTTACCATTGGTTTAGGCAGAATCTGAAGGATGGAGAATTGAAAGTCATGACATCTATTAGAATCAGCATCCTTAAGTTCCTTTATGCGCACGTTCCCGCCGTGTTCTGCCTTTACATATTCAGTCCATCTAGTAAGAAGTTCACCTTCAGTCAATTGGAAGTTCTATCACATCTCGGATGCCTTCGGGCTTCAGGTAATCAGAGTACTTTCTTGCGTAAATAAACCTTACGTCATAATCACTATCCGACGATTCAAATCCTCATGCTCTGCTGCCTGATTCACAGCCGGTAGAATACGTACTCCATATTGATGCTCAATTTCCTTAAGCTTACTGTTAATCAGGTCTTTCATAATCGCCCTTCTTTCTTGCCAACGCCAGTGTTTGCCGCAGCGCGCTGTCTTTATCCACCCCTGCAAGGCGCAGCTTGTGGGCATATTCAATGTAATCAGCGAATCGCTCTGATGGCGACATACCCGCTGCCATCAGATCACGCCCCATAACGTATGGACGACTCATATACTCTCTGAAAATCGCAAGTCGTTCCATAAAGAAATCGTCATAAGAAATGTATTCGCGAGATGTAATCCTGCCGAGTCCGTCGGAAATAGCAAGATATACTAAAGCTTCAGGATCAACGGATTTATCGAACAGCTTGTTTGTTGCTTTGATTGAAGAATTATCTGCCGCCAGTATATTTGGCTTCATATGGTGCTCGGATAGATTCATCACATATTCGATAAGTGCTTTTTCAGTTGTCAGCCTCGTCATAAATGATTTGACAAGTGGAAGTCCTATTGTTTCGTGATTATACGCATGCAGCTCCCCATTAATGACTTCAGTGCAAAGTGCTTTTCCAAAATCATGTGTAATCGTTGAGAGCATAAAGCCAAGTGGATTCTTAACTCTGTCGCGATATCTTACAGCTGCATCGCATACCATCATCGTATGTGTCCAGACGTCGCCTTCCGCATGGTGTTTTGGGTTTTGCTTTATGCCGATTGTTTGTTCCAATTCCGGAAACCATACTGACAGCCGGTTCATTTGCCGCAGAGCTTTAAAGAAAACCGAAGGCTTATCGGATTTTAGCAACGCCTTTTCCAGCTCACCCATAATTCTTTCTTTGGAAAGAGAGGATAAGTCCATCCGACGGCACAGCTCAATCGTATCTTCGGCAATAGTATAATTAAATCGTGCGGCAAATTGCGCTGCCCGCAAAACCCTGAGCGGATCTTCGGCAAATGTAGAGTCATTGACGTGGCGGATAATACCGTTTTTTAGGTCTTCAACACCGCCGAAGTGATCGACTATTTTTCCGGTTAATATGTCTTCCATAAGAGCATTAAAGGTAAAATCACGTCTTAAGGCGGCTGCATATGTCCCGATAAAAGGGTCAACACAGATGTCAAAATCCTTATGACCATTTCCTCTGTTGTCTTCTTTGCGGGGCATGGCAATATCTAAAGAATAACCCTTCAAATTATATATTCCAAAGCTTTCACCGATCGAGATTCGCTTGCCCAAAGAATCTAAGATTGACGCTAACTGATATGGATAGATTCCATGAACCTCAATATCAATGTCTTTGTTATCCTTGTGTCGAATCTTGTCTCGTACATATCCGCCAACATAGTAAGCTGTTCCGCCCTGCTGTGATACTAAAGCGGCAATCTTTACAGCCATGTCGATATTCTTGTCGTACATATCATTTGTTTCCTTGTATCAGATTTGGCTAAATCATATTAATGTGTATTTTCAATCTGCATTTACACTGTCATCCATCGGTTGAAGTTTAATTATCCGCCTGTACTTGCCGCCTGATATAGTCTCGGCGCACCCTCCTGGCAAAGTGATTTCAGCGGCTGTTCCCTCCGGAACTGTAACATCAAGCACAAAGCTGCCGTCTGATATTTTCCAGGCTATCTCAATTCGCCCATGTCTTGTTTCAAGACTTCCTTCGGCGTGAGTTATTCCTCCGCCCAAAACAGGCTTTACCGCAAACCGTTTGTATCCCGCCTCAATCGGTTCAAGACCAAGCGTCCGGCGATACAGAAAATCTCCGACAGTACCGTAGGCATAGTGATTGAATGAAACCATCTCGGGAATAGCGTCTGCCTTTATGGTGCCGTCCTTGCTAAGAGCGTCCCAGCGCTCCCACATGGTCGTGCCGCCCGCATTGACTGTGTAAAGCCAGCCGGGGCACTCTTCGTTCAGTAAAAGCTTGTAGGCGTCTTCAACATAGCCGTTGTCGGCAAGGGCAAACAGTATATATGGAGTGCCGGCGAATCCGGTGTGTATAAGATAATTGTTTTCGCGGACAAGCTCAGCAAGCCGCTTGGCAACAGCCTTCTTTTTATCATCCGGCACAAGTCCGAAGTAAAGCGCGCAGACATAGTTCGACTGAAAATCGCCGGAAAGCCTGCCATCGTCCTTGATGCAGTATCTATCGAATGCTTTTCTGATGTTTTGCAAGATGACAGAGTAGTGTTCTGCATCCTCGGCTTTGTTAAGAAGCCTTGCAGAATCTGCCATGATTCTCACGCTGTTTGCCATATACGCAGTTGCAAGATAGTCGCCCTTTTTAAGCCAGTCGTCGTAGCTTTCTCCGGGTGCACACCAGTCGCCGTATTGGAACGGATTGCTGTCCCAAAGATATTTTTCAAGACCCTCGCCTGTTGCGGCGGCGGCTCTTAATTCTGCCTCGGTATACGCTTTCATGCTGTCATACTGACGTTCGATAATTGATATATCAGCATACGCCCGCCACATTGCCCATGGAACCATTGTTGCGGCATCTCCCCAAATCGCAATAGGGAAGCCATCCTCACCGGTTGGGTCATAGGTCGGATTTTTAGGAATCGTAACCGGAATCGAGCCGTTCGGGTTCTGATAAAGCGAAAGGTCATAAAGCCACTTGTTCATGAACGCCGAGATATTGCGGTTGAAAGAGGCAGTTTGCGCAAACACCGCTATATCTCCCGTCCAACCCATGCGCTCGTCGCGCTGGGGGCAGTCGGTGGGAATATCCATAAAATTTGCACGCTGACTCCACTGAATATTCTGCTGAAGCCTGTTTAGCTTCTCATTTGAACAGCTGAAGCTTCCGGTTTCCGGGCAGCTTGAGGTAAGCACAAGGCTTTCGAGATTTAGTATCTTTATCGGCGCGGACGATTTTATTTCAATGTATCTGAATCCCATGTAGGTGAACTGCGGCACAAAATCGCTTATGCCGCCTTTGCAGGTAAGGACGAGGGTCTGCTTTGCGGTGCGGAGGTTTTCCGTGAACAGTCCGCCGTCAAGACCTAAAAGCTCGGCATGGCGAACGGTTATAACCGTTCCTGCTTCTGCCTGAACAGTCAGGTGGATAACGCCGGCGTGATTCTGACCAAAGTCATAAATATCTCCGTTCTGTGATACGGGAGTAAGGCGGCGGTCGACCGTCACGTCTGTGCCTAACTGCTTAACTACTTCCGGCAGACGGCAGCTTAAAGGCAGTACGGGATGGAATTTCCAAGTATGCTCATCTTCGTGGGTGAGGTCTATAGCTTCACCGCAGTAAAAATCCGAATATCGCACCGGAGAATCGCAGGTGTAAACCCAGCTTTCGTCGGTGCAGACAGTTTCACATGAGCCATCGGAATAGCTCAGCTCAAGACTCGCAATCAGTCCGCGCATATCGCCGTATCTGTTGTTTCTGTTGCCCAATGTGCCAAGCCACCAGCCATTGGCAACTGTTATATCAAGAGTATTTTCGCCGGGTCTGAGCAGGCTGAGGATATCATATTCGTGGCTTTGAACATAGCTTTCATAGTGAGTATATCCCGGGGCAAACCATATGTCCGAAACGTTTTCTCCGTTGATTTTTGCCTTATATATGCCCATAGCGGAGACGGCAAGCTTTGCTTCGGCAAGTCCTGAACGGATGGATAATGTTTTTTCTGAACAGCTCCGGTGGGAGTGAATTGTTTGCATCGTTTTTGTTTAGTGTGCCTATCCAGATTGGTTTCATGTGCTGTCATTCCTTTCGACCGATAAAAGATGAGAATAGAGTAACATAAATTTGAATGTTTTGCAATAGTACTGTCACATTTTTTGCGAAATTGTGATTCTATACTTTGTTGCAAAATCTGAGATAATTATTCGCTCAAGAAATTCGGAAACAGTGCAAAAAAACAGTCCCGCCTATTTAATAAGCAGGACTGCGAGATGCTACACTTATTCCTTAGTAAACTGCGAAATAAACTTCCATGCGTTTTCGGCGGTATGTCTTCTGTACTCATGAACCTGACCGCTGATGCTGGCGAGGGCTGTTCTGCAAACGCCGTCTTCGCTGTCATAATAGTGGATAGTCAGGGTGCTGTCTCTTGCCTCGTCATAAAGCTTCTCGACTCTGTCGCCCGGAACGCCCCAGATAGGATCTTCCCAGCTGTCCTTGTTGTCGTAGCTGATGTCCTCAAAATTCTTCTTAAGTTTGTTGACCTTGGCAAGGTATTTGATTCTTTGAAGGGCACTGTCCGACTGGAAGGGAAGCTCGGCAAGGAACGAGTTTTCGCCGCCGGAGTAGAACAAGGGAACTGCTACCGTCTCGTTGATAACGCCGTCAGCCGGAGCGCCGAATCCGCCTCTTGGCGGGAACAGTGCGGCGGCGGGGGCAAATCCCGCAAAGATTTCGGGGAACTGCTCAAACATATTCCATGTCTTGCCGCTGCCCATCGAGAAGCCGCAGCCGTAGATACGCTTGTCATCTATATTGTAACGCTGTTTAAGCTGCTCTATTACCTGAACGACCTCCGAAGCCGGAACGAACTGGTGGTTTTCGAGGGATACGAACAGAAAGCCGTGCTTGTGTGCCACCTGCCACCAGCCGGAAACAAAGGTTAAGAACATGGAGGAATCGCCGTGACCGTGGAAGCCTATCAGCAGCGGGGCGGCTCCGTTGTCAAAGATGTCGTTGTTGTAGTAGGCAAAGTAGCCGACCTTGTGTTCGGTGGTGTCCTTCATCATGCGGTTGTCGGGGGATGTCTTGACAACTGCGCAGCCAGACTCTTCGGTCATGCCCATTACATCAAAGCGGGGCTCGGTCTCCATAACGCCGCACCATCTCTTGAATTTTCTTACAAACAGATTGAAGTCCTGTACATAGTTTGCGGTCTCCTTAACGTAAACCTCCTGACAGCACTCAAATTCGGCGTTCACCTCATCGGAATTGCCCACGCTGAGTATAGCGATATCCTTGCGCTCCGGCTTGGGGACAACGCTCAGCCCCTGCATTGATAACACGGACGGGGTAATATCGCCGGGTCCCCAGAGATATTCGCCATGGATAGTTTTGATAAGGTTCTTTGCAACATAGTCAGCCGACTCGCCGAAGCTGTAAATATCCGCCCTGAAAATAGCTCCGCGGATGAAGTAGTCGCCGCACTCGCCGGTGAAGAAGTTGCGGGTTTCAACGATGCCGTCAGCATAGCTGGGGTTCATCTTGATTTCGGCGATAACGGCAGCATACAGCTCCTCGGTAGACTCCTTCCAGCCGCCCTCGCAGGTGGGGTATACAAATAGCACACTTGTGTCATATGATGAAGCTATCGAAGCAAGCCCAGTACTTTTTGCAAACTCAATCGCCTCCGCCATGCTCTGTCTTTTTTCCTCGAAGACAAGAAGCAGGGGAGCGCGGAAGCCGTAGTTATTCGTCTGTCCGTCAATATCGGTTGCGGGTACGTAGGCTTTCAGGTAGAACATATCAAAGGTATGCTCCCAGAACTTGCCGCCGTCTGGCATGGTGGTTACTAATGGTCTTTCTTTCATGCTCATGGTATATACTCTCCTTTGCATTATTGATTTGAATATAAATTTACTCTATAACTATACCATGGAACAGTAAAAATTGCAAGTGAAAGTTTATAATTATTTATAGATTTACAATATAGCCGAATCATAGCTTGTATCATTTTGTCATCACTGCTTCAGCCAAAAATCAGGAGCTATTTATATAAAAAGCATTGACTATAAAGGTTACATCTTGTATAATAGCAATGTGGGTAATAGTATCGTGTTGAATATAGAATAGTATAGAATTTATGATAAAATTATGAATACATCTGGGGGTGAGCATTTGTATCCATTGCTGATCGTCCGTGAGGAGATCGTTTGTTTGATACTTCTGATATTTCTCGGTATCAACGCCCGTTATTACAAAATGGGAAAGGACAATGGCAGCTTTCAGAGAATGCTGGTCTATGCCATTGGGCATGTTGTATTTGACATAATCACTGTGCTAACGGTGAATAATCCGGACAAGGTTCCCGCATGGTTCAATTATGCAGCCCATGTGGTGTTTTACCTGTTTGCCATCCTGTTTGCCCATGAGTTCTTCTGCTATGTTATCGCTTTGTCCTCCTATGAAAAGCGGATTCAGAAGGCTGTGAGAATTTTTGGCTTTTCCCTGCTGGCGCTCTATTTGATCCTTCTGCCGGTGCTGCCCATTGAATATCTTCAGGGCAACGGAACCAATTACAGCCTGGGACCGGCTGCGTTCGTGGGCTATGGTCTTGCCATGATATTCTTATTCGGCAGCGCCGCGATTCTGACAGTTAATTTCAAAAAGCTGGCGCCCCATGTGCGGCTGGCTTTGATACCCATGCTGACTGTGATGGTGGTGGCGGAGTGCATCCAGATCGCTGTGCCCGAGCTGCTGATTACAGGCGGCGCAGCAACCGTTGTCGCGGTGTGATTTTTCTTCTCTTTGGAAAATCCGGCGGTTGTGTTTAAGCAGAAGCTGCTGATCGACGCTTTAACCGGCGTGAAGAGCCGCAACAGCTATGAGTACGAAATCCAGCAGATGGAGAAGGAGTACGTTCAGAACAGGGATATCCGATTCGGAATGGTATTCTGCGATATCAACAACCTTAAGGCGGTCAATGATGAGTTTGGTCACCTGAAAGGCGACGATTATATCGGTGACATCGCCCAGATACTTACGCGGGATCTTCAGGGTGCGAAAAGCATCTACCGCATGGGCGGCGATGAGTTTCTGGCTGTATACCGTGATACGGATGAGGCGGAGATTCGGCGGGAGATCGATCGGGTCGACGCGGACTGCGATGCCATGTCCGAAAAGGTGCCATACCGGACGAGCGTTGCCATCGGCTGCGCCGTATCCGGCGAGGAATACGCCTCATTGCGCAATGTGCTGAGGATGGCGGATTATCTTATGTATCAGAACAAGGCGGACATGAAGCGGGAAAAAGCCCGCCTGTCACCGGACGGTCAGCAGCTGAATGTTACCGGTCTGACCGACCGAATCTTTGATGCCTTTGCCGCTACAGGCGGCAGGAACTACCTTACTATGGGCAATCTGACTACCAACGTTTCCCGCTGGTCGCAGGCGGCGGTGGATTATTTCGGACTGCCCGACGAGTTCATTTATGACAGTGCCACCGTTTGGATGGAATATATCCATCCGGATGACCGCGCCGACTATTGGGCGGACATTGGGGCGGTGTTCAGAGGAGAAAAAAAGGAGCATAATATAGAATACCGCGTTCGCAACAAGCAGGGAGAATATGTGGTCTGCACCTGCCGCGGCAGGATTCTGAAAGGCAAAAACGGTGAGCCTGATCTTTTTGTCGCCACCCTGGTCAATCATGGCATCGGAGAGACTATCGACCCCATTACCGGACTTCACAACGAGCGGGCACTGGTTCCATGCATGGAGAAGCTGTTCCGGGAGAAGATCAAAGTATCATTCCTAACGGTGAAGATAAGCTCCTTCAGCAGAATCAATCTTTTGTATGGCTACATAACCGGCAATCAGATTCTGGGACAATTTACCGAAATTCTTAGAAGGATCGTGGGTCAAAAGGGGCAGATTTTCCGGATTGGAGACACCAGATTTACCATTTGCCTGCCGGAAATGAATGCGGAGGATGTTTCCAAGCTTTATATGGCTCTGACAAACGCCGCCCGCTACGAGATCATTATGGATTCCATCACAATCCCGCTGCGGCTGGCGGGTGGAGCCCTTACTGTGGATGAAAACTTTGTCGGCAGCGTTGCCACTGTCCGAAACTATCTGACCAGTATGCTGGAGCGTTCCGAGCAGGAAAGCCATGGTCGTCTTACATTCTACAGCGATCCGGTTCGTGGCGAGACACATGTAGACTTCAGACTACTGACCGCCATCTATCAGGACGCGGTTGCGGAGCGGAAGGGATTCCGTCTGGAGTATCAGCCCATTCACCGGATGGATAACGGAAAAGTCATTGGGGCAGTGGCTCTGCTGCGGTGGCGTGGCGAAGAATTTGGCAAGGTGCCACCGGGACAGTTTGTCCCATGGCTGGAGAACGATCCATGCTTCTTCCAGGTGGGTCGTTGGATTCTTTGGAAAGCCCTTTCAGACGCCAAGGAAATGCTGTCCGTGGTGCCTGATTTCGTTATAAATGTCAATATCACCGTCCTTCAGCTGGAGGACGAACGGTTCAACACCATGGTGCTGGAGGTACTGAGAGAGACCGGCTTCCCGCCCCAGCAGCTTTGCCTGGAGCTGACAGAGCGCTGCCGCGAGCTGGACGAGGAATACCTGAAGTCGCAGATCGAGTTTTTCCGCTGGTTCGGCATTCGGATCGCACTGGATGATGTGGGTACCGGCTTCTCCTCTCTGAGTATTTTGCTCAATCTTCCGGTGGATGAGGTCAAGCTGGACAAGTCCTTCATCACAGATATCCGCAGCCGAGAGGCAAATAGGGCATTTGTTGGCGCAATCGTGGATGCCACCCGGCGGCTGGGACTGCATAGCTGCCTGGAGGGGATTGAGGATCGGGAGACATATGAATATCTCCGCTCTTTCGGTGCAACCTGCTGCCAAGGATACTATTTCTCAAAGTCTCTGCCTGCCAGAGACCTTAGGGTTTATCTGCTGGCGGAAAAAGAAAAAGGAAAAGATCGGATTAAAAGGATTTAACATAACAAAGCACCCCTGCGGGCATTCCGTAAAATTGCCCACGGGGGATCTCTTTTGCGTACGAAACGGAAAAGAAATTTGATAATATTGCTGTGCGAGTAATAATACTGATTTTCATCTAAAGTGAAACCAAAAAACTGGCAGAGTTACACGCCGGCAGTATAATCACTTGCCCATCCAAAAATCTATGCTATAATAATATCAAATATTTTTGTGATTGCAGGATTATTAAGTTACCTTCGCATAATAATTTGCGTCTTTATATATGAAGAGCAAAAACAATGATAACGGAAGGGATGGTAGCAAAAATGGATGACGCAAATATTATCGCACTGTATTTTCAACGTTCCGAGACTGCACTCGGAGAAACCGAGAAAAAATACGGCTTATACTGTCACAAAATAGCGGACAATATCCTCAACAGCCGCGAGGACAGCGAGGAATGTTTAAACGACACATGGCTTAAAGCATGGAAAAGCATTCCGCCAAGCAGACCACTTAATCTGAAAACGTTTTTAGGAGCTATCACCAGAAATATCGCTTTAAGCATCTGGCGGCGCAGAAACAGCGAAAAGCGCACGCCCGACAGGCTCAGGGTCTGCCTTGACGAGCTGACCGAGTGCCTGCCGTCGGCGCAGGAAAGCATCTGCGACGACTTTGCCGTCAAGGATGCTATCGAGCGGTTTTTAAGGGAGCTAAGCTTAGAATCGCGAGAGATGTTTATAAAAAGATATTGGTATGTAATGAGCGTTGAGGAGATAGCTAGGGAGCTGTCGAAAAGTAAGGGTAGCGTTAAAATGTCCCTCATGCGGACAAGGGAGAAGCTCAGACTGTTTCTTGAAAAGGAGGGTATAGCGATATGAGCGGTAATAACGATGTAAGAGCAGAGCGGCTTTTTGCCATTCTGGGTGAGATTGACCCTGAAATGTCGGCAGGGGATACGAACAAATCTAAAAAAATCACCCCCAAAACCGTCTGGATGGCAGCTTTGGGGATTGCAGCAGCTATAGCTTTGACTGTCGGAATCTTCAACCAGCGTAACCGTTCCGGACTGGAAATCACTCCCACAGCCCCAACAGATGATTACACACCCATTGTCACAGATACCCCACCGACCACCGAGCCGATTGTATCGGATACCACGGCTTCCGAGACCCAAGAACCGGATGAGGATATTATGCCTGAGCTGCCAATCCTGAGCGGAGAGGACATAGGCGGAGATGAATACGGCTGGTTTTTCTATCCGGAGAAGCAGAAATTTTCAGGAATCGATAAAAGTCTTCACGACATGAGAAAGGATGTCGACATACAAGAATGGGTTAATACCATACCTTTACCCTTTGATGATGAAAACGGCGTAAGTCCTGATGAAAGCGTCAATGTTTATTCATTCATAAATGCTCTTGGCATCACAAAGGAAGAAGCCGAAAAGGCTTATGAATACTGCCTTGATTCGGGCGACGACCAGCTTATCACACGTCAGGAGCTTGACATATTTTTCTCCGGCGATGAAGAAGCCATCGCCAGAACACTTGCAAGCGAATATACCATAGTCGTCGGCGACAGGATGTATTCTCCATACTGGCTCTACCGCCATTCTATCGACGACTACATCGCCGCAGGAATCACTCCCGAAGAGATAAAAAAGAGGGAGAGCCTTTATGACGAGCTTGGTTATTACTCAGAATCGGGAATAGCGGCAGGAAAGGCTTTTC
>ENA-ORMR01001848-ORMR01001848.1-human-gut-metagenome-genome-assembly--contig:-NODE-1848-length-14832-cov-5.317520_pt1 | contig 14832 bp, 12 predicted proteins | sample MGYA00242107_ERZ509003 | MGnify/ENA primary metagenome ERZ509003 (study PRJEB26280, sample SAMEA2338699) | human gut metagenome | biome: human gut; feature: human-associated habitat; material: faeces... | reverse complement strand
GAACGGAGTGGAAGCGTGTTTGAGAAAACATATATAGCTTTTCTAACATGTTTTCATCTGCCTTTTTTATTATAAATTATTCCACATAAATTTGCAACGTTACTATCTTGAAAGTAATGCCAAACGAGAGCCTGTTTCTGCGTTTTTACTCTGTATATAAGGATTTGCAACAATATTATACTGTGGATTATAAAGTTTTACTCCGCCTGTAAAGGTTGTTGGATGATTTTTTGCACGATTTTCTTCATATTTTTTCTTTAACATATCGTACACATTTGTATCTTTATCAACAACTTTAACAGCCTGCTTAAGTTCATTGAGTTCTTTTGCTTTTTTCATTACTTCTTCCGGAGCATAGTATAAAATCATTGTATAATCATCAACGTGAATACGTCCGCCGTTCTTTGGAACAAGATAGTAATGGTCACCTTCCCCTTTAACAACAAAGCGTTCATTTTCGTTCTTAGCATTGACAAATTCAACACCAGGAGTTATACCAGCCCTCATTGAGTTATAATCCTGAGCCGGAGTAAGTTCTATAGCGTCAAGGTAAACATCTTTCGGACCATTATCATCTTTATAATTATGGGTAATACCTCTTGTATTAAACAGTGAAATTGTCATTGCTCCATCGGTACTTTGTCTTAAAATTGCACTGAGTTTTTCACTATAATTTTTATTATTTGAGTCCGGAGATGTTGTCGCGTGCTGCTCTGGAAGCAGGAACGGCGCACCATCATTCAATGGGTGAAGTTCATATCTTGAACGTACAGCCATTACCTCATCAATCTGCTTTTTGAAATTTTTAAGATCATCAAGACCTTCAGACCCGTTTTCAAGCCATTCATGGTGAAGAGCATTACGGTTTTGAAGATAAATGTTCTTTGTCTTCTGTTCATAACCGGTCATACCAAAATCATCACCGGCATATACTGTCGGGTTGCCTGGTGCTGCAACCAGGAATTGCATCATACCTTTCATCTTAGGTAGAGCAGGACGCAGCATTTCGCACAGAATACTCTTTCTCAGTATATCTCTCTGCGGTAAAGAAAGCCTCAAACCATGATTTTCTGCCTGTTCAATAACCTTATTAATGGCTATATCATAAGGAATTACACCAAAAGCATCTGCATTAAATTCTTTACGCTCACCGGATTTTGAATATGAAATTCCGTTTGCAAGTTCACTGATTGATTTAACAATACCCTCATAAATCATGTTTCTGTTTCCGTCATTAAATATATCATTGTAACTTTTGCAAACGTTATCTAAAACTTTACTGAAAGCATGCTGCATAGCGTCACCCATTGCAGCCGCTTTCGGGCTTTTTCTGTCAAATTTATAATTATTGAAATGTTCATAGTTAATAGGGTCATTAAAGTTGCAGGTAAATACTCTATATGCAGCTTCTCTATAACCTTGATTACTCTCATCGTTAAGGTTTGCATAGAATAACCCCATATCCATACCTAACGCATGAAGAATACGAGGTTTGTCATGGTTATCCACAAAGGTATATGAATATAATTGAGCTCCGAGAGGACCAAAATGCAGGAAGCCGGTAACAGGTTCATTTCTCTGACCATCCCAGCCATCCTTCATAATTTTAATCATTCTTGTGCCTAGATCGTTATAGTCATCATCCCCCTTTTCAGCAGTCTTTCCAAAAATGCTTGCAACATCAGTAAAGAAATATCTGTAATTGGCAGTTGATGTAATACCTGTTTCGCGCAGGAACTTCATTACAATATCTTTTCTATCGTTAAATCTTGCAGAGCCTTTACCATTACCTTTATCAAACAACTCATCCTCATCAGTAACTTCGGCTACAAGATATGAATTAGGGTTCTGTTCATAAACTGCCTTAGAAAATTTACTCCAGAAATTAATTACATCATTCCAAGTTGTTTGGAAGTCACCATGTCCATCTCTAAGAGCATCAATATCACCAATATCTTTAGTAGCATCAATTCTCCAATCCATACCGGCCTGGCTTCTGTCTACAATCATTTCAGCAAGCCTGAAGCTTGTAAGGTTTGTATTTTCAATCATCTTATAAAGAGCTTTTGCAAGCATATCTTTATCTTCTTTAGATATTGAAGCTATACCTTTTTTCATTGCGGAAAGCAGCTCTGTAGCTTCCTGTTTCGGGTCTGTGGCATGTATTCCGAGAGCCTGAAGAGAAGTTTCTTTTAGTTCCTTGTAATCATATTTAATTCCGCCGTCTTCTTCATTTATTTTGGTTTCAGCGTCAGGGAACAGACCTTTAACCATTGCGAATTTCATTATTTCAGGAGCCAGAAGCGGTACTACATATTTCCCGTAATCACTTGTATTGTAGCCCGTATTCAGTTTGGATTGAGGAGGAAGCATCTCATTGACACGTTTGAGGACATTCATCGCAAATGTATAAAACTCACCGTTTTTGTAGCCATCAATGTAATCTTTTTCATAGAACATCGCATTTACAGATCTGTAAAGCTCTTCATTCTGCTCGTTAAGATGCGGGTTATTTAATTTATCCAATTCATATCTGGACTTACCTATTTCGTCTGGGTGATGTGCACGCTTTGACATATAAGAAGTACCCAGAACGGAAACTATGTTATCTCCCAGCTCAATTGAATCCAGAGGAACATCCATTAAAGAAGATTTAACAAGAGTTTTGAAATCTTCCCCGTCTTCAACCTTTCTAAACTGGTATTGCCCTCTAAGTACACATTCTATATTATTAAGGTTAATTTTTGAATTTAACGAAACAGGGAAGGTCTTCTTCTCCTTAATATTGCGCTGGATTAGTTCGTTAACTTTTTGAGCATCATAGCTGTCTACATTTTGAAGATTTTTAGCAACATATAGATTTAAGATTTGATTAGATTTTCTAGTCCAGTACTGGGCAGAGGTAATTGCATAATCCTGGACTTCCATATTATTTTCACAAATTTTGGTTCTATATTCTTCTTTTTTCTTGTCAAGAAGGTTGTTTTCCCGGATTGTATCATTATGAGAGTATACATAGCGCAGCTTAGCAATATCTACGTTTGCATCCCAAGTTGTAAATCCGCTTTCAAATTTGGATTCAAGCTGGAAGTTTGGAAATTTTGTAAGAATTCTTGTTGCTTCAAAACTTTCGTATGGAACATACTGACCTAAAGGCTTGGCCTTATTATACTCATTAAATTTTTTGATATTGTCCATATATATATCAGGATCAATCTCAAATACATATGGAACAACAGTATCATCATGTGTAACAATATCAAAGATATTTTCTGTATTACATTTTGAATAATTTTCAATTACAGGGGTATTATTTTTTGCCTCTGAAGAAGATACTAAACGTCTGTCAAAAATCTGCAGATATGTAGGTTTAGTTTTATCGTAGTGCTTATTCTTAATTGGTTTTGTAATACCATCAGCTGACTGCTCAAAATCCCAAGGGCAGTTTATAAGCTTATGTGCAATAAAGTTTGTTTTCTTTCCGTAAACCCCGAGAGATAACGGGCCATTCTGAAGATTTTCTGCATTAAACCAGTAGAAATACGGAGATTTTTCACCCCATTTTAATACGTGTTTAAAGTGAACACCTTCCAAACCTTCATTAACATATGCACCGTCAGATACCCAGTTAATACCATGGGCAAATAGTTTCCTTTGAAGTCTAGCATAATCATCAACACTGCCCAGTGCCTGAGCTATCTGCATACAGTTTTTATTCCAGTAAGCATGAGGAGTTTTACTGTCATCTGTAAATAACGGTGTTGAAACAATTTTTGCAAGTCCGTCAAATTTGCCTGCATCAAGATCATGTTCCACACCGGCAAGAGAACCGCCCATTTTATTTGAGAAATGTTTCATGCTTAATGAAGCCCGTATATAGTCAAGGTTTGGCTGATACTTACCATCCTTATCGAAGGTATACATAGCATTATACGAATCCGGAACAAGCAAAATCTGCGAACCGCCTGTAGAACCCTTTGATCCGTTAGGAACTACAAGGTTGTATATTTTTTCATAACCTCTATCCAGATCCGGTCTTGAAAAATTTATAATATCACCCGAATCAATCTGGTACATAGGTATACCGTTACCATTTGAACCTTTAGGTGTTAATTTATAGTGGTATGCAAAAGGACTATTTTCGTTTAGTGAATAATCATTAAGATTTACTTTATTTACACCTGGCTGAAGCTGTAATAAAGTATTTCCTATACTTTTATTTCTAAGCAGTTTTCCCAGCCCATAGTTACCGGTATTTTCGTTAGGGACAACCTGACACAATTCAAGATAGCAATCAAACTTATTGCTGTCGAACGGATAGTTAAATTCATATATATTTGTACCCGCATCAGTCTTGGAGGGTTTATAGCCTTCAAATGAAGGAACTTCTTTAACCGTATTTAATTTATCAATATTAACTTTCACACACACTCCTTATTTCTAATTTTTTAAAAATGCTAAACATTTATTTTTGCCAAAACGAAATATTATATTAAGAAATTTTTACATAAATATATTTCTGTTTACACAAATATTACAAAATATTGCTATACACTTTTTTATAAATATAATTCTATTATAAACAAAAGGAGAAATTTAATGGTAATGACAGAAATTAAATGCGACATTAAGGATATTAACCTTGCAGAACAGGGGAAAAACCAGATAGAATGGGCTTTAAAAGATATGCCTGTGCTCAGGGAAATCGAAAAAAGATTTATAAAAGAACAGCCTTTTAAAGGTTTAAAATTGTCAGCCTGTGTACACGTTACAAAAGAAACTGCAGCGTTATGCACAGTTATGAAAGCCGGCGGCGCTGATGCAGTTCTTGTGGCATCTAATCCGCTCTCAACACAGGATGATGTTGCCGCAGCTCTTGTAAAATACTGGGAAATTCCTGTTTACGGCTATGCCGGAGAAAGCGTTGAAACTTACAGAGAACACGTAAAAGTTGCACTTGACCATAATCCGAATATTATTATTGATGACGGTTGTGATATTGTTTCAACAATTTATGCCGAAAGACCGGAACTAGCTGAAAAAATTATCGGCTCTACAGAAGAAACGACTACCGGTATTATAAGATTACAGGCTTTGGAAGCACAGGGGATTATGAAAGCTCCTGCTGTTGGTGTTAATACAAGCTTGACAAAACACCTTTACGATAACCGTTACGGGACAGGTCAAAGTTCACTTGACGGTGTAATGAGAGCTGCAAACATTCTTTTCTCAGGAAAAACCGTTGTTGTATCAGGTTACGGATGGTGCGGTAAAGGTATTGCAATGAGAGCTCAGGGTATGGGGGCTAACGTTATTGTTTGTGAAGTAGATCCTTTAAAAGCTCTCGAAGCAGCTATGGAAGGTTACAGAGTAATGCCGATTGCCCAGGCTGCCAAAGAAGGCGACATTTTCCTAACCGTTACAGGAGATAAACACGTTATTGATGTTGAGCATCTTTTGGAAATGAAAGACGGGGCATTTGTCGGAAACGTAGGGCACTTTGACCACGAAGTAAATGTAAACGGTCTAAAAAAATATACTACTGAAATCAAACAAATCAGACCAACTCTTGAAGAGTATAAACTCACTAACGGGAAATCTGTTTATGTTCTGGCTGAAGGCAGACTTGTAAACCTCGTTTGCGCAGAAGGTCATCCTGCAAGTGTAATGGATATGAGTTTTGCAAACCAGGCTTTGGGTATTGAATTTCTTGTTAAAAATTACGGTAAGCTTGAAAACAAACTTTATACACTTCCTCGCGAAGTTGATGTAAAAATTGCAGAATTAAAACTTAAATCAATGGGAATTGAAATTGATACTCTGACTCAGGAACAGGAAGAATATCTGAATAGCTGGGAAATTGATTAAAATAACGAGTTCTATAGATAAAAAAGCCCTTTTCAGGGCTTTTTTAGTCTTCCATTGCTTCACCTTCTTTATATTCATTGTAAATCAACTTATCTTTACCGGATAAAATACTTTTAAAGCTTTCACTGCCTGTTGAGCTTTGATATGAAGGAGTTACCCTGTCTTTATATATCATAATACTGTAAACATCCTGACCGTACCTGTTAGGACGCTTAGTGCCGTTGACGTCCATAACAATACTCCCGCAAAGAGTGACATAGCCGGTACGCGTTTGTTCATTCCCATTTTCATCCAAAATAGGTCTTCCATATTCATCCTTTAGCGTATAAGATTCTTCTGCATAACAGTTTTCATTATTTCTCTGATTTATATATAAAATCGCACCATTATTGAGGATAATTGCCGGCAGCCAATTTTTAGCACTCCAAGTGGTGCCTTTTCCATCATTACCTGCATAAAAATGTGCATACTTTACATCATAATAATATTGTGAACAGCCTTTGCTTGAAGACTTTTCACAAAATTTTGCACCGTTAAAGTACTTTAAAAAGTTTTGGGCGGTTTGTTTGTGAGTGTTTGAAGGATCAAATAGTACAGAAATATCTCCGATAACACCAAAATCAGTCTGAGCTTTCATGATAGCATTATTCACATCTGAATAAACTTTTTTAACCCCTGTAATAAGCTCTCTTTCCTTATATTTTTGAACAAGCGAAGGCAATGTCATTGATGCAACAACACCTATTATACCCAAAGTTATCAATACCTCTGCCAGAGTAAAGCCTTTTTGCTTTTTCTCTTGCGTTGCGGCGCTACATGGTTTATTACCTGCGCCAATACCCGTTAAGGAGCTTAAATTACCTTGCCCCCCCCCCGGAAACTCTTGCTATTACTGCGTTTTCCATAACTTAATCTCCTTTTTTAGTTATATCGCTGCTTTTATTGCTTTTTTCTTATTATAATATATGTTTAAGCATTTTTCAATATTAATTTTACTGGACTGAAGGTAATTTACGTTACAAAAATCAATATTAGATTTGCATTAAGGCATGTTTATATTATTATATAAATGGTTACACCAGCCTGATAGGTTTTGCCCTAGTCCGGGTTTGGGCAAAAAAGCAAATCGCATTTAAAAGTTATGCAGCGATTTGTTAAAACACAAAAAGCCCCGTCGGATGAGGCGGTTTAGCCCGTAGTACAATACATAATTATAAGGAGAAAAACGATGCCGGTAGCATCTATGATTGAACTTTTGGAAGCAGGCGTTCATTTCGGACACCAGACCCAAAGATGGAACCCTAAAATGAAACCGTTTATTTACGGTGCAAGAAATGGTATTTACGTTCTTGACTTACGTAAAACCTCTGATTTATTGGATGAAGCTTATGCTGTTGTTAGAGAATTTGCAGCACGTAACAAAAACATCCTTTTTGTAGGTACAAAAAAACAGGCTGCTGAAGTTGTTGCAGAAGAAGCTCAACGCTCAGGCGCTTATTACATCAATAGAAGATGGTTAGGCGGTATGCTTACAAACTTTGAAACTATCAGAGGACGTGTTAATAAATTAAAAGAATTGGAAGAATTCATTGCTTCCGGTCACGCTGATAAATTACCTAAAAAAGAAATTGCTCAGCTCAACAGACAGTTAGGAAAATTAAGCAAAACTTTAGGCGGTATTAAAGATATGAGAGGGTTGCCTGACCTTATCTTCATTATCGACCAGGGCAAAGAATTAATTGCAATTCAGGAAGCTAACAAATTAGGTATCCCTGTTATTTGTTTAGCTGATACAAATGCTAATCCGGACGGAATTGACTACGTTATCCCGGGTAACGATGATGCTATCCGTTCTATTAAATTAATTACTTCTAAACTTGCTGATGCAGTTCTTGAAGGCAAACAGCTTAAAGAAAACAACGCTAACCAGAAAGCTAAAATTGAAGAAATTAAAGCTGAAGATGCAGGCGTTGAAGTTAAAGAAGAAGTTAAAGCAGAATAATAGTTTATTTATAAGAGGCGGGGCGAATTACGCCTCACCTCTTTAATTTACTGCAGCTGTCTGTATATATCGGACGGACAACAGAAAAGGAGAGAATTATAATGAACATTACAGCTCAAATGGTTAAAGAACTTCGCGATAAAACCGGTGCAGGTATGATGGATGCTAAAAAAGCATTAGTTGAAACTGACGGCGATATGGAAAAAGCAATGGAAGTTCTCCGCCAAAAAGGTATGGCTTCTGCTGATAAAAAAATGGGCAGAATCGCTGCTGAAGGTATCGTTGCATCTTACGTTTCAGATTCAGTTGGTTCTATGATTGAATTGAACTGTGAAACTGACTTTGTTGCTAAAAACGAAGACTTCAAAGAATTGGCTAACAACTTAGCAGCTGCAGTTGCAGAAATGAATCCTGCAGATGTTGACTCTTTCTTAAACGCAACTTGCCCTAAATGCGGCAAACAAATCGCTGAAATTATCAAAGAAAAAATTGCGTCTATCGGCGAAAAAATTACTTTCAGAAGATTTGTAAGAGTTGAAGGTTCAACAGCATCATACATCCACAACGGTAAAATCGGTGTTCTTTTAGAAACTGATAAAAAAGATGAAGAATTGATGAAAGATGTTTGCTTACACATTTGTTCATCTGCTCCTCAATTCGTTTCAAGAGAAGATATTCCTCAAGAAGTTATCGACGAAGAAACAAGAATTGAAATGGGTAAAGAAGATCTTCAAAAGAAACCTGAAGCTATCAGAGGAAAAATCGTTGAAGGACGTGTTAATAAACTTATGGCAGAAAGATGTCTTCTTGAACAACCTTTCGTAAAAAATCCTGACGTAACAGTAGGACAATTAATCGAAGGTAAAATGACAATCAAAGGTTTCACAAGATTTGTTCTTGGTGAAGGTTTGGAAAAACGTCAAGAAAACTTTGCTGACGAAGTTATGAACCAAATCAAAGGTTAATTAAATATTCCGAATAAAAAGTAAAGCCCCTGAAAAGGGGCTTTACTTTTACTAAAAAATAGTGCATAATGATTTAAGAAAGGATAGAGACTATGAACAAGAAAAATGTATTAACATGTGCAGGGGGAGCCTCTTATCAGGTAAATCTAACGCTACCGTGAGCCCGCAAGCCAGTGTATGGATGGCACTCAGTGCCTTTACTATGGCAGAAATTCTGCTTTCTTTAACAATTATTGGTGTGGTGGCGGCGATTACTTTGCCGAGCCTCACGGGCAACATTAACGAGCGAACTTGGAACACACAGCGTAAAGCACTTTATGCGCGTATGAGCCAGGCAATTTCTCTGATGCCGGCATTAAATGGCTATGGAACACTCACAGAGGACGAAAGCGGAAGTATAACCGCCGACACTGCTACAGAAACTTTTATTGCAAACGGACTTGCGAAAGTTCTTAAGATTAATAATATCTGTGACAGTGAGCATCTTGCAGATTGCGGAATGCCTGCTAAAATTGGGACTTTCGCCGGTTCAAATGTTACTATGCCTTTAAAAATGTCTGAATTGAATTCAACTCTGGTCAGTACCTCTAATGATGCATCACATTCACAGATTGACACTATGGCAGCGGCTTTTGAAACACAAAATGGTGAAAGCATTACTGCTTATTACAATCCCCGCTGTACTTCTCAAATGAAGAGTGTGAATAATGCTATTTCAATGATGCCTCAAGGTGCTGTCTGTGCGAATCTGATTTATGATTTAAACGGTACAAAAGGACCGAACACAATCGGTAAAGATATTGGATTTATTACAATATTTTATTCTACGGATTCAATGGTAGTTGCGCCTTACCCGCATAGTCAGGACGCGGCATCTTCAGTTGGGAATGCTGATATTGGTCGGGTGTGTAAACAACAGGACTCTGAATACAGGTTGCCTACAAAAGAAGAGTTGGTATCTGTGTGGGTTAATGAAAAATTTCTGGGTAATTTAAATGCTGATAGATATTGGTCGGCTTCTGTCAACCTGAATATGGATCATCCATGGTATATCAGAACGGCAAACGGTGCTGTAAGCTACTTGAATGAACATATGTCGATGGCAGCGCGGTGTATTAAACGATAAAGAAAAGGGCAGTCATTTGACTGCTCTTTGTTTATGCTAAAATTATTTTATGAACGAAATGCCGAAAAAAGTTAAAATAGGTTTTTGGGGATATCCTAACCAAAATCTTGTGCGAGAACTAAAGGACAAGTACTCGGAGATTGAATGGATTGACCTTGATATAGATTTTAACGCTCCGGATAAGCACATTCTGCCCGAATCCTATTGTAAAATCGTTAAAAATATTATCAATAATTCGCTTGCAATGCGCGAACAGTTAGAATTAATTGTTGCACCGATTGGCAAAGACAAGTGCGATAGCGGCTGGTTTGCGGCGCAGCTTTTGAGGGATATGGGCTTTGATGTTATTGAATGCTGCAATTCTAACATTACGCATAAACGCCCGTTAAAAATCGCAACGAGCAATTTGCCTTTGTATGATAAGTTTGACATTATTATGAATAATGTTATTGACGAAAAGGAGCTTGATGCCGAGCAATGTGAGCCGAAATTCGGTTTTTGGGGTGTGCCGCCAAACGATATGGAAATTTTAAAACTTTTCCCGAACGAGACGCATGTTTATGGCTGGACGCGTTGTGTTGAACGAGGAACGCCTGCGGATATTGAAGAAGAAATGTTTGTGGATCCGGATGTTCCGACGGTTTTTTATGCACAGGCTTTTTGTGCGAAATGCCAGCTCGCAAAGTATCTTGCGGATAAGTATAACGGGCTTTATATTGATATTGACGACTATGCCAACAATTCTATAAAAGCTAAGATTGAAGCGTTTTTGAGGTTAAGATAATGACGTTATATTTGGATGCGGGAACTACATATTCAAAGATCATTGCGGTTGGCGAAACATTGGATTTTACGCCGGTGCAGACTGTTGCTGACAGAATATATTACATTTTGCCATCTAAACTTATTAAAACCTTAAATTTATCTTTTGCGAAGTCTTGCGGCCATATGACGGGAACGAACACGCACGAAAACGAAATTATAGCGCTTGCGAACGGCTGCAGGGGCGAAATTGAACCGGACGCAACGATTTTGGATTTGGGAAGCCGTGATGCTAAATGGATACGTTTTAAGGACGGGAAGTTTAATGATATGGACTGGAACACTTCTTGTGCGAGTTCGACGGGAGCAACGGTTGAAATGCTGTTGAAGTTTTATGATTTGCAGCCGTCTGACCTTGCTTTTAACGTGGAAAAATACACGGTAACTTGCGGAATTTTCGGATTTGAGAAGATTATGGATGATATTTCAAACGGCGCTGCGCCTGCGGAGGCGGTTGCAAAGTTTATTCACGGAATTGCGTATAACGCGTGGAATTTTGCAAAACGTCCCGAGAAAATTTATTTGTCGGGCGGTTTTTGTGAGAATGAATGCTTGGTTAAGTCGCTTGAAAACTATTGCGAAGTCGTAAAACTAGGGCGTTTCAAACTTTGCGAGGGCTTAATTGATGAATAATAAAATTCTGGGCGCGGCGGGTGAAGATTTGGCGTGCAGGTATCTTGAACGCAATGGTTTTGAAATCCTTAAACGTAACAAATCTTATCCGAAAGTTTGCGAAATTGACATAATTGCCAAACGTAAAAACAAACTTCATTTTGTAGAGGTTAAGACCCGCAAAACCGACGCTTTCGGGCTCCCGGGCGACGCTGTTGACAGAAGGAAACTTGCGCACATCCGTCAGGGCGCAACACTTTATCAGCAAGAAAACGGAAGAAATGATTTTCAAATTGACGTAATTGCTATTACGCTAAAGCCCGAATTAAAAATCGAACATTTCGGAAATATTGGTTAATCCTCGACGTATTCAATAATATCAGAAATTTTACAATTAAAATACTTGCACAAACGGTCCAATGTCCTAAGGCTGACATTCAAATTTTTGCCGTTTCTAATCGTAGACAGCGTAGATTTACCAATACCAGTTTTTTTGAAAATATCCTCGGCTGTGGTTCTGTGTTCCCATATCAAATCATCAAGTTTAAAAATAATCATAATAAAATTATAGTCTATAATCTGACATACTTGACAATTGATAGGATATATGATATTCATAGTATGATAAGTCATAATTAAAATATGAGTTATAATATTTTGGATTAATATTTATTATGAAGGGTTTCTGTTTCTCCCTCGTAGGGGAAGGCTATAGCGGGATAATTGTTCGTTTCCACTCCTTTCTGTAGCCAATCAGCTTAGGTCAAATTCTGACTTAAGCTGATCCTTTTTCACGCTGTCAGTGGTTTTTATTAATAATGTTTTTTCTTTTGAAGTATGACCTTTTACGATTTCGATTGAGGTTTTGGGGATTTTGAACTGTTTGGAGAGAAATTCCACAAGAGCTTTATTTGCCTTGCCGTCGACGGGTTGGGCGGTAATCTTTATTTTGATGCCGTCTTCAGTTTTAATAATTTCGTTTTTGGAGGCGTTTGGAGAAATTTTGAAACTTATAAGTATTCCTGCGTCTGTTTCTTTAAGCATTTTCGATAATCCTTATGAATGATATTTTCTACTAACTCTTGAAAATTTCGTTATAACTAGTATGATGATTATATCATGGAAGATTTATTCAAGGATATAAAAGCAGAATTAATCGAGCAAAAGCGTCCGGAAGAGGAAATCGCTAAAATTGAAGAAGCGTTTTTATTTGCGCAAAAACTTCACGACGGGCAGTTTCGGGTTTCGGAGGAGCCATATATAATTCACCCTGTTGAGGTTGTGAAAATTCTGGTTGGCTTGCACATGGACCAAAACACGCTTATTTCGGGATTTTTGCATGATATTCTTGAGGATACGGAAACTACGCCGGAAACTATAAAAGAAAAGTTTGGCGAGGACGTTTTGAACCTTGTTCAAGGGGTTACGAAACTCGGTAAATTGCAGTTTAAGTCAAGCGAGGAGCGTCAGGCAGAGAATTTCCGCCGTTTGTTCATTGCGATGGCTAACGATATGCGGATTATTTTCCTGAAACTTGCAGACAGATTGCACAATATGCGGACGTTGAATTTTATGTCGGCGGCGAAACAGCAAAAAATTGCACGTGAAACCCTTGATATTTTTGCACCGCTTGCAAACCGTTTGGGGATTGGTAGAGTTAAAGCCGAACTTGAAGACTTGTCGCTTCGTTATCTTGAGCCGGATAAGTATTATGAGATTTCGCAATTGGTTTCGCAAACCAAACGTGACCGCGAGGCTACAGTAAAACTTCTTATTGATGATATTTCAGATGATGTTAAAAAGGCCGGGATAAAGGCGAAGATTACCGGACGGGCAAAACATTATTACAGTATTTACAGTAAAATGAAACGTTTGAATATCGCGTTTCACGAGCTTTACGATATTACGGCGGTTCGCGTAATCGTTAACACAGAAAGTGAATGTTATGCGGTTTTAGGGTTAATTCATTCAAGATTTAAACCTATTCCGGGAAGATTTAAGGATTATATTGCAATGCCGAAAGGCAATATGTATCAATCTTTGCACACTTCAGTTATCGGTCCGCGTCAGAAACCGTTAGAGGTTCAAATTCGTACATACAAAATGCACGAGGTCGCAGAATTTGGGGTCGCAGCACACTGGAGATATAAGGAAAAGGGTTCGCAAAAAGCTGATAATCAGGATGATAAACAGTTTTCATGGCTTAGAAAACTTGTTGAATACGACAAGGAAGTTACAAACGCCGAAGATTATGTTAAAACCGTTAAAATGGATATTTTTTCCGATCAGGTATTTGCCTGCACGCCAAACGGTGATGTATTGGATTTCCCTGCGAACGCTACGCCTGTTGACTTCGCGTATCGTATTCACTCTGATGTCGGAAACCGTACGGTAGGCGCACTTATTAACGGTCGTATTGCGCAGCTCGATACTAAACTTAAAAACGGTGATATCGTAGAAATTTTGACTTCTAAAACCCCGTCACCGCGTCTTGACTGGCTGAACTTTGTTGTTACTAAACAGGCAGCATCTAAGATTAAACAGTGGTTTAAAAAGAATAACCGTGAGGAACACGTTGAAGTCGGTCGTTCAAACTTAGAACACGAACTTACAAAAGCCGTTTTTGACGAATATTTAAAACAGGGTGAGTTCGCTCGTATCGCAAAAATAATGAATTATCAGTCAGAAGATGATTTATTTGCTGCTCTTGGTTATGGCGAAACCACGATTAATAAAGTTATTAACAAAATCAAAAAGCCAGAGAAAAAAGTTGATGATACAAGTAAATTTCACTATGTTTCAAGAAAGAAATCCGAAAAGGATATTGTCGGGCTTGAGGGCTTGATGTATTCGATTGCGAAATGCTGTTCCCCAATTCCGGGAGAGCCTATTGTGGGTGTAGTAACCCGTTCTAAAGGGGTTTCCGTTCACCGTGTTGATTGCAAAACCCTTGAAACAATTGAACCGGAACGCTTGTTGGATATTCATTGGTCAGGTGAAAATCCTAACCGTGTTTACAACACCACTATTCGTATTGAAACAGCCGAAAAAATCGGACTTTTAAAAGATATTATTGCGGCGGTTTCGGATAATAATGCGAATATTATATACGCAAACGTTACATCTAAACCGGGCAAAGTGGGTATTATTGAACTTGGTTTGGAATTGGATAATTTGGATACATATAAACGCGTTATAACGGCGTTGCAATCAATACCGGATGTGTTCAGCGTAAAACGTATTCAGTCATCACACCAATCACAGCCGGGTCAGAAGAAGAACCCGCCAAAACCGCGGCGCGGGTCAACGCGCTCTCCTAATTAGATCCGAGCGTGCGGTATAGCTTGACAATTTTAAAAACATGATGCATAATGATAGTATATTTTAAGAAAGGATGGAATTATGCAAAGAAACCTAGTAAGCTCTTATGGGGGGGG
>ENA-ORMR01001843-ORMR01001843.1-human-gut-metagenome-genome-assembly--contig:-NODE-1843-length-14917-cov-4.042255_pt1 | contig 14917 bp, 11 predicted proteins | sample MGYA00242107_ERZ509003 | MGnify/ENA primary metagenome ERZ509003 (study PRJEB26280, sample SAMEA2338699) | human gut metagenome | biome: human gut; feature: human-associated habitat; material: faeces... | reverse complement strand
CCCCGGTGATGCGCATCGGCCGGGAGGCCGCTTCCGGCACCCGGGACGGCTTCGAGTCCATTACAAAGACTGCTGAAAAGTGCCTGTACGATCAGGAACTGACCTCCACCGGCGACGTGATTGCCACAGTGGCCGGAAACGCCAACGCCATCGGCTACGCTTCCCTCTCGGAATACCGCCAGAAAGAGGCGTACGCCTCCACTGCGGAGCTTTCAGTGTACATCTCCCCGGACTTCCGCAGGAAAGGCGCCGGCTCCGCGCTGATAGGCGCAGTTCTCGACCGCGCAAAAGAGTGCGGAACGCTCCACAGCGTTGTATCGGTGATAACCGCCGGAAACGAGGTCAGCGAAAAGCTTCACCAGAAATTCGGCTTCGCATTCTGCGGAACGCTGCATCAGGTGGGCTTTAAGCACGGGAAATACCATGATATAGACAACTTTGAGCTGATTTTTGACGGTCAGAAGTAAGGGAGTAAGAATGTTCAGTGAGATAAAAAGCGCGGGACTTTTCGGTCTGAACGCGTTCATGGTGACGGTTCAAGCGAGCATCGCGCCGGGTCAGCCGTCGTTCGATATCGTAGGAATGCCGGATATCGCCGTGCAGGAGAGCAAGGCGCGCATCCGCGCGGTGCTGGGTCATCTGGAGCTGAAGCTGCTTAACGGGAAGGTCACGGTGAACCTCGCCCCGGCAAGCGTGCGCAAGATAGGCTCCATGTTCGACCTGCCGATAATAACCGCGCTGATGAAGCTGGGCGGACTCATCACCGCCGACCTGTCCGACAGCGTTTTCATCGGGGAGCTGTCCCTTGACGGCAAGCTCGCGCCGGTCAACGGAGCGCTCTCGATGGTGCTGACCGCCGCGCAGAACGGCGCAAAGCGCGTATTCCTCCCGAAGGCTAACGCCAAGGAGGCGTCCGTCGCCGACGGTATCGAGGTCTACGGCGTGGAGCACGTCGCCCAGATAATGGAGTTCCTGCGGCACGGAACCGGGCTTTCTCCGGAGGAGAAGTATGTCCCGAAGCGGCGCGAAGGCGCTCACCTGCTGGATTTTGCGGACGTTATGGGGCAGTCCCAGGCGAAGGCGGCGATAGAGGTCGCGGCGGCAGGCTCGCACAATCTGCTCATGCTGGGACCTCCAGGGTCGGGTAAATCCATGCTTGCAAAGCGTATCCCCTCGATACTCCCGGAGATAACCTTCGCCGAGAGCATCGAGACCACCCAGATATACTCCGTAGCCGGTGAGATAAACCCCGCGGAGCCGCTCGTGACGGAACGTCCGTTCCGCGCCGTGAGCCACACCGCGTCCGCAGTCGGGCTGGTCGGCGGAGGGAGCATTCCCCGCCCCGGCGAGATCAGCCTGGCGCACAACGGAGTGCTGTTTCTGGACGAGCTTCCGGAGTTCGACCGCCGCGTGCTGGAAGCGCTCCGTCAGCCGCTTGAAAACGGCGACATCGTGATCTCCCGCGCCAGCGGCTCGGTGAGCTACCCCTGCCGCGTAATGCTGGTCGCGGCGATGAATCCCTGCCCCTGCGGGAATTTCGGCAGTCCGGTGAAGAAATGCACCTGCACACCGCAGAAGGTCACGGCGTACCTCAACCGCATATCAGAGCCGCTGCTTGACCGCATAGACCTCCAGGTCGAGGTAAAGCCCGTCGAGTACGCCGACCTGAGCCGCCGCGCTCCGCAGGAAAGCTCCGCGGCTATCGCGGAACGCGTCCAGAAGGCGGTGGAGATACAGAAAAAGCGCTTTGCCGGAACGGATATCCGCAGCAACAGCGGTATCACCTCCGACATCATCGGGGAGGTCTGCCGGCTGACTCCAGACGCGGAGGAAATGCTGAAATCCGCATTTGAGAAACTGGGGCTTTCCGCCCGCGCCTACGACCGTATCCTGAAAGTCGCAAGGACCTGCGCCGACCTCGCAGGCAGCGAGGATATCGGGAAATCCCACATCGCCCAGGCGATAAGCTTCCGCAGCCTTGACCGCAAGTACTGGAACAGATAGCACAGGGGTGACAATATGGAGCAAAGCATTACTTTCAGAGAGCTTGACAAACATGAAATCGGAATGGCTATGGAGCTGGCATGGGAAGTCTTTATGCAGTTTGAAGCTCCGGAATACTCTGACGAGGGCATAAACGAATTCTACCGTTCAATACACGACGATGATTACGTTTCCAGACTCAGAGTTTTTGGAGCGCTTTCCGGAAACGAACTCGTCGGAATGATTGCCACAAGGAATGAAGGGACGCACATTGCCTTGTTCTTCGTAAAGGGAAGCCGTCACAGACAGGGCATCGGAAGAATGCTGTTTCAGACAGTCATGAAGAATCGTCCTTCTGGGAAAATGACCGTAAATTCCTCGCCCTATGCTGTACCGGTGTATCACCGGTTCGGCTTCACGGATACGGACATAGAACAGGTGGTCAGCGGTCTTAGGTTCACACCTATGGAATTAAAGTAAATTCCTCTTCCGAAATTTCAATAAATTATTGTTTTCCACTTGAAAAATAGCGGAATTAATGGTATAATTAAAAATAATGCGGATTTTTCCGGTATATCAAAAGAAAGAAGGAACTATTTATATGGCAGACACAATGCAGGGTCTGAGAAGGACATGCTTATGCGGCGAAGTTACGCTGGAAATGGGCGAAGTCGTTGTAGGCGGATTCACACAGAGAGTCCGCGACAAGGGCAGCCTTATCTTCATAGATCTGAGAGACAAGTCCGGTATCGTTCAGCTCGTTTTCGATGAGACCACCGAAAAGAGCGTGTTCGAAAAGGCGGAGAGCGTACGCTCGGAGTATGTTCTGCTGGCTAAGGGTACTGTGCGCGCGCGTGAGAGCGTCAACACCGAGATAAAGACCGGCGGCATTGAGATAGTCGTAACAGAGCTGCGCATTCTCTCCAAGGCGCAGACCCCTCCCTTTGAGATAGTAAGCAACACCAAGACCAACGAGGAGCTACGCCTCAAGTACCGCTACCTCGACCTGCGCCGCGAGCCGCTCCAGAAGAACCTCATGATGCGCCACGAAATAGCAAAGGCAGCCCGCGAGTACTTCTACGCAAACGGCTTCACCGAGATCGAGACCCCGATGATGATAAAGTCCACCCCAGAGGGCGCGCGCGACTACATCGTGCCGTCCCGTATCCACAACGGCAAGTTCTACGCACTGCCGCAGTCCCCGCAGATGTACAAGCAGCTCCTGATGATCGCGGGCATGGACAGATATATCCAGCTTGCACGCTGCTTCCGCGACGAGGATCTCCGCGCAGACCGCCAGCCTGAGTTCACACAGATCGACCTCGAGATGTCCTTCGTTGACGTTGACGATATCCTCGAGTGCCTGGAGGGCTTCGTAAAGCACCTCTACAAGACCGTTCTCAACGTTGATATCCCCACTCCCCTGCCCCGCCTGACCTACGACGAGGCTATGACCCGCTACGGCTCCGATAAGCCGGATACCCGCTTCGGCATGGAGATAACCGACATCTCCGATATCGTAAAGGACTGCGGATTCTCCGTATTCAAGGACGCTGTTGCAAACGGCGGCTCCGTCCGCGGTATCGTTGCAAAGGGCGCCGCTGCAAAGCTCACTCGCAAGGAGATCGACAAGCAGACCGAATTCGTACGCGGCATCGGCGCGAAGGGTCTCGCTTACGTAAGGTGGGTAGACGACGCTCCTAACTGCTCCTTCGCAAAGTTCATGGGCGAGGGCGAGCTTGAGGCTATCCTCAAGGCTCTCGGCTGCGAGAAGGGCGACGTTGCCCTCATCGTTGCAGATAAGGACAAGGTGACTCTCCCGGTTCTGGGAGCGCTTCGTCTCAAGATCGCAAAGCAGCTCGACATTATCCCCGAGGGCTGGAACTTCCTGTGGATCGTGGAGTTCCCGTTCTTCGAGTACGACGAGGAATCCGGCGAGTGGCTCGCTATGCACCACCCGTTCACAATGCCGCTTGACGAATGCATTCCCTACCTCGACACCGACAAGGCAAGGGTACGCGCAAAGTGCTACGACCTCGTGCTCAACGGCATCGAGCTTTCCAGCGGCTCCATCAGAATCACCGATCCGGAGCTTCAGCAGCATATGTTCGAAATGCTCGGCATGACCGACGAGGAGATCAATGCGAAGTTCGGCTTCCTTGTCGACGCATACAAATACGGTGCGCCTCCCCACGGCGGCGCCGGCATAGGCCTCGACAGACTTGCAATGCTGATGTGCGGCTGCGACAGCCTCCGCGACGTTACTGCCTTCCCGAAGGTTCAGAACGCAAGCGAGCTGATGAGCGAGGCTCCCTCCACTGTAAGCGAGGAGCAGCTTAAGGAACTCGGAATAGCAATTACCAACAGCGAGGAATAATTCAACAGGCGGTGTAGTTATGGATAAGCGGGAATACAAGGAACTTTCAGAGCTTGCTGCAAACGGCGGTACAAAGGCGTTCGCGCGGCTCTACGAGACGGTCTACCGCGAGATGTACTACACCGCTTTTTATACCCTCTGCGACGACGCCGACGCGGTGGAGCTGGTCACAGCCTCCGCCCGGGACGGTATGACCACGGTAAATAAGCTGCGCAGCGAGGATGCTTTCCGGGCGTTCATGTTCCGGAACCTCTGTGCGCGGATACGTACAAAGCTCCGTGAATCCCCCGTTCAGCCGGTTCCGGAAAACGGCGGATTCGACATACGCGCTGAATTCTCCAGACTCAGCGACGCAGAACGCCTTGTGGCAAGCATGTACATCGGCGCGAAGCTCCAGCCGGACGAAATATCGCTTTTCACCGGTATGAGCTCCACGGCGGTAAACAAGACCCTTGAAAAGGTGCTGACCGCATTCGAGCTTGACTGAACGGCAAATACAGAACAGGAGGTGAACGCCGGTGACGGTTTCCGAAATACGCAGCCTTATGCTTGAAAAAGTTATCCCCGAGAGCCTGCTCCCGCAGAATATCGCGGTGTGCCTTATGGACGAAAACGCCGCTCCGCCGGAGCTGGACGCGTTCACATTCCTGAACCGCCTGCGCTCCCTCGGGATAGGCTCGGCGGATTTCCTGTACCTGCTCAAGGGCTGCGGCGCTCCCGAGGAAGCGGTCTCGAAAATCGAGCAGCACCCGGATATGAACCTGCAAACGCTCATCGTCACGCTGGAAAGCTCAGGGCTTACGCCGAAGGACTACACCCGTATGCTATACACGGCGCGTCAGCTCTGGGAGCACACCATAACCATGCGTATAGACTCCGGCGAACTGGAAGCGGCGGCTGAGTCCCGACAGGAAGAACAGCCTGAGCCGCAAGATCCGGCTGGATCTGAGGAATCGACTGAGCAGGAAGCCCCCGCAGCGGAGGAATCCACACCGGAAGAGTCTGCTGAAACCACTGAGCCTACTGAGCCTTCCGAACCGCCCAGACCCGTCCGGACAGCGCGTCAGAAGAAGCGCCGCACCGAGGAATCCTACGAGGACGAATCACCCGATCAGGAAGCTCCGGTGCTGACCGCACGGCAGAAAAAACGCACAATCGACGACCTCGCGGAGGAACTCGGAATAGCGGCAGAGATCGAGGACGAACCTGAGGAAAAGTACACCGCCCGGCAGAGAAAGCGCCGGAAAGAGGAGACGGCTCCAGAAACGGAGCCCGAGCAGCCGGCGGAGGTCAGGGAGGATTCCCCGAAAGCGCGCAGGAATGCGATCATAGTCGCAGCCGCCGGCGCGGCGGCACGGGATTGCGGCGGTTCTGTTCGCGATTGACCCGCTGATGGATATTCTCGGCTTCACAGCGCCTGGAAGCTCCGGAGGAGAGTTCCAGTTCGCCTCTGATAATGCGGCGGTTTTCTCGGAAATTTACACAGCGTACACAAACGGCAGAATAAGCAGCGAAAAAACGCAGAAGCTGTCGGAAAACGAGCAGGTTTTCGGCGATATGCTGATAAACTCCGGCAAGGAGCTTGGCGTATTCAGCAGCGGAAACACGCTGTGGTCTGCGGAGCCTGACGGGATAAGCGTTTACGCGCTGGATTCCGGGGGGCTTGCGGCTCATGTGCTCCCGCCGGAGGGCGTGGAATTTGTTAAGGTCGTGCAGACTGATTCCGGCGTTACCGCGGTGTACTCCGGAGATGCGGAGTGCGGTCTCATAGGCGTGGACGACAGCGGCGAAACCTGGAGCTGCGGGCAGTCCGGAACGCTCACGGATATTTTCTGCGGCGAGGACGTCATTCGGCTCGGAAGCGTTTACACGCCGGGATTCACGAAGTCGTTCACCGTGGACGACGTACTTGAGTACCTCCCATACGGATCTAAGAACGGTCAGCTCACCGCGTTCTCCCCTGCTGAAATCGCGGTGAGCGACTCGGCGGACGGTTGCAGCTACGCAGTCTGGGGCGAGTACGCCGCTGAAAACGGCGAACAGAAAAAGCGCCTTGCCGCGCTCGGCTCCCCGATATACAGCGGCGCGGAGAGCTTCACCGCCGCAATGACCCGCGAAAACGGCTCAGCTGAACTCACATCTGACGGCGGCTGCCTTGTAAGCGCCGCGCTCCCGGAGATCACCGCCTGCGCGGCAGGAAACGGAGTCATCGCCGACGCCGAGATATACGACGGCGGCGTTACAGTGTACCTCAGGGACAGCGCCCTGAAGCCGCTCGCGGCGTTCACCACCGGCGGGGAGATAGATCATCTCCGGATAAGCGGGAATGTCGTGTACGTAGGCAGCGGCGGCTCCACTGTTATGGCGGTGGATATCTCCGATACGTCCTCACCGAAGGCGCTCGACCTCACATCGGCTGACGGCGTGGTAAGCGGAGATTACGCGCTCTGCGGCGCGGTAAGCAAAACGGGTATCACGCTGACCCTGTACAAACTTGAAAGCAAAAAGGCAGTCCAGGCGGACAGCTTCGCCAAGGCGCTGACCGCTTCCGAGCTGGAGAGCTTCCGGTTCAGCGGGACAAACTGCTTCGTGATAAACGGCACGGACTGCTCCGGCGCGGCATACCGCTACTTCGACGGCGTTTCAGTCGTCGACGAATTCGCGGAACTGGGACGTTCCCGCAGCCTGCACACCCTCTACGACGACAAGACAGGCTACACCGGCGCGGCCGTTGTTGACGGCAGTCTGAAGCTGCTCAGCGGAGATAAAATTCTGAATTGAACTAAAACCGGGGCGAATGCTCCGGTTTTTCTTTGAAATATTATACATAAGCGAAGGCACAGATTTTGTATATCCTACAAAAATATGAAATCTTGTTGACAGAAAATAGAGAATAGTATATAATTAGTGTATGAGAACTGATTTCCCGGAGGTGCTTTGTTGTGAAATTCAGGCAGATCTGCGCCGCGGCACTCGCAGCTGTAGTGCTGGTAAGCGGCTGCTCCAAACCAGGCACGGAAAGCGTTGATAAATATACCCGCGACGGAGAGGGACGCGTTATCCCGATCTCCGATGAATATATCCCCGCGAATTATACCCCCCGCTCCGACGACTGGAGCGTTATGCTACGCGAGATTCCAGGCAGCTTCGGTCAGGAGACCGACAAGCTGATACCCGCAGTCTACCTCACTACCTCCGACCCGTCGGCGATCATCAAGGAGGATTACGCCGACTGCACGGTTCAGATAGACGCCGGAATGACAAACGGAAGGTACGAAAGCACAGAAGCGCTCACCGGAAAGATACGCGGCAGGGGCCACTCCACCTGGGAATGGCCGAAGAAGCCCTACAAAATCAAGCTTGACGACAAAGCGTCACTGCTTGGAATGTCCGAGGCGAAGCGCTGGGTGCTCCTCGCGAATTACGCCGACGAATCCATGCTGAGGAACACCACCGCGTTTGAAATGGCGCGTTCCCTCGGAAGCTTCCGTTTCGTGCCGCACGCTATCCCGGTGGACGTCTATATGAACGGGATATATCAGGGAGTATACACGCTCGGCGAGCAGCTTGAAGTCAAGACATCGCGGATTGCGATAGACGACAGCCTCGCGAATGTCGAGACCGGATACCTTCTTGAGATAGGCGGCGCAGACCCCTCCACCGATAAGGAAGGCTGGAATTACTTCAATCTGCCCTCCGGCTGCGGAGTGAACATCAAGATAAAAAGCCCCGACACCGAGGAGGATCCACAGGCTGACTACCAGTGGACGCAGAAGCACTTCGACTTCATCTACGACTATATGTGCAAGGCCGACACCGCAATAACCACCCTGGACGGCTATGAAAAGTACATCAACGTAGACAGCTTCATCGACTGGTTTCTGGTGCATGAGCTGAGCTACAATCTTGACTCCTGCTTCCGCCGGAGCTGCTACATAACAAAGCCTACCCTCAGCCGTCTTGAAATGGGGCCTATATGGGACTTCGACCTGGCCTTCGGCAATATGTACATGGATAATCCGAAGTACGACGACTGGGCTACGATAGGCAGCATGGACAGCAGCAGCTACATCGGCGTTACATGGTTCAACTACCTCATGACCGACGAGGATTTCCGGAACAAGGCGCGCACACGCTGGAACGATGTCCGCGATACGATGGTGAACGCAGCGCTCGGCACCATAGACGCCTACAAGCCGATGGTGATACCCTCCGCTGAGGAGAACTTCGAGATTTGGAACACTCTGGGCGTGGCAAACGGATTCCAGCCGCTGACGATGAAAAACTGCAACACCTATCTTGACCAGGTGCTGTATCTCAGGAAGTTCATCAACAACCGCGCAAAGTGGATCGACGAAAATCTATAAGCATATCCCCGCAGAACACCTGCGGGGATATTTGTGTATTTTTCACAATTGACAACCTCCGTATTGTATGTTATAATAAGCGACGTAAAATTATGATGTGGATTTTTCCGGACGCGCTCCCCTTTTCGCCACACAGCATATGCTGTGTGGTTTTTTTGTGCGATTTTCCGGGTAGGAGGTAAAATGGACAACACCTTTATGAAGGAAAAACCGGTGCTGCCGCTGCTGCTTTCAATGGCGCTGCCGATGGTAATTTCAATGCTTGTGAACTCGCTGTACAACATCGTGGACAGCCTGTTCGTCGCCAAAATAAGCGACAGCGCAATGACCGCGCTGTCGCTGGTGTTCCCGGTGCAGAATTTCATCAACGCCGCCGGGATCGGCTTCGGAGTTGGAATAAACGCCGTGATCGCGTTCTACTCCGGCGCGGGCGACAAGGAGCGCGCAGACCGCGCAGCTACGCTCGGAGTGCTTCTTGCAGCTATCCACGGAGTTATACTCACCGTTGTCAGCATTCTGATAATGCCGCCGTTCCTCGGAGCTTTCACCAACGACCAGGAGGTAATACAGCTCGGACTTCAGTATTCTAATGTCGCGTTTCTGTTCTCGGTAGTGATAAATCTCGGCATGGCATTCGAGAAAATATTCCAGGCGGTAGGCAGCATGAAAACCTCAATGGTGAGCCTGCTGTGCGGCTGTATCGTCAACATTATCCTCGACCCTATGATGATCTTCGGCTGGGGATTCCCCGAAATGGGTATCAAGGGTGCCGCGCTTGCCTCCGGAATCGGCCAGAGTATTTCTCTTGCAATTTATATCGTCGTGTACTTCCTGCGGCCGATAAGCGTGAAACTCAGCAAACAGCACCTCTCCCCCGACGGCAGAATGATAGGCAGGCTGTACTCAATAGGTGTTCCCGCGGCGCTGAACCTCGCGCTGCCGTCAATACTCATCTCAGCGCTGAACGCAATTCTGGCGGCGTTCTCCGAGGTGTACGTCCTGGTTCTGGGAATATACTACAAGCTGCAAACCTTCCTGTATCTTCCCACAAGCGGAATAATCCAGGGAATGCGCCCGCTTATCGGATACAATTACGGCGCCGGAGAGTATAAGCGCGTCAGCCAGCTTTTCCGCATTGTTCTGCTAATGAGCTGCGGTATAATGACGGTCGGCACCGCCATCTGCCTGCTGATACCCGGTCAGCTAATGGGAATGTTCACTGACAGCCCCGACGTCATCGCCGCCGGAGAGACCGCTCTGCGCATAATCAGCGCGGGATTTATCGTGTCGTCGGTGTCCGTTACGGCCTCTGGTTCGCTTGAAGGGCTTGGCAAGGGAGTTCCGTCGCTTATAATCTCGCTGTGCAGGTTCATTGTGGTGATAATTCCGGCGGCGTTCCTGCTCAGCCGCGCATTTGAAGTAAACGGCGTCTGGAACGCATTCTGGGTAACTGAGCTGATAACCGCCGTTATCTCGCTGTTCATTTATAAGAAGTCGGTAAAACTGCCGTCGGAAGCTAAGAAGTAAAGGTCACCTCTAAACAAAATTACAGGCAGGAACATTATGGCTCCTGCCTGTTTGTCGTTTGATAAGGGGAACCTCTAAAAACCGGTGTGAAAAGCAAAAATGGGCAGAGTGTGCCAGATTCTAGGAAAGCCGACGAAGTAAGGCTGTATGCCTTACGAGGAGGTTTGACGACGAAGATGGTGCGCACTGCACATTTTCGCTCACATGAGGTTTTTAGAGGTGACCATAATATAATTCCGCTCACTTGACCGGAAGCCCCGCCGAGCATTGCGTTATTTCTTTTCAGCGTCGCGGTGGAGAGTTCTGACCCTCAGCCCTTTCTCCCGGAGATACGCCGCGGTAAGCTCTGCAAATGTAACGCTGCGGTGCTTTCCGCCGGTGCAGCCGAACGCGATGACAAGACGGCTCTTGCCCTCGGTGACGTAGTGCGGAATCAGGAAGGATATCAGGTCGAACAGCTTGTCCCGGAGCTCCTGCGACTGCGGGAAGCTCATAACGTAATCCTGAACTTCCTTTTCAAGCCCGGTCTTGTGCTTAAGCTCCGGAACGTAGAACGGATTCGGCAGGCAGCGGACATCGAAAACAAGGTCAGCCTCCTGCGGGGAGCCGTACTTGAACCCGAACGACATGCAGCTAACGATCATTCCGTCAGAAGCCTTCTCGAGGAACAGACCCGCGATCTGCTCCTTGAGCTGCCCCGTGCTGAGCATCGTGGAATCAATTATGTAGTCTGCATTGAGGCGTATCTTGCTGAGAAGCTCCGCTTCCGCGTCGATAGCCTTGCCGATGTCTCCGCCGGATACCTCGTCGAGCGGGTGCTTGCGGCGGGTCTCCTTGTAGCGCTTCATCAGCACCTCGCGGGAAGCCTCCAGGAACAGCACCTTTACGTCTATTCCGCGGATATGCAGCTTCGTGATGCACTCTTCCAGCTTGAAGAACATCGCGCCGCCGCGTATATCAGTGACTATCGCGACCTTTGTTATCTCGGCGTTTTCATTGCACATCGCGGCGAAATCCGGGATAAGCTGCGGCGGCATATTATCTATGCAGAAAAAACCGATGTCCTCCAGCGCCTTCATCACCGAGGATTTACCCGAGCCGGAAAGCCCGGTCACTATAACGAATTCCATCTGTTGCTCCTTTTCTGGGTCAGGTAACTGCTATTGAAGGATCAGCATTTCGCATTCCAGCTCAACGCCCTTCTTCTCGAGGACTACGCGCTTTACCTCGTTCACCACCGCCATCACGTCCTCAAACGTAGCGTGGCCGCGGTTGATAACAAACCCGCTGTGCTTCTCGCTGACCTGCGCTCCGCCGATGGTGAATCCCTTCAGACCGCACTCCTCGATAAGCGCGGCTGCAAAATATCCCTCCGGACGCTTGAACGTGCTTCCGCAGCTCGGGAAGTTCAGCGGCTGCTTGTCGCGGCGGCGCTGCATAAGCTCCTCCATACGGGATTTTATCTCAGCCTTGTCGCCGGGGACGAGTTCCATCGTGACCGAGGTTATAACCATGCTGCTCCCGCTGAAAACGCTGTGGCGGTAGGTAAGCTGCATTTCCGCAGCGGACATCTCGTGTATCTCCCCGTCGCCGCCGACGTACCGGCATGAGGTCACGACGTCCTTCATCTCGCCGCCGTACGCCCCGGCGTTCATGTAGAGCGCTCCGCCCAGGGAGCCGGGAATCCCGTACGCGAACTCCAGCCCGGTCAGCGAGTGTTCCAGGGCTGCGGAACACAGCGCGTACAGCGGGACTCCCGCCCAGGCGGTGAGAACGTTTCCGCGCACCTCGACCTCCGGCTTCTCGCCGGAAAGCAGGATCACAGCCCCGCGCCAGCCTGCGGAGCTTACCAACAGGTTGCTCCCCCTGCCGAGGATAAAGTGCGGGATATTCTCGCTGCGGCACAGCCTAAGCACGGTCAAGAGCTGTTTCTCGTCAGCGGTTTTTACGAGCAGGTCGCAGGCTCCGCCTATCTTCATGGAAGTATATGGAGCGAGCGCCGCGTTTTCCTCGTAGGGAATGCCGTCGTTCCGGCAGGCAGCGATCAGTTGGGAATAGTTCAAGGTGTGACCTCCGGTGTGTAGTAGAATTTTGCCGACGCCGCACAAACATGTCCTCCGCGCAGCGCTGACCTGATATAGATTATGCCGGTAACGCTGCTGTCATTCCGCGAAGGAGAAAACTGCCTCGCTGTCCTCAATGGCGGCGTACACGCTGCGGAGCGCTTCCTGCGCCGCGCCGTAAAGCTCGAAATGTGCAAGCTCCACGTCCTCGCCGCCGTTTATCACGGCGAAGATGGAGCTTTCGTTTATGTAGAGGTGGCTGCTCTCGACCAGACGCATGCCGTCCTGTGAAAGAAAAAACATACCGTCTCCTTACTCAGCGAGGGTGTAGAGGAACGCCGCGCCGATTATACCTGCGTCGTTTCCGAGCTGGCAGATACCGAGCTTTGTCGACCTCTTGGGGTCGACGCAGTAGCTTTCCTCTGCGATTATCTTCTCAAGCGGCTTGATGAGGTTGTCGCCCTCCTTGCAGATTCCGCCGCCGATGAGGAGTATCTCTGGCTGGAAAGTATTTACGATGTTTGTAAGTCCGCAGCCGAGGTAGGATATGTACATATCAACGACTCCGGAAGCGCTCTTATCGCCTGCGCGCCAGCCGTCGAACGCGGTCTTGCCGTCGACGTTATTGATATCTCCGGAGCATATCTCCCACATCTTGCTGGACTTGTCGGCTTCCATAGCTTCCTTGGTCATGTTGATGAGCGCGGTAGCGGAGGAATACGCCTCGAAGCAGCCCTTGCGTCCGCAGTTGCAGGGTCTGCCGCCGTAGTGGACAACGGTGTGTCCCAGCTCGGCGCCGCAGTAGTTGAATCCGGTGTAGATCCTGCCGTCGATGATGATACCGCCGCCTACGCCGGTTCCGAGTGTGACTACTACAACGTCCCTGCAGCCCTTGCCTGCGCCCGCGAGGACCTCGCCGAACGCCGCCGCGTTAGCGTCGTTTTCAACGTAGACCTGCTTGCCGAGGCGTGCGCCGATGAGCGAACGCAGGTCTGTGTTGCGGAATCCGAGGTTGCAGGAATACAGAACCACGCCCGTATCGCGGGAAGCAGTGCCTGGGGTTCCGATACCGATGGAGTTCAGCTCGTCGATAGTTACCTTCGCGTCGTTAAGAGCCTTCCAGACGGTCTCCGCGATAGAATCCGCGATCTCCTCCGCCGGACGCGGGAGGTCGGTCTTGCAGGTTGCCTTGGCTACGATATTGTAATTTTCATCGACCAGACCGACTTTGATGTTAGTTCCGCCGAGGTCGATACCTATATTGTACTTCATTAAAATACACCTTTCTTTTAAATTCGGAATTATGAATTCGGAATTCGGAATTTCGGTGTCCGCTCCGCGGACTGATTTCAATTATTCCAAAATCGGACAACAGCAAAGGAAACGGAAATGTCCGTTATATATTGCTTTTGGAATCCGTCCCGCGAAGCGGGACACATTTATTCCGAATTCCGCATTCCGAATTCCGAATTAATTTTAAATGTTGAGGTCTGACATGATCTCCTCGCTGTCGGAGTCGATCCCGAGCTGATGGAGCAGGTCCTTTGCAGCGTTGTAGCCCATCTTCTTCATACGGTTGTTCATAGCGGCTACCTCGAGAATAACTGCAAGGTTACGGCCGGGCTTTACCGGGATAGTGAGCAGCGGCACCTTAACGCCGAGGATAGTCATATAGTGTGTATCCACGCCCATTCTGTCGTAGGTCTTTTCGGGGTTCCACAGCTCCAGCTCGACCACCATGTCGATCTTCTCGTTGAGCTTAACAGCGCCGACGCCGAATAGCTGACGCGCGTTGATGATACCGATGCCGCGCAGCTCGAGGAAGTGACGGATATTGTCCGGAGAGCTTCCCACCAGGGTGATGTTGGACGCCTTCTTGATCTCTACCGCGTCGTCGGCGATGAGTCTGTGACCGCGCTTTACAAGCTCGATTGCGGTCTCGCTCTTACCTACGCCGCTCTCGCCGAGGATAAGGACGCCCTCGCCGTAGATCTCAATAAGAACTCCGTGGCGGGTGATACGCGGAGCGAGCTGAAGATTCAGGAAGTTAACCAGCTTAGATGTGAAAACCGATGAGGATTCGTCGGTGCGTAGCAGGGTTGTCTCATGCTCCTTCGCGCTCTCGACAAGCTCAGGGAACACGTCCAGGTCGCGGGTGATGATAAGCGCCGGGAACTTGTAGCTCAGCAGGTTGTCGATACGCTCGCGGCGTACGTTAGGCTCCAGGGTCGAGAGGTAGGAATGCTCTGTTCTGCCCATCACCTGGATACGCTGCTTGTCGAAGTACTCGTAAAATCCAGCGAACTGCAGACCGGGTCTGTTTATCTCATGGTCGGAGATAAGGGTATTGCCGCCGTCATCCGGCATGTATATAACTTCCAGCTTATATTCGTCGATTATTTTCTGAAGTGGGAACGAAAATTCCCGGTTGATCTCATCAAAAGGCATAAAAATGTTCCTTTCCCGTATTTTGATAGCGGCGCACAAAGCCACGATTATATTATACAACGATTCGCTGATTATTTCAAGGGATTTTGTGAAATTTATATGGGAACCTCTAAAAACCGGTTTGAAAAGGGAAAATGGGTAGAGTGCGCCGA
>ENA-ORMR01001842-ORMR01001842.1-human-gut-metagenome-genome-assembly--contig:-NODE-1842-length-14918-cov-4.820359_pt1 | contig 14918 bp, 16 predicted proteins | sample MGYA00242107_ERZ509003 | MGnify/ENA primary metagenome ERZ509003 (study PRJEB26280, sample SAMEA2338699) | human gut metagenome | biome: human gut; feature: human-associated habitat; material: faeces... | reverse complement strand
GAGCACCAAATGCATCCCCAATAACCGTCGGCTGCAATTTCGTTCTCTTTCAAGACTTTAACCGTTGCGGTAAACCTCGTTTGTTCTTCAGTGCCCCAATGTTCTTTCAAAACATCTTTGGACGGCAGAAATCCGGATTTGCCGTTTAAGCGCATCTTTTCGGCAAACTTTTTGACTTCATTCCATATGGTATCTGAAACATTGTTTCCCGAACGGCACGCTAAGGCAACCATCACGCCGGAAAGAAGCTGAATTCCCCAGAGTTCGTGTTTGCGGCTCAGGTTCAGTCCATTTTCGACGGTTAGTACATTGCCGCGGCGATACACCAATGGCAGTTCCGTCGGTATCAAACCGGTTTTATCCTTACCCCGGTTGTTAAACCAATCTATCAGTTCTTTGTCGCTGATGTTCAGTTCCGAAAGAACCTTTTCCAGTTTTTCAAATTTTTCCATAATAAGATATTTTAACGTAATAAACAATTTTATAAATAAGTTCTTTACCCATAACATTCCGTTGACAAAAAGTCAATTATTTTGTTAATTTTTGTCGTAATTTAATAGTGATTTGAGGATGATGTAAGATAAATAATTTGGCACCGTGCCATAAAAAAAACTCCCCATTGGGGAGTGGCGTACCGCTGCGTAAAAAGCTGTTGCACAGCTTAACTGCGCGGTAGTCGTTTGAATTGTAACGCTCATCGGCTCACTCTCGTTTCGCCGCTTCGCTGACAATTCTATACCGCGCCATAAAAAAACTCCCCAACGGGGAGTTTTTTTATGGCGCGCCCTAGACGATTCGAACGTCTGACCCACAGCTTAGAAGGCTGTTGCTCTATCCAGCTGAGCTAAGGGCGCATGGATGACTTTTATTCTGGAACGAAATATAAACTTTTATAAAAAGCAAGTCAAGCTTAAAATAATATCAAAATTGTAATCAACGGAGTTTGCAACCGCAATAATTTTGCGAATAAAGCTGCAGTTCTTTAATCAGGTTCTCCCGGAGTTCCTGCATGCCGTGTTTGCGGCCTTCAATATGAACATAGGGGATGCCTGTTTCTTCCGAGGCTTTGGCTGCAGCGGCATTGACCTGATTCAGATTTTTATAGCGGGAAACGCCCAAAACGGAGGCGACGGCATCGAAACCGTTGGCTTTGGCGTATTCCATAATTCTTTTCAGCCGCAGGTAAAAGCAGACGGAACAACGGGCACCGCGTTCCGGCTCGTTTTCCAATCCTCGGACGGCTTCGCACCAGCGGGAATTGTCATATTCCAGTTCAATAAAGGGGATACCGTAGCAGCCGCAGACCCGTTTGTTTTCTTCCAAACGTTTGAAATATTCCGCCTCCGGTCGGATATTCGGATTATAAAAGGCAACCGTCAAATTCATGCCGGTTTCGGCCGCTTTGGCGATTACGGCGCAAGAGCAGGGTGCACAGCAGGAAAGCAGCAGAACTTTTTCCGTTCCGGGCATGTCAGACGGCTTCCGGTTTGACGGCGTTTTTCTGTTCGCCGAGTTCGTTGAGGTATTTTTCGGCCTCAAGGGCGGCGACACAGCCGCTGCCGGCGGCGATGATTGCCTGACGGTATTGCGGGTCGCGGACGTCGCCGGCGGCGAAAACGCCTTTGATACTGGTTTCGCAGCTGTTGTGTTTGGTTACGATGTAGTTTTCCTTGTCCAGATGCAGATGTCCTTTAACCAAATCCGTATTGGGGTGGTGTCCGATGGCAATGAAGACGCCGTCGACGGCGACGTCCGTCGTATTGTCAGTTTTGACGTTTTTCAGCCTGAGGCCTGTTACGCCGAGAGGGCTTTCCGTGCCGAGGATTTCTTCGACGACGCAGTTCCAGATAACGTTGATTTTGTGATTTTGAGCGACGCGTTCCTGCATGGTTTTGTCTGCGCGGAAAGCGTCACGGCGGTGGATAATCGTGACGTTTTTGGCAAAATTGGTCAGATAGAGCGCCTCTTCCAGTGCGGAATTGCCGCCGCCGACAACGGCGACATTGCGGTTGCGGTAAAAAAAGCCGTCGCAGGTCGCGCAGGCCGAGACGCCAAAGCCGCGGAATTTTTCTTCGCTGGGCAGACCGAGCCAGCGTGCGGAAGCTCCGGTGGCAATAATCAGAGAATCGCCGACGAAAGAATTGGCGTTTTCGGAAGAACAGACAAACGGCCGATGTTCAAAATCGATTTCGGTAATCGTGTCGTCAATCATCTGCACGCCGACATTTTGCGCCTGATCGCGCATGCGCTGCATCAGTTCGCCGCCCTGAATCGGTTCGGGAAAACCCGGAAAGTTCTCAACTTCGGTCGTAATGGTCAATTGGCCGCCGACCTGCGTTCCGGAAACCAGAACCGGTTTGAGGCCGGCGCGGGCCGCGTAAATGCCGGCAGTGTATCCGGCGGGGCCGGAACCGATGATGAGGACTTTTGATTTATATTCAGCCATTCTTATTCTCCGTTATTTTGAATGTCCTTAATATAAAGCCGGCATTTTTATCTTTCAAGCAATTAAAAAGCAAAGCGGATAATTTGTCCGCTTTGAAAAAATTAAGGCTTTTTCTGCGCTTTTTACAACTTGATACTGTTTTCCTTGAGAAAATCGGCAACGCCCTGCGGCGTCGGGCGCATCCCTTTGTCCCCCTGATGCCATCCGGCAGGGCAGACTTCGCCGTGTTCTTCAATGAATTGCAGAGCGTCAATGACCCGCAGCGTTTCGTCGACGTCGCGGCCGATGGACAGGTCGTTGACTATCTGATGGCGGATGATACCGGTTCTGTCAATCAGAAACGAAGCGCGGAGCGCGGCGCCGTCTTCGTCGAGGACGCCGTAATCGTGAGAGATTTCCTTGGTAATATCGGAGACCAGCGGAAATTTGATGTCGCCGATGCCGCCGGCATCAACCGGCATTTTCTTCCAGGCCAGATGCGAATGTTTTGAATCAACGCTGACGCCTATTACTTTGACGCCGCGCTTGTTAAATTCTGCCAGCCGGTTGTTGTGGGCGATGATTTCCGACGGGCAGATGAACGTAAAGTCGGCAGGGTAAAAGAAAAGCAGGCCGTATGCGCCGCGTATGTATTCGGAAAGGTGAAATTCGTCGTCGACGGCGTTGTCGGGCATAACGGCGGGGGCGATGAAGTCCGGCGCGTATTCGCGAACCAGAACCGAATTGCCGCAGCAGCCGTCTTCGTCATCGTCTTGCTCATGGACGATCAGGCGGTTGCAGAGCAGAGTGTTGACGGCATATTCGCCGTTTTCGAAACAATCGCAGTTCAGCGTGTTTTCGTCTTCGTCGTCTTCCGAACAGGTACAGCCGAAGTCATGCGGCATATTGTTGGGATAGGAGCAGCCGCATTTGTCATCTTCACTGCAGTCGCATTTGTCCGCATAGTCGTATTCGTAGGTGCAGTCCTTGTTGTCAGCCATTTTCTTCTCCTGCAAAAAAATTAAAGCCGGTTGTGCATAACCGGCTTCAATATATTTATTGACAGATGAATTTTAAAGGCTGTCTATTTGTAAATGACCTCGAGAATTTCGAAAGATTTTCTGCCGCCGGGCGCGACGTATTCGGCAACGTCGCCGACTTCTTTGCCGATGAGTGCTTTGGCCAGCGGCGAAGACAGGGAAATTTTGTTTTTCTCGATGTTGGCTTCATAGTCGCCGACAATCTGGTACGATTTTTCGGCGTCGGTGTCTTCGTCGACGACAACGACGGTGGCGCCGAAACGGATGACGTTTCCGGTATTCTGGGACGGATCGATAACCTGAGCGCGGCTGATGACGGCTTCAAGTTCCTGAATGCGTCCTTCGATGAAGCTCTGCTTTTCCTTAGCGGCGGAGTATTCGGCGTTTTCCGAGAGGTCGCCGTGCGAACGCGCTTCGGCAATGGCGGCGATGATGTTGGGGCGGTCAACGCCTTTCAGGTGCTTCAATTCGGCTTCCAGAGCCACAAAACCGTCTTTAGTCAAAGGAAACTTATCCATTTTATTACTCCTAAAAAAATTATTGCCCGCAAATTTCTTTGTCGGGTCAGTACCTTGAAAAAAGTTAGAAAAATCAAGCTGCGACAAACCGGGTTGGAATCTGTCACAGCCTTTTGTTGCTTATTTGCCGGCTAATATAGCACAGAAATAAAATACTTCAAGCCTTTTATTTTTTTGTTACCGACGGTCAAAAAGTCTGTACAAAAGTTTAGGGTGTGGTATAAGAAAAAAGCTAAATGCTTTGACTTTAAAGGAGAAAATTCGTGAAAAAACTTTATCTTGCTTCAGCCCTGGCCACTGTTTTGACGTTGTCTTCCAACGCCATGGCCATTGACAGCACCGGCTGCGGACTCGGTTCGATGGCCTGGAGAGGACAGAGCGGTACGGCGCCGCAGATTTTGGCGGTTACGACCAACGGTTCTTTCGGTACCCAGACTTTCGGCATTTCTTCCGGTACTTCGGGCTGTGATCAGAACGGCCGCATTACCGGCGGAACGCAGAGAATGGTTCTGAACTTTTTGGAAAACAATATGGAGCAGTATGCGCTTGACGCTTCCCGCGGTGAGGGCGAAACCCTTGATACGCTGGCCGGCATTATGGAAGTCGACAAGAGCGAGCTGGCGGCCAAGGTTCACGACAATTTCGCCTTCATTTTTCCGAACGACAATGTTGATGCGGTTGAAGTTACTTTGAACCTGTTCAAGGTTATGAACGCTTAGTTTCTGGATGCGGAGCCGCTCTGCCGGAAGGGAGGGCGGCTTTTTTCGTCTTATGTTTATGCGAAAGGGCAGAATAAAAAAATTTGCGAGCGCGCTGCTGGCGGCGGGGATGTGGTCTGCGTCGGCCCAAGCCGGCGTTGAGGCCGATCCGCAGTGGCTGGCTCTCGGACATTATCGCCCGCAGTTGTTCGGCAGCCTGGAAAGCACGATTGACACGCCGAACTTTTTTTTGGCCCCGGACGGCAAGAATAATCCGAAGGCGGAACTTGAGGCAACCGCCGCTTTGTTCAACGAAGGCCGGAATATTGATAAAATGTGCGTTTTTCCGGCTCGTTATAAATTTTTAAAAGCACAGGGGCTGACGAAAACAAAATTTCCGGAATGCAAAGAATATGAGGAATTTCGCCGGGATTTGCGTCCGGCGGGCGTGACGCTTCTGTTTACGGATGCCTATATGAATAATCCGTCGTCGCTGTTCGGTCATACGCTGATGCGCATAGACACCTCGCGCAAGAGAACGCAGCTGCTGGCGCACGGCGTTAACTATGGTGCGTTTACGGCCGGGCAGGAAAATTCGGTGCTTTTTGCGGTGTGGGGACTTACCGGCGGGTTCTACGGCGGATTTACGGTTAAGCCGTATTATGACATCATCAATACCTACAATAACTTGGAAAACCGTGACATTTGGGAGTACAACCTCAATTTGACGCCGGAAGAGCTGGATATGTTCGTGGCGCATTTGTGGGAGGTTGGTCAGACGCAGACCCGTTATTATTTTTTTACCGAAAACTGCTCCTATATGCTGATGGAAGTTCTGGACGCAGTGCGTCCGTCGCTGAAACTTGCTGACGATTTCCCTGTACAGGCCATTCCCCTGGATACGGTCAAGGCGGTAAAAAGCCGTCCGGGATTGGTCAAAAGCGTTAATTACAGGCCGTCGCGCCAATCGAAAATCCGCTATCGTTTCAAACAGATGAACAGAGCGCAAAAACAAGCCTATTATGAGGCGATACGGCGGCAGAACTGGGCGTTGGCCGGGCTTGAGGAAGATGAAAAGGCCGACGTGCTGGAGACGGCCTATCAGTATGTTCAGTATCAGTATGTGGCCAAAGATTTGGAACTGAAAGAGTATCGGCGGCGCAGTTTTCAGAGTTTGAAAGCCAGAAGCGAAATCAGTCGGGCGCCGCATTTTGCGGAGCATGACGCGGGCAGGCCGCCGGAAACCGGACACGATTCAATGCGGGCCGTTATCGGAACCGGCGGCCGCAACGGGGAGGCTTTTCAGGAGATTCAATATCGGCCGGCCTATCATTCGCTGACCGATGACAATTACGGTTTTCTGCGCGGCGCGGAGATCAACTTTTTAAACGCAACGCTGCGACATTATGACAACCGTGACAAGACGGTCTTGCAGAAACTGGATTTGGTCGGGATTAAGTCGCTTTCGCCGGCCGATTTGATGTTTCTGCCGACTTCGTATACGATTATGGCTGATATAGAGCGGGTCTATGATCCGCAGACGGAGAAAGAAGGCTATGCTTTCAACCTGAAAGTCGGCGGCGGTCTGACCTATGCGCTGACCGACGAGTTCTGGGTTTATGCCATGAACAGTTTATACGGGAGTTACGGCGGCTTTCTGCCTCATGACCAATGGGCTGGGATTGGTTTTGCCGGCGGCGTTTATGCCGATTTCGGACGCTGGCGGCTATTGGCGGAAGCCGAAAAGGTATTTGCAACCTCGCATTTTGCCGAGAGCATGAAATATTCGGCGGAGGCGGCCGTAAGCATGACACGTAATACCGCATTGGCGGTCAGTTACAAATATCAGGTCAATTACGGACATGACATTGACGAGTTTATGACTTCGCTGCGCTTTTATTTTTGAGTTTTATTTCTTTGCCAACTGGCGGGCGCGCAGCGATTTGACAAAATCGCGGGCGGCTTTTTCGTGTCCCGGGCCGCTGGTCTGTACCTGCAGGTTCAATCCGGGGGCGATGTTGCCGGTAATGTAGCTGAAATCGTGATCCTTGTCTTTGCCGTCAAAAACCAGATAACTGCTGCCGTCGATGTCCAGCACGCTGAAATCTTTAAGGCTCATTATGCAGTCGTTGAGGGCAACCAATGAAAGTTCCGGTACTTTTTCGCCGGCTTTGATGATGCGGATAAATTCGGCGGTATTGTTGACAAGGGTCGGATTTTGGTTGACGTCAAACTGCAGGGAATTGTCGTTGACGGTTTTGGAACCTTTGACGGTCAGGAATTCGCCCTGTTCAACCTTGGTGTTGGGCAGATTCAGTTCGTCGACCGAACGGGCGACGTCTTTGGACAACTGTTCGGAAGCCTTGGAAAAAGTCCGGTTGTTTTCCATGGCCTGCATTACCGGCGTAATCGATTCCAGCAGCTGCGACATGGTCTGTGCCATGCTGCGGGCAAGTTCGGGCATAACTTTTTCGAAAGCGGCGTTCATCTGCTCTACGGACTTGTTCATTTGCGCACTGCTTTGTTCCAGAGCCTTTTCAACATCGGCGCCAATCAGTCGGTCGCCGGCGAGCGCCGTACCGGAAACGAGCATTAAGGACAGGGCGAAAGCCAAACTGTGTTTCATTTTTTTCCTCCCGTGGCAGTTTTTTTTCAATATAGCACTTTAATTCAAAATTTACAGAGCGCAAAGCAAATTTTAACCGTTGATTTTTTGTCGGCAAGCTAGTATCCTCTTGGCAATTGTAATATTTGCAAAGGAGAAGGACAATGTTGAGAGAAGAATTGCAGAAGGCTTTGAAAGAATCAATGCTGAACAAGGATACGGATACGGTCAGCGCCGTACGTCTGATTATTGCGGGAATGAAGGAAAAAGACGTCGATGCGCGCGGCAAGGGCCTGAAAGAAGCAAGCGATGCCGATTTGATGTCGATGATGCAGAGCATGATTAAACAGCGCAACGATTCAATAAAAATGTATGTCGACGGCAAGCGTGAAGATCTGGCCGCTAAGGAACGCAAGGAAATCAGCATTATCGAGCGCTTTTTGCCCAAGCAGATGAGCGATGCGGAAATCGAAACTGCCATCAGGGGCATTATTGCCGAAACCGGTGCCGCTTCCATGAAAGACATGGGCAAGGTTATGGGAGCCCTGAAAGCCAAATATGCCGGACAGCTGGATTTCGGAAAAGCCAGCGGAATGATTAAGAATCTGCTTGGCTGAGGCTTTTTGAATGGCTTCGGCGGATTTGCAGAAATTTTTGGATGAACTGCGCGCCCGCATATCGATTGTCGATGTGGTGGGCGCGAAGGTCAAGCTTGTCCGCAAGGGACGAGAATATCAGGCTTGCTGTCCGTTTCATAATGAAAAAACGCCGTCGTTTACGGTTAACGAAGCCAAGGGATTTTACCATTGTTTCGGCTGCGGCGAAGGCGGCGACGTTATCAAATTCGTTCAGCAGTACGAATCCTGCACTCGCATGGAAGCGCTGGAAATGCTGGCGAAACGCGCCAATATTCCCATGCCGGAAACGTCAAGAGCTCGCAACGACGCCGACTACGAACGGCGAAAAAAGCAGCGTGATACTTACATGCAAATTTTGCGCGATGCCGCAGTGTTTTACTACAAAACTTACCACAGCGAGCGGGGCAAAATTGCAAGTGACTATATGACAGGGCGAGGCTTTAACCTCGATACGGTCAAAAAATTCGGCATCGGCTATTCGCCGGACGGCTATTCGCTTATAAACGCATTGGAGCATAAGTACAAAAGAGAAGACTTGCTCGGCTCGGGTGTGGCAAAGGAATCCAAAAACGGAAACTTGTACGACGCGCTGGCAGGGCGGCTCATTGTTCCAATTTTCAACATGCAGGGCAAGGTTATCGCCTTTGGCGGAAGAGGTTTGGATGAGCGAACCGTAGGGCAAGGCAAGTACAAAAATACTTCCGAAACGCCGCTTTTCCACAAGCAGGACAATTTGTTTGCAATCAACTTTGCCAAGCAGGAAAAACAACAAGCCGCGCTTCCCAACATCGTAATAGTGGAAGGCTACATGGACGTAATTTCCATGTATCAGGCAGGTTTCAGGCGTGCGGTCGCGTCTATGGGGACAAGCCTAACGCAAAACCAAGCCAAGTGGCTTTCTAGGCTAACAAGTCAAATTTACGTTTGTTACGACGGCGACGCCGCAGGGCAAAAAGCCACCGTTCGAGGTATGGACATTTTGGATAAAGCCGGGCTGGAAGTCAAGGTTATGTCCGTTCCGGAAAATATGGATCCGGACGAATACATACAAAAGTACGGCGCGCAAGCGTTTGAAAAACTTATAGAGCAGGCGTTGCCCCTTCCGGACTACAAACTAGAATTGCTGGACGAGGCGTTCCCGTTGGATACGGCGGATGCGGTAAAACGCAACGAGTATTTGCCAAAGTACGTAAACGGCGCAATATCCATGCTAAAACAGTTGGACGACGTTCGTCAGGCACAGTACGTCAAAGCCGTATCGCTAAAAACCGGCTATTCCGAAGATTTTCTTCGTAGGAAACTTGCCGGCATTGCAGTTGCCGAGGAGGAAGCTGCTCAAAAGCCAACCGAGCAGCAACCTTCTGCGCCGGAAACGGCGGAAATAAAGGCAAAATACTTTGTGGCGGCTTGCTTGCTTGCAGGTGAAAGTTACGCCTCTTGGGATGAAATGCCGATATGCGAAACGCCCTTTTTGAAGCAACTGTTCGACTACTTGCAGCAGTCGTATCAAAAGGGAGAAATACCCTCGGCGGACATGATCTACACAGTTTGTCCGGATGCGTCCAAAGCCGAGTATAACGCGGTGCTCGGCATAGACCTAAGTCCCAAAAAGCAGGCAATCAACAAAGCGTGCTACGCCGAGTGCAAAAAACTTATCGAGGTGCAAAGGTTAAAGCAGCAGCGCAACGACCTTCTTGCCGAAATCAAACAGCACCCGGAGCGCACGGATTTACTATCGACGCTTGCGGAAATCACCTCAAAAATCAATGCATAAATATGCACGAATACTTGTGAACATAAGTTAAAAGGAGATAAAATGGAAGTAAACCAAGAGTATTTGCAAAATATGCTCAAAGAAATTAAGGAAAGCGGCAACGACACCGTCACTTACGAGGAATTGGAGGCAAAACTGGAAAAAACCGACATCACCCCGGAACAAAATGCCGAATTGTACAAGTATTTGGAAAACAACGGAATCAAAATCGTCGATTCGTTCGAAAAGGACAATCGCGCGTTGTACAAATCCATCGGCGACGTGGCGGTGGACGATCCGGTAAAGATGTACCTCAAAGATATCGGCAAAGTGCCTCTTTTGTCAGCCGAGGAGGAAGTCGCGTTGGCAAAGCGTATGCTGGAAGGCGACGAGGACGCAAAACGTCGTTTGTCGGAAGCCAACCTTCGTTTGGTTGTATCGGTTGCCAAGCGTTACGTTGGTAGGGGCATGCTGTTTTTGGATTTGATTCAAGAAGGTAACTTGGGACTTATGAAAGCCGTTGCCAAATTCGACTATACCAAGGGCTTCAAGTTCAGCACGTACGCCACTTGGTGGATTCGTCAGGCAATCGTTCGTGCCATTGCCGATCAGGCCCGCACGATTCGTATCCCAGTACATATGGTGGAAACAATCAACCGTCAGGTTCGCGCACAACGCGCCCTGTTGCAGGAATTGGGCAGAGAGCCTACTCCGGAAGAAATTGGCGAATATATGGGTATCCCCGCCGAAAAAGTGGTGGAAATTCAAAAAATCGCGCAGGATCCCGTCAGTTTGGAAACGCCCATCGGCGAGGAAGAAGACAGCCACCTTATGGACTTTATCGAGGATACAAAAACCATCGCACCCAGCGATATGGCGGCTCAAACGATGCTACGCGAACAATTAATCGCGTCTTTGCACAAACTTACCCCTCGTGAAGAAAAGGTTATTCGCCTAAGATACGGTTTGGACGACGGCAAACAACGCACGTTGGAAGAAGTCGGCAAGGAATTTAACGTAACGCGTGAGCGTATTCGTCAAATTGAAGCAAAAGCGTTGCGCAAGCTTCGCAATCCCACCAAGTCGCGCAAACTTCGCGACTATTTGGACTAATGGGAGCAAAGCGTTTTTCCAAAATAATAGCGGCTGGCCCCAAGTGTCAAACGCTTGCCGACGTGGGGTGCGATCACGGTTACGTCGGCATTGCCGCACTGGAAAAAGGACTGGCAAACTTTGTGGTGTTTTCGGATATTTCCGCCGAAAGTTTGCGTAAGGCAAAGGTTAACTGTCCGACGGACTTTCGGGATAACGCAAAGTTCGTTTGCCAAGACGGTTTGGGGGACGAAGTTGTCGATTGCGCCGTTATTGCCGGTATGGGCGGTTTGGAAACGATCTCGGTTTTGACCAAGGCAAAGCATTTGCCGCAAACGTTGGTTTTGCAACCGATGAGAAATCAAACGGACGTGCGTAAGTATTTGCAAACCGACTACAAAATTATTTTCGACCAAAAGTTTTGCGACGTGAAGTTCTACGACCTTATCGTTGCCGAAAAATGTGCAGGCGGTTCGGCTTTAAGTGATGACGAAATTCAGTTCGGGCTTACCAATTTGACCGAGCCTACAACGGATTTTGTCGACTTTTTGGACGCGGAAATAGCAAAATATCAACAAATACTAACTCGTTGCAACGATTTAGCCGTGGCAAACATACTTGCCAAAACGCTTGCCGTTGCCAAACGAATCAGGGAGGAACAACAATGATACAAAGTGAAATGTTGGAATATCAATCTTTGGACGGCGAACTCAATCGCATCGAAAAAGAATTGCGTAAAAACGAGTTTTTTATCAAACGTAAGCAATACAAAGGGCTTAAGCAGGAATGTGAAGATAAACTTGTAAAAATGGAAGCCAAAGCCGGCGAACTTAAAGCGCAATTGGCGCAAACTACGCAAAGTTTGGCAAAAATCAACGCAATCGTAGAGGAGTACAACAAGGAAATCAACGGAATTCAGGACGACGACGAACTCAGTTATATGTCCAAAAAACTTGCCGAGCAAACGGAGTTGCTTGCGGCGGTGGAAAAGGACATCAAACGTATCTTGCACGACGGTGAAGAAATCTCTCGTTTGTTCGACGAACTGAACGCCAAACTTCCCAAAATCGTTGCCGGCTACAACAAATGCAACGATGAATTCAATAAGGCGGCGGCGGAAGTCAAACCCAAAGTCAACGACATCAAAGGTCGTCAGGCAATGCTAAAAAAGGCTATCGATCCGTCCTTGTTTGAAAAATATCAAAAAATTTCCGACGGGCAGGTGTATCCGGTGTTCGTTCCGCTTTTGGACGAGTGCAGATGCGGCGGTTGTCGTATGGAAATGCCAAAAGCGGTTATCGACGCACAAATGCAGGGTAAAAGTTATATGCGCTGCGAGCATTGCGGAAGGATAATATACAAATAGACGTAACAAGGGAAAGTAAACGGACAAATGATGGTATAAACAAATCGGAGGGACTTATGGATAACGTAATCATCATCGAGCATCCGCTCATCTCACACAAAGTAGCCAAACTGCGCGATAAATCCACCAACACCAAAATGTTCAGAGAGTTGGTAGAGGAAATTTCCACGCTAATCACCTACGAGGCTTTTAAGGATTTGCCCACAGTCGAGGTGCAAGTCGAAACCCCGCTGGAAGTGACAACTCAAAAAATCATTGCCGAAAACACGGTGGTGATCGTGCCGATTCTTCGCGCCGGATTGGGCATGGTAAACGGCGTTCACACGTTGTTTCCGTCGGCAAAAGTCGGTCACATCGGCATGTACAGGGACGAAACCACCTGTCAGCCGCAGGAGTACTACTGCAAACTTCCGCCCGATTTGGAAAACAAAATTTGCGTAGTTTTGGATCCCATGTTGGCAACCGGCGGTAGCGCCATTGCCGCAGTGGATTTGCTCAAATCCAAGGGTGCGCACAATATCAAATGCATGCACATCATCGCCGCCCCGGAAGGTATCGAGGCTCTTCACAACGCCCATCCGGACGTACAAATCTATTGTGCCGTCTGCGACCGAGAACTTAACGAAAACAGTTACATTTTGCCCGGTTTGGGCGATGCCGGCGACCGTTTGTTCGGCACGAAGTAGTGCATATTTATACATAATCGGCAGGCTTGTTCGGCATAACGGTTTCACCACGGAAACACAATTTAAGGAGGTGAAATTATGACGTTAAAAGAAAAATTGTTTCGCAAATCAATCGGAGAAGATTGGGCGCAGAAACTGGAAAAGTACTGCCCCGATGTATACAAAATGGAATTGGCAGATTACAAAGCGCCCGACTATATAAAAATTGACGAAAATGGCAAAGTTGTCTATTCTCCCGAAATGACGGAATGACGTAAATCAGATGCCCGCAACCTTGAGTTTGGAGGCAATGACGTTTATTTTATACCAGAAAGCAAAGGAGAAACAAAATGAAAGATAAAAATCATATTGAAATAGCAACGAACAACGAAGATATTTTAGAAGCCAACAAAATTGCCGAAGAAGTAGGTTGCGATAAAGCCGTTTATCGCGGCGAATGGCAAGGATACAAAGTGTATTCGCCGGAAACGGAAGACGGAGAAATTGCTTATACCGGTTTGCCTGTTATGATACTTGTAAAGGACGGCAAATGGCGTTTGACGGAAGGAAAAGAGATTTTCGACTGCTACCATGCCGTTACCAAATACAGATTCTATAAAAAAAATCCCTCCGATAAAGTTTGGTGGGTTGATATGGGCGAAGATGTTACCGGAATATTGGCTATCTCGTTCGATAAGGAAAAAATCTACTATCTTTACAGAGATTACAACAAAATGACCGACGAAGAAAAAGGAGTATTCAATTCGGAAAATCCATTTTGGGACGAGTTTTTCAACGGCAAAAAAGGCAAATAGGTCAAAACCCGAACTTCAAGGCATGCAACGCAACTCCAAATATCAAAAAAAGTGACCGAATTCACAATGTGTGAGTTCGGTCACTTTTGTATTTGTAGGCAAATCACTTCAAATCATCTTTGTCTTTGCCCATGTTCACAAATTTTGTAATCAAATCGGGTTCTTTTTCTTTCAGCTCAACTTTCTCCACACGTTCGGGCAAGCCTTCGCCTGTAACCGGCATGGTCACTTCGTCCGTGCGCAAACGAATTTCGGTTTGAGGGTACGGAACGGTAATTCCCACGCGCTTAAATTCGTTAAACACGGTTTCGGTTACGTAGTAGTAAACAGTCCAGTAGTCGCTGTTGTCGCACCAGCAATTGGCAAAAAAGTCCAAACTGCTGGAGCCCAAAACTTTAAGTCTGCAAAACGGCGCAGGATCGGTTTTTACCAAACCGCAACTGAGCATAGAATCGGTAACGATTTTTTTAACCTGTTCCACGTCGCTTTCGTATGCAACGGAAAACGTAAAGTCCACCCGCCTTGTGGGGTTTGCTCCGTAGTTTATCACCGCGTCGGAAACCACCTTGTTGTTGGGCAAAATCACACGCTTGTTGTCGGTTGTGGTGAGCGTGGTAAACATAAAGTTGATATTCAGCACGCTACCTTCCACATCGCCGATTTTAACGTAGTCGCCTTTTTGGAAAAGGTGACTGGAAACAATAATTATTCCGTTTGCCAAGTTGGATATGTTGCTTTGCAATGCCATGCCTATTGCAAGTACGATAGCCGATAACGCAGTCACAAGTCCGCTTACGGGTATGCCCATCATGGAGCAAAGTATCAAAACAAGTATGAGCGATAGTCCAAAGTTTATCGTTTTGCACAAAAACGATTGCGCAATTTTTTCCATTTTGGTTTTGGCAAAAATCTTGCGGATAACCATCATAAGAACCTTAACTACAATAATTCCGCCCAGCAACACAATTGCAAAAAGCAAAATGTTCCAGTAGTTGCTGGTAAAAAAGTTCTTTATGTCGTTCCAAATGTTAATCACGTTTTCGGTAGTATCGTCCGTTGTGCCTGTGTCGGCAAACGCCAGCAAGTTCCACATAACCGCGCCTCCTGTTTTTGCGATATTTGCCGTCCAAGCGGCATACTTTCAACCGACGAGCAGTATACCACAAAAACCGCGCCGTGTAAAGCAATCAAACGTTCATCCGATACTTCGCCTTCCCCGCTGCCAAGTCGAATCAGCATGTTCGCCGTCGAGTGCGCCGGCAAGCCGGTTTCGCAGGTTCGCATGCAAAGTTTGTGGCAGTTT
>ENA-ORMR01001841-ORMR01001841.1-human-gut-metagenome-genome-assembly--contig:-NODE-1841-length-14926-cov-10.664380_pt1 | contig 14926 bp, 13 predicted proteins | sample MGYA00242107_ERZ509003 | MGnify/ENA primary metagenome ERZ509003 (study PRJEB26280, sample SAMEA2338699) | human gut metagenome | biome: human gut; feature: human-associated habitat; material: faeces... | reverse complement strand
GAATTATCCTAAAGTTAGGAGGAATACTTTATGGAAGAAAAAGAATTAAAAGTAGCAGATAGTATGAAAATGGTAAATGATCATAGTAGAGAAATGAAAATGCGTGATCAAGAACAACAAAGAAAACAAGATGAATTTGATATAGAAAAGAAGAATATAGTAAAAAAGGTAAAAAGATATGGTACTGTAGCAGCAGTTGCAATCACAATAGCAGCTTCCACACTTACTGTAAAAGCAAGAAATCTTTATGAAATTAATCAAGGTAGAGCAGAAATAGTAGATGAGTTTAATGAGAAAACACCTGACTTTAATTTTAGAGATGATTCAGTATCTGGTCCTATTATTGGAATAGGAAATGCTTACTATGAAACAGAGAATGAATATAAGGCAGCTGCAGAAACTTTATTTGAAACAGCTATAGAAAATGGAATGAGTAGAGAAGAAGCATACATAGGATTAAAGGGAACAACAAATGAAAAAACAGCAGAAGAGCAGGTAGTACAAGTATTAAACTTTGACATTCACTTAGTAAAAGACTTTAGAGGAAGAAGATACATAGAAAGAGTAACAGAGTGTATTCCAGTTGAAGACAGAAATGAATATACATTTGATTACAGAAAAGAGAAAAGTTTAGAAGGAAAATTAGACAAATTCATGGACAATGCAACTGTATTCTTTACAAAAACTACAAACAGAGAATTATATAAATATAGAAACATTATGGAATATCAAGATGGAAATTATGTACTTACAAATCCAATTTCAGAAGAAAATATTAAAGCAATGAGAATGAACATGGACGATAGTGACATACAAGGGTTTGATGATTTCTTGCAAAGAAACTGGGGGATAAAATTACAAAATGAAGAAGATACAAATCAAGAAGAAATAGTACAACCTAAAAAGAGAGGAAGAAAACCTAAAGCTACAATATAAACAAAAGAGAGTGAGGTGATTTTAAGATATGAATGAAAATATGCTATTATATCTAATGATGGGCGTTGGAGCACTTTTTCTAGTTATTATAGTTGCATATTTGATTATAAAAAATAGAAACCAAAATTCTGAAATAGCACAAATTAGAAAACTTCAAGAAGGTACAAAAGAAAAGAGTTTCTCTTTAGAAATATTATATCAAAAATTATATATATTCTATCTTAGGACACCTTTTCTTAAAAGATATTTATTAAAATTAAGAAGAAGATTAGCGATAATAAATGTTGAAGATGAATATTTAACAAGAAGACAAGCTTCTAAAATCCTAACAAATACATTATTAATAGTAATTCCATTAGCAATTCTAATTGTTCTTATTACACATAACAATACATTGCTAATGGTAATGTTACTTGTCTTTGAGATATTTATGATTGATACATTTATGGATGGAATGGTAGACAAACTAGACAATAAGTTATTGAAAGAACAAATAGATTTCTTTTCAGAAATAAGACATGCTTATCATGAATTTAACATGGTTGAGGAAGCAATATATCAGGTGGCACAAGATGATGACAAACCAGAAATGTCTAGACAAGCAGAAAAAATATATGAGGTTCTTATTTCAAATGATCCAGAATCAGAATTAGAAAAATACTATGATATAGCACCAAATAGTTACTTAAAAGAATTTGCAGGAATTTCTTATTTAACTAAAGAATTTGGAGACCGTAAAATCGACAATTCGTCTTTATACTTAAAGAACCTAAACAATATTACACAAGAGATGCAATTGGAAATTTTAAAAAGAGATAAACTAGATTATACATTTCAAAGTTTAGCAGTAATATCAATAGTCCCAATGTTATTTATTGAGCCAATAAAGAATTGGGCTTCATCACAATTTAATTTTACAGAAGCGTTTTACAATGGAAAAAATGGAATGCTAGTGCAGATATTACTTTTGATTGTTACATTTGTATGTTATATATTAACTAGAAAACTAAAAGACAATGGCTCAACTAATATGAATACAAAAAATACAAAAAATCCATGGCAAGAAAAATTGTATAAAATTCCTGGAGTAAAAAAAGTGATTGACTTATTTATTCCAAATGAAGGAACAAAAGAGTATAGAACATTAATAAAAAACATGAAAAATGCAGCCTCAAAAGACAAAATAGAATGGATTTATATAAATCGTATTACATTAGCTATTGCGATATTTATAGTATCGGTATTTCTAATTGGACAATTACATCAGATAACTATAAATAATATATATACAGACCCAACTGTTACATTTAATGTTTTAGGAGAAATGAGTGATAAAGATAAAAAGACAGCAATGGAATTAACGGAGTCAGATAATCAATATATTAGACATCTCAAAGGAGAACCAAAAATAACACAAGCAGATGTTGAAAAAGCAATGAGAAGTGGAAAAATAAATAAAGATTACTTGGGTAGTAAAGATCCTGAAATTGCAACAGCAGCTGAAAGAATACTTGGAAAAATACAAACTGTAAATACCGAAAAAATGCAATGGTTTGAATTTTTAATAGCAATGGTTTTAGCTATAATTGCATATAACTCACCAATATGGCTATTAAAATTCCAAGCTAAAATGAGAGAAATGGAAATGGAAGATGAGGTAATGCAGTTTAACACAATTATTCTAATGTTAATGAAAATTGAAAGAGTAAATGTTGAAATCATATTAGAATGGTTAGAAAGATATGCAAATATTTTTAAAGAGCCAATTAGTAAATGCGTTAACAACTATGAAAGTGGTGCGTGGGAAGCTTTAGAACAATTAAAGGAAGATGTTACATACCAGCCTTTAATTAGGATTGTAGAAAGTCTTCAAGCAGCAGTAGAAAAAATACCAATTGCAGATGCTTTTGATGAACTAGATACAGAAAGAGAATATTATCAAGAAAAACGTAAAGAGTCAAATGAAAGACTAATTGCTAAAAAAGGAAAAATAGGAAAAGCTATAGGATTTGCACCAATGGTTATATTATTTGTAGGATATTTGATTGTACCATTAGTATTCATAGGATTAACAAGTATGACTCAGACTTTTGATAGTATGACTACTATGCAAAAATAAAATACAGAAGGAGCAAAAATAAATGGAAAATGCATCAAAAGCTTTAATTATAGCTGGTTCAGTATTACTCGCTGTTTTAATTATAATAGCATTAATATATACATTTAGCCAAATAAGTAGTTTGAAACAAGTAGAAGCAAGTTCAGAAGAAGAAAAAATTTTGGCACAATATGACAAAGAAATTGAAAGTTTCAACAGACAGGGCTTATATGGGAGTGAAATATTATCTTTAGCTAATCTAGTAGAAGATTATAATAAAAGACAATCAGACCTTAAAGGATATAAACCAATTACATTAAAAGTAAGTATAACTCAAATTATTGATGCTAAATATTTAAAAGAAACTCAATATTCTAAATACGGAGATCTAATAAAGGATTTTAAAAATTTAGAAAAGAAAATGCAAGATCTAAAAAAAGAAAAAATTTGTGGACAAACATTAGATAAATTAGCAGGAATGAAAACAGAGACACTTGAAGATTTGATATCTAGATATAATTTGGCCAATAGAACAAATTATACTCTAGAAGAAATAGAAAAAAGAATTAATGACTATCAAAGTGTAAATTCTGAAATGCAAACATTTAAAAATAAGAAATTCAATACACCAGAGGTTGAATATGATAATTCAATAGGCAGAATAGTTAAAATGTCATTTAGAGAAATAAATACATAATGCAAGAAAGGAGCTAAATATGGAAAATGCAACAAGAGCTTTTATAATGGCAGCAGGAGTATTATTAGGAGTTCTAATATTATCGTTAGGAATATATTTATTTTCTATATTTGGCCAGTACAGTGCTAATGCATATGAAACGATGGAGAAAAATCAAATCACACAATTTAATAGTCAATTTTTTAAATATTATGGAAATACCACATATAGTTATGTAGACGAAAATGGAAAAGAAAAAACAATTACAAATCCAATCCAATGTACTGCACATGATATTATTAGCATTGTAAATTTGGCACAGCAAAATAATATACAATTCCAGCTTACAAATGAAGAACAGGCGAGTGACAAAACACGTTATATTCAAGTGGATATTGGAAAAAATAAAAAGAATCAAAATGTGGAAAAATGGAGTGAAACAGACAAAATTAACTTTTTAAAGGAGAATGCAGATAAGGATTATAAATGCAGTGCTGTACTCACAAATAGTGTTACAAGTAGGGTTAATCATATAAAGTTTGAGGAGATAGTAATACCATAAATTTCTAAAAAAAAATATCCAAAAACTATTTACATATTTTTATACTTAATGTTATAATAAAGGAAGAATTTAATGAAAAAGTCGATTTTTATTGTTTTAGCTATATTATTTATTATTGCTATTGTAATTTGTTTATATATATATAATGTAAAAAAAATAGAAAACGTAGCAATAAAACATAATAAACAATATGAAGAGTATTGTAATAAAGAAATACTAGGAACAGAGTTAATTAGCCTAATAAATAAAGCTATAGACTATAATGAAAAAAATAGTGTAGAAAAACAAGAAAACACTATTTATTATATAAATAACAATACAAATTCTATTCAAATCACAGTAAAATTTTTAGATAATGATAAAATAATAAAAATGGAAAATATTGCAGAGAAACAAACAGAAAACTTTATAAAGTTTTTTGCAACAGCAACTTTTAAATGTAATGATATTAAATATCATAAACAGACGAAGAATGTTCAAAGTATGTATTTTGAACAAATAAACAATTAAGATTTTAATATTTAGATAAAATCTAAAATTTAAAATATACTAAAGTAAAAAAAGGAGGAATTTTTTATGGAAAACGCATCAAAAGCATTAATTATAGCAGGTGCAATTTTGTTATCAATTTTAATTATAGGTTTAGGTATGTTTATATACCAAAAAGCAGCAGGAGCTATGGAAGGAATAAATATTAATTCACAAGAGGTGCAATCATATAACTCGGCTTTTATAAACTATGAAGGAACACAAACTGGTTCAGCAGTAAGAGCATTATGTGATGCTGTTAGAAGCCATAACAATGCAAATCAAAATGATACTTCATTACAAATTGGTATAAAATTTGGAGATATTGGAAAAGGACAAGATGTTGATAAATTAGACCAAACAATTGACTACACATCTGTAACGAGCGTTAGAAATGCTATAAAAGTAGGAAAAATGTATAGTGTTACATTAACACCAGCTAAATCAGGAAAAATTGCAACAATAGTAATAACAGATGCAAATAGTAATACATAATAACATATTTAATATGATAGGAATGAGAAATTATGGAGAATGCAACAGATGCCTTGAAAATGGCTTTTGCGGTAGTAGTATTTGTAATGGCATTAACAATAGCTGTTATGATGTTTTCTCAATTAAATCAAGTTTCTAAATTGGTTGTTTCAAGTAGTGATATTACTAAATATTATGAATATAAAATAGCTAAAGATGAAGAACAGACTAGAATTGTAGGGTTGGAAACAATTATTCCTACCCTTTATAAATATTATAAAGAAAACTATACGGTTCTATTCTTGGATAAAGGAGGAACTCCGTTAAATTTATATAAATCTCAAACAAACAGAAGCTTATGGAGTGAAAAAGGGAGTATAGGAAAATACTATACAACTGACGAGGATAAATACACAACTTATGATCTAAATCCTGTATGTGCTTTTGACGTTGATGATGAAACGATCAGACATGAGCCTTGGACAGGAAGTTTGACTGATTATAAAGAAAATTTAGATGTTTTTTTGAATGGAGGAGAGTTTAAGTACAAGAGTGGAGGAACAGATTCTGCAGGAAACTATGGATATACATATTCAGGCTTTATAAAAGCTTATAAAAATCGCAAATTTAAAGAAACTCTGGGAGAGTATAAATATAATCAATATAATTCTACAGAGGATAAAGGTACTGAAAGTACAAGTTCATTACTAAAGAACAGAAAAAAGAGAGTGATTATTTATCAATTACAATAACAAGGAGTATTAATTATGGGAGATAGTTTAATTACAATTATTGCAATATTTTTAGCAGCAATTTTAATGTTTGTTTTTCCACTTATGTCATTATCTGAAAGAACAGACGATATTTCACAATTAGCAGTAGCAACAGCCACAAATGAATTTGTAGATAAAATTAGAACAACAGGAAAAATTACTTTAGATGATTATGAAAAATATATACAAACTATTTCATCTACTGGAAACTCATTTGAAGTTGAAATGCAAATACAACAATTAGATGAAAATCCTGGAGTAAAAGTAACACAGGCTGAAATGACAAAGATAGGTGAAAATGTATATTATAATAAATATACTAGCCAAATAGAAGAAGAACTAAATAAAAATGGAAAAATGAAACTAAAAGAAGGAGATATGGTTTCAGTAACAGTTAAAAATACTAACCAAACTATTGCTCAATTATTAAGAAACTTTTTCTATCAAATTACTGGAAATGACTCTTACCAAATCGCTGCAAAGCATGGGGGCGTTGTAACAGTAAATGGAAGCAACTAAAATTAATATTTTGGGATTTTAAATAAGTCCCTATTATACAATATATAGGGAGTAGAAAAATCTACTCCTTATTTTATTTAAAACAGGAGAAAAGTATGAAAATTCAATACATTGCTGTAGTTTTTGTTATTATAATTTTGCCAATAGCAATGGTAATGTCATCATATATTGGTACACAAATAGATACAATAACATTACAAACTAAATATGATACGAAATTAACAGAAGCGACATATGATGCTATTAAATCATTTCAAATAAATACTGTAAACAATCGTTATTCTACTGTTAGTGATTCTAAAATTAGAGATATTGAAGCATCTGTAAATACCTTTTATAATTCATTATCAAATAATGAATATATGTCAAAAGAGGAATTGCAAGTATTTGTACCAGCATTAGTGTACACATTGTATGATGGATATTATATTTATACTAAATATGATAATATGTACCCTGAAAAAGCAGGTACAATATATACCGATACTAAGAAAGCAAATGCTAATTATGGTTTAAAACCATATATCTATTATACATGTAGATACAGAAATGGCAATGCAACAGAGTTTGTTGTAAATTATACGTTAGATAATGCAATTACTATTTATGGTACATTTAGTGGAAAGTATGTGACTTTATCAGGATATTTAATAAATCCAGATAGTGTATCAATAATAAATTATGGAAATACTCCAGCACGATGGAAATTAAAGTATAAAAATAATGATGAAGCTGAAGTTATAGTAGGTCCAGAATTACTAAGAGAGCACTTGGCATTTGCAGATGAAAGCAAAGGCGATTATGATTATCTTATATATAATGGTCAAAAGATATATTATGACAAAGACAATAATACTTATTTTACATACCAAAGTTATGCTAAACAATATATAACCAATTCAAAGTCAAATGAAGAAATGAGAAATTATCTAGTAGCTAGAACATATGGGGGTAGATTACACAGTACAAGTGCATTTGAATATTATTATAATGCTAAAAAATTTAGTGAAAAAGTAGCAGAATTGACTAAGGGGATAACACAAGCTAATGCTATTGATGAAAATGGAAGTCAAGTTAAATTTGAAGTTGATACAGGAACTGATAAAATTTTTGTAGCAAATGCAGACAATGATCCTTTAATGTCAGGTTCAACATTTAATGAAAATAGAATGCAAGTAATAAAAAAATCAATAGAATCAAATCTTGTGGCTGCAATTGCAAATTATAATATGTATTCGAGTAATTCATATGATTTTAGTTTACCAATATTAAAGGAAACTGATTGGGAGAAAATAACTAATAATGTATCAGTAATTTCCTTTTTACAAGGTTTACCAATTGGATATAAATATTATAATAATTATTGTGTATTAACTAATAATAGTAATGAAGAAACTGTAAAAAAAGAAAATATCTATATTATAACACGAAATTCTGAAACAAAGGAAAGAGAGTATCACTTAGTTGGATGTAAACATCTATTAGCGGGTTCAACAGATAGTATAATTGCAGCATATTCTAACTTGAGTTTTTTGAGACAAACAGTAAGAATAGCGGAAAATGATTACAGATATTTTTATCCACAAAATATAAATGGTGAAACTATAACAGCATGTTATAATTGTATAGTAAATTCTACTGATGTATACACAACAGAGCAAATTTTAAAAGGAAAAATCACTGAAAAAAACATAGATACAGGAGAAGAAGAACAAAAATATAATACAGGAAATTCAAGATTTAAAAGTATTAGGAAACTATATATAAAAGCATTAGCACGTGAAAGAAATGACTTGTATCAATCTAATATGAATTCAATAAATCATGAGCAAAATGAACAGATAGATGAAACAACAGATAATAAGAAAATAACTATTATAGGCCAAACTAGTATGATGAATGAAGGAAATACACAACAATTAACTGCAAAAATATGGTTGGGACCAATAAATGCAAAATGGTCTAGCAGTAATTCGAATGTGGCACGAGTTGATACAAATGGAAAAGTTACTGCTGTAAGAGAAGGAACTGCAATTATAACTGCTAAATATGATGGCTATACTGATGGAACATACCAAATAACTGTACAAAAAGAAAAAGTACAAACTATTACTCTAGACAAATATGAATTGACAATGAAACCTAGAGAGACAGAAAAAATAAATGTTACTAAAATAGAACCAGAAAGTGCAGTAGACCAAAGAATAAGATGGAGAAGCAGTAATGCGTCAATAGCAAGGGTGGATAGTAATGGTAATATTACAGCTGTAAAAGCTGGAACAGTAACAATAACTGCAGAGGCAGTAGACGGTGGAGGAGCATCAGCAAGTTGTATAGTATCAGTTGAACAAAAAGTTACAAATATAAGATTGAACCTAGAAAGCCTAAAAATGAATGTGGGAGATACATATACATTAAAAGCAACAACTGAACCTGATAATTTATCGAGTGGAGAATTAACATGGAATAGCAGTGATAGTAGTATAGTAACAGTTGATGCAAATGGAAAAGTTACTGCTAAAAAGCTTGGAAGGGTAACTATAACTGTTAAAGCTGAAAATGGAATAGAAGCAAGATGTACAGTAGATGTTATATCTAAAGTTAAAAACATAACATTAAATCCTACTGATATTGTATTACATGCTGGAGAAACCAAAAATATAACTGCAACGATTAATCCATCAAATGCATCTAACAAATCGTTGACATGGACTAGCTCAAATAACAGTATAGCTCAAGTTGACCAAAAGGGAAAGGTTACTGCTAAAGCAATAGGAGAGGTAACAATAACAGCTAAGTCGAATGATGGAAGCAACGTGTCAGCTAAATGTAGAGTTAATGTTATAGGCAAATATAGAGCTGAAAATGCTACTAATAATGGATTTTATATATACGATAATACTAATGGAAGAGAAAAACAGACAACTTATGGAAATAGGCCATATAATGTAACTTTCAACCCAGGAAATTCAAATGTTACTTTGAAAGTGAATACTTCGTATAAAGATGGAAAAATTTTGATAACATATACTATAAAAAACAAAGGAAATGCAAGTTCAACCTACAAAGTTGCAACTGATTGTGATACAAAGTTCCAAGATAACGATAGAGCACCAATAAAATATGAAAACAATCGAATAATAGTTACAGGAAGTAGCACAAATATGTACATACAATTTATAACACCTGTAACAGGAGTATGGATTGGACATTATAGTAATAGAACTTCATATCGATATTGTGATTATACATACAATCAAACATGTAACCGGTGTAGATAGTGGTATGGTATGGAACTGGCAAGGAAGAATAGGAGCGGGCCAAACAATAACTAAACAAGTTACAATAGACATACATTAAAAATGTTTAAAAAAAAGAAATATGGTTACTCTAATAAAAAAGGAGTGACCATATGAAATTATTTAAAAAAATTATAATAATTACTTTTCTATTAATAATATATGCTTATGTTTGTAATATAAGTTTATTACCTAGTAATTATATAATAATGCAAGGTGAAAATCTTCGTTTATATACGTTACTAGGAATAAAACTTATAGAAGAAAGCAGTTATCAGACATTGCAAACTTCAAGTACACTAGAACAGGAAAAAATAAATAAAATAGGAAAAGTAAGTTTTAGATTAAATTTATTTAACCTAATACCATTAAAAAACATAGATGTTAATGTTATACCTAAAACTACAGTTGTACCAATGGGAAATGCTATAGGGATGAAGTTATATACAGCAGGGGTATTAGTAGTTGGAATGTCTGAGATAGAAGGAAAGAAACCATATGAAAATTCGGGCATAAAAGAGGGAGACAGAATTATACAAATAAACCAAAATCAAATAGATAATACAGATGATTTGATGAAGGCTGTAAATAAAAGTGATGGAAATAATATTTCTATAAAATATGTTAGAGATGAAAAAACTATTACAACCAGTATAAAGCCGTTAAAAAATAGTAGCAATGAATATAAAATTGGCTTATGGGTTAGAGATGCAGCTGCAGGAGTTGGAACACTTACTTTTTATGAGCCATCTTCAGGAATGTTTGCTACATTAGGACATGGAATTATGGATATTGATACTGCAGAATTAATAAAAATAGCAAATGGAGAATTAGTAACAACTAATATTCTGAGTATTAATAAAGGAACTAAAGGAAATCCAGGAGAAATACGAGGTACAATTGAAGCAGGACATACTATTGGAAGTATTTCGAAAAATACTAAATTTGGAGTTTTTGGAACAATAAATAAAACACCATATCTTAACACATCAAATACAAATGAGGTGCAAGTGGCATTAAGAGAAGAAATAAAAACAGGTAAAGCACAAATTATTTGTGAATTAGAAAATGGTAAAAAAGAATATTATGATATAGAAATTCAAAGAATTTTTATAAGTAACAATAAAGATAACAAAAGCATGTTAATAAAAGTCACGGATAAGAAACTATTAGAAAAAACGGGAGGGATAATTCAAGGAATGAGCGGAGCGCCAATAATACAAAATGGAAAATTTGTGGGAGCAGTTACACATGTTCTAGTGAATGATCCGACCATTGGATATGGAGTTTTTGCGGATATAATGTTAAAACAGATGAAAGAAGTAGAATAAAGTGTGAGGTAGAAAAAATGAAAAATGCAAAAGGGAATATTTTAATAACTGGAATAATTATTATACTTATAGTTCTTATACTAGGTGGAGTAAGCTTTGGAATATATAAGTTTTTTAGTATGAGCAAACAGGTAGTAAACAGTAATGAATTTGAAAATACATTTGAAACAGGTAATAGCGAGATATCTGGTAATGAGACAACAAATAACAATCAAAATGATTTGAATGTCAACGATGTAGGACCAATAATACAAGAACCAAATAATAATGCGATACCATCAGAAACTATTGCAGCAAGATATTACTATAGTCAATTAGATTCATATGGAAAGATGATATATGACAAGTTAAAACAAAATAAAAAACAACTAATAACAGGCACATATGTATTTGAATTTGGAACGAGCTTTAATACCCTTTTGAATACTGAAAAGGGAGACAAAACATTATATACAGCTTTTCAGTCTGCTTGGAATGCATTTTCATATGATGAATGTGACTTATTTTATATTGATATAAAAAAGATGAACTTAATAAACGAGACAAGAACTCTAGGAGGTATTACAACATATTATATTTCAATTGGACCAGGAGATAATAAAAACTATTTGCAAGATAATTTTCAAACGAGAGAAAGCATAGAAAAAGCACAAAACTATATAAATAATATTATAAAGAATATAATAAAGCAAACTCAAAATGACAATAGAGTAAACAAAATTAAAAAAGTACATGATTGGCTAATAGATGCTATAGAGTATGATACCTCTGGAACAAATGCAAATAAGTATAATATATATGGAGCAATGCATGATAGAAAAGCTGTATGTGAAGGCTATGCAAGAAGCTTTAAATATATAATGGAAAAAGTAGGAGTTCCATGTGTACTAGTGCCAGGAACTGCAGAAAATTCACAAGGTAAAATAGAGGCGCATGCTTGGAATTATGTGCAAATCGATGATAAATGGTATGCGGTTGATGTTACTTGGGATGACCCAGTAATAACAGGAGGAGAAACCATAACAGATAATGAAAAATACAAATTTTTCTTAAAAGGATCCGAAGAATTCTTTAAAGACCATACACCAAGTGGAGAAATTTCAGAAAATAGTATGATCTTTACATTACCAACACTTTCAATAACAAATTATGAAAATTATTAGACAAAAAAATGAAGTAAATTAAAATTACTTCATTTTTCATTTATTTAACTAATAATGGTCCAATATTTGTAACTGTACCAGCACCAAGTGTAAGTACAATATCATTCTTTATAGTATGCTCTTTTAAATACTTTGCAATTTCATTAAAATCAGAAATATAAAGAGCTTTTTTATTATAAGTGTTTTGAAGTTTATCAACTAAGTCTTGAGAAGAAACACCATAAATGTTATCCTCTCTAGCCGCATATATATCAGTAATAATAATATTATCAAAATCAAGCAAAGCTTTGGCAAAATCATCTAATAAAGTTTTAGTTCTACTATATGTATGTGGTTGAAATACTACCCAAGATTGTCTATGTTCTTTTTGATTTACAGCATGAGCAGTTGCCATAATTTCAGTAGGATGATGACCATAATCGTCATACACAGCCACTCCTTGATTAAAACTACCAACATATTCAAACCTTCTATGAGCACCAGTATATTTAGCCAAAGCATTTTTTATATCCTCTTTAGATATTCCATATTCATGGCAAACAGCAATACATGCTAAAGCATTTAAAATATTGTGCATTCCAGGAACAGATAATTTGATAGTTTTATAAAAAGTATTATTATAATAAACATCAAAACTTGGAAAACCATCTTTATCAGCAGAAATATTTCTAGCTATAAAATTAGCATTTTCATTTTCAAGAGCAAAGGTTACTATTTTAGCCTTAGAATCTTTGACAATTTTTCTACAATTAGAATCATCGCCATTTATTACTAATAAGCCATCTTCAGGAAGTAGTTTAATATAATTATCAAAAGATTTAACTATATTATCTAAAGTTTTAAAATAATCTAGATGATCATTATCAATATTTAAAATAACCTCTGTTCTAGGGAATAACTTTAAGTAACTTTCTACATATTCACAGGCTTCAATAATAAAATATTCACTATTACCAACTCTGTAATTTCCATTAAGTTGTTTTAAAAATGCACCAACTTGAATAGATGGGTCTTTGTGTGATTCCAAGAAACACACAGAAATCATTGAAGTAGTAGTGGTTTTTCCATGAGTACCAGAAACACAAATGCTGTTATTAAATGCTCTAGTGATTTTTCCTAAGAATGTTCCTCTTTCAATTGTAGGTATATTTAGTTCATGAGCTTTTACAAGTTCAATATCATCTTTTCTTATAGCAGCACTATAAACTACTACGTCGGCTTTAGCCAAATTCTCTAAATCATGACCAATAGTTACATGAATACCATTTTCAATTAGCTTTTCAGTAGTTTCAGATGAGGTAGAATCAGAACCTGTCACATGGAATCCCCAAAATTTTAAAATCTCAGCAATCCCGCTCATGCTAATTCCACCTATACCAATCATATGTACATTTTTATATTTTCTTAATTCATCTATATTTGCCAAAAAAATACACTCCCCTTAAGTTTATATAAAATCTTCTATTATAGAAGACATTTTAATCAACAAAGGTATTATATACTTTATATTAGAATTTTTCAATATTTTTCTTAAATATATTAGTAAAATAATATATGATACAATATAATATTCATAGTTTAAAAAAATGTGAAAAAAATATCGTTGCCCTTTTTTGTTGTAGTTTTTTCACTGCTCCCGAGTTATTATTTTTGCAATTTTTTAGCTGTTTTTGCATTCCTTTCTTCGCAGCCGTCATATATGCCTCATGCATTGCTTTTCACGCCTGTATCTTACATTTTGCCCCGTTTCCGCGCCCGGCCGTTGCTTTCTCCGCCTTACCGGCGCCTGCACCACCATGCCCTTTGGCAATGTTGTTAATCAGTTCCATAATCAACACCGTCTTGCGTCTCCCCCTGTTTCCGCACTCTTTCTTTGGAGGTTGATTTTTAAAATCAATGTTTTATGTTAATAAGCAGCACTTGCCGAAATTATGAGCTGCACGAAAGGGAAAAATATGCTGAAATACGTTTTATATGCCGTTCTGCTTTTGATTGTTGCCGGGGTCGTCGCCGGCGGTGTACATCTTTGGCGCGTTGCCAAACGAAATAAGGCCGAAATGTCGCGTTATGCCGAATCTCCGCGCGAACCTCTGCCGGATTTGGGCAAGGTTCTTGTCGTTTATTATTCGCTTTCCGGCAATACCCGGGACATTGCCGCCCGCATTCAAAAACAGGCTGCCGCCGACGTGCATGAAATAAAGCTGCAAACGCCTTTGTCGCCGGGGCTTGGCCTGTATTACACCGTATGGAAACAGCTCCGCGGCAAAACGCTGCCGCCGGTGGCCGAGCCGCTGCCTGATTTCTCCGGCTATGATTTGGTAATTGTCGGTGCTCCGGTTTGGATGTATACCGTAGCCACTCCGATGCAGAGTTTCCTGCAACAGGCAGATTTTTCCGGGCGTCCCGTGGCGGTCTTCACGACTCAGGGCAGCAACCCCGGCACCTTTTTTGCTGATTTTAAAAACGCCGCCCGCAATGCCGATATAGTTTCAACCATAGAGTTTAACAATCTGCCCGAAAAATACGACGCCGCCGTCGATAACAAAGTCGCCATATGGCTGCGCAGC
>ENA-ORMR01001837-ORMR01001837.1-human-gut-metagenome-genome-assembly--contig:-NODE-1837-length-14939-cov-2.214526_pt1 | contig 14939 bp, 12 predicted proteins | sample MGYA00242107_ERZ509003 | MGnify/ENA primary metagenome ERZ509003 (study PRJEB26280, sample SAMEA2338699) | human gut metagenome | biome: human gut; feature: human-associated habitat; material: faeces... | reverse complement strand
GCTGGACATCATTGCCGAAGTTATATCCGACAATGCCGACTACCGCAAAGCAATCCGCGATCTGACGTACAGACTCGGCAAAATTTCCTCCACGGCAAAAAAACCCGAGGAAAAAACCGTTTACGACAACTACTACAAATACGAAGAAGATATATCCAAAATTGCCGGACACCGCGTGCTTGCAGTTAACCGCGGCGAAGCGGAAAAGATACTTACCGTTAAGGTTATTGCACCGGTGGAACTTATCGGCGACTACCTGACGCGCCACGTTGTCACCAATCCCGCAAACAAAAACACCGCGCCGCTGTTGGAACTTGCAGTTGCCGACAGTTACGAACGCCTTATCGCGCCGTCTATCGAAACGGAAATCCGCAATATGCTTACGGAAAAAGCCGAAGAAGGCGCAATTTCCGTATTCGGCAAAAACTTGGAACAGTTGCTTATGCAACCGCCCATCGTCGGCAAAGTGGTACTCGGTTGGGACCCGGCGTTCCGCACGGGCTGCAAACTTGCAGTTGTGGACGCAACGGGCAAAGTGATTGATACCACGGTTATTTATCCCACCGCTCCCACCACTCCGGAAAAAATTGCCAAAGCCAAGTTGACGCTGACTTCGCTGATTAAAAAATACAACGTAAACCTGATTTCTCTGGGAAACGGAACTGCAAGCCGCGAAAGCGAACAAATTATCGTGGAACTGCTAAAAGAAACGGGATTGCCCGTGCAGTACGTTATCGTCAACGAAGCGGGCGCATCGGTGTACTCCGCAAGCAAACTTGCCACGGCGGAATTTCCCGATTTTGACGTAGGACAACGCAGCGCGGCAAGCATTGCACGTCGTTTGCAAGATCCCCTTTCGGAATTGGTTAAAATCGATCCCAAATCCATAGGCGTGGGACAATATCAACACGATATGAACCAAAAGAAGTTGGGCGAAACTTTGGAAGGCGTGGTTGAAGACTGCGTGAACAAAGTGGGCGTTGACCTTAACACCGCTTCCGCACCGCTGTTGCAATATATTTCCGGCGTGTCGTCGGCAATTGCAAAGAACATCGTCATCTATCGCGAAAAGCATGGCAGATTTACCGATCGTCGCCAACTGCTTAACGTGGATAAACTGGGAGCAAAAGCATTTGAACAATGCGCGGGATTTTTGCGTATTTCCGGAGGAGACAACCCGCTAGACGCAACCAGCGTTCACCCGGAAAGTTATCAAGCAACCGAATTGCTTATGCAAAAGTTGCATATCACGCCCGACCAAATCGGCAAACTTGCAGGACTGTCCCAAAAGGTTAACTACGACAAACTTTCCGCAGAACTCGGCATAGGCGAACTTACGCTGAAAGATATCGTTGCCGAATTGGAAAAACCCGCTCGCGATCCGCGTGACGAAATGCCTAAACCCATTTTGCGCACCGACGTTTTGGAAATGAAAGACCTGAAGGAAGGCATGATTTTGAAAGGCACGGTTCGCAACGTTATCGACTTTGGCGTGTTTGTGGATATCGGCGTGCATCAGGACGGACTTGTTCATGTTTCCCAAATGTCCTCCACAAAGTTTGTAAAACATCCTATGGAAGTTGTAAAAGTGGGCGACATTGTGGACGTTAAAGTTCTTTCGGTAGATTTGGACAAAAAACGCATAAGCCTTACAATGAAAATTTAGCAAAACACCTATTACGATTAGACCGAAAACCCTTTGCGACTTTCGGTCTTTTTTATGTTCCGCAAAACGGCGGTAAAACAAACGCCGATATGAACCCAAAAGTTTACACGCTTTGGAGGACACATATCACTCTTCGATTGAACCGTTTTCACGGTAAAATGTAAGATTGCTTTGCGCTACGCCAAAAAAGCGGTATTGACAAACGAGAGAGGTGTAGTATAATAATATGTACGACACGTAACACAACGACCGCCTTTGCGACAAAATGCAAGGTTGCGCCTACACACAAAAGCGCAAGCGGTCTTCGTAAATATACGGTTTGCCCCAAGGCGCCGCTCGCTAGCGAAATTGCACGGATAGCCTACGGACAAATTGACAAGGAGATCAAATGTTTACTGTAACAATCAAAGACAAAAAAATTGCGCTGGAAGAAAAAACGCAAATTTTGAAACTTATCGACAATTCGGATAGGTCGATTTTGGCTGCAAAAGTCAACAATCGGCTTAGAGAATTGACCTACGAATTGAGTTTCGATTGCGACGTGGAATTGCTTACGCTAAAAGATTCCGACGTGCTTAAAGTGTACGAAGCAAGTTTGCGCTACCTTATGGTTATGGCGTTCAAAAACATCTACCCCGACTATCAGGTAAAAATTTCCTACGCAATTTCCCGTTCATTTATGGTTACCGTAGTAAGTCCGCAGGTGGTTATGGACAACAAAATGCTTAATGCCGTCGTCCGCGAAATGGACCGCCTTGTTACGCAGGATATTCCATTTGAACGGTACAGCATGACCAAGGAAGAAGCCTTTGCCTATTTTACCGAACACGGCGAAACGGACAAGGCGCAAACGCTGCAATATCGCCCGGAAAAAGTTTGCCACTTTTATAAGTGCGGCGACTACCTGAACTACATGTACGGCTATATGGTTCCCTCAACCGGATACGTGAATAAGTACAAACTGTTTTGCTACGACGGACACTTTATCGCGCAATATCCTCGTTACGAATTCGGCGGAGAAATTCCTCGTTTTCAGGACGAACCGACCTTTTCCATAGTGCTTAAACGCGCGCACAAGTGGGCGAAAATTTGCAATGCCGACCTGATTTACAAGATGAACGACCACGTCAAAGAAGATACCTACGTGGACTTTATCAACATGAACGAAACGATGCACAACGATATGTTGCACGACTTGGGCGATAAAATCGTAAGCGACATCGAAAACATTCGTCTTATTTGCATTGCCGGTCCGTCCAGTTCCGGAAAAACCACCTTTTCCAACCGTTTGCGTATAGAACTTATGTCCCGCGGGATTACTCCGCTTAGAATATCGCTGGATATGTACTACAAAAACAAAAAAGATATTCCGACGGACGAACACGGCGACAAGGACTTTGAACACATTGACGCGCTGGACGTGGACTTGTTCAATCAACATATACTTGCCCTTATCAACGGCGAAGAAGTAGATTTGCCCGTTTACCAATTCGGCGACGGCAGAGCAAAACATGGCATTCGCACCAAAATCGGCAAGGATACACCTATTATCATAGAGGGTATCCACGCATTGAACGACGAACTATCCTACGCAATACCCAAGCACCAAAAGTTCAAAATTTACATTGCGCCGCAATTCCAAATAAACATCGACCTGCACAACCCGATAAGCTACACCGATATCAGACTTATCCGCCGCATCGTGCGGGACAAAAAGTATCGCGGAGCAAGCGCTGAACGCACTTTGGAAATGTGGCCCAGCGTGCGCAGGGGAGAATTTAGGTGGATTTACCCCTACCAAGAAGGCTGCAACTACGTGTACAACTCGGCTTTGACCTACGAAATGTGCGTGATGAAAAAATACGCGCTCCCGGCTTTGCAGGAAGTCAAGTCCGACAGCCCCTACTTTGTGGTTGCCAACCGCCTGATAAAGTTTTTGAAGTACTTCAAAGACATGGACGATAAATGGGTACCCTGCAACTCCCTGTTGAGAGAATTTATCGGCGGAAGTTGCTTTGCCGAAGTGGACGAATAGCAATTAAAATTTACGCAAATCAAACGAAAACCGCAAAAGCGCGGCACTTTGAAAACGTTGCACCGCCAATGTGTGCTGCAATACGAGAAGTTAACCCCCGTTTGCAACTGATTGAGAGATTTTGCAGACAAACAAAAGATTTTGCTTTTTGTAGCGACGTTACGACGATATAGCCGGACAAGCGCATTGCTTTGTGCTATTTGACACTTACAAAAACAAAATACCATCAAATAAGCCCGATTGAGATTTGGCTCAATCGGGCTTAAATTTTGCTATACGCAACAGTTACGTCAATATATTCAACCGCTATATCGGCAAAACGCAACAAGCAGCCGCGTTGACTTTGCCGCTGCCTGCCCACAACAAACTTTGCCGAAAATAGCAAATGACGCACTACTTGGCAAGTTTGGTAGGTTCGGGATAGGTTTCGCCGAAAGTGTCCACCGTTACCGACTTGATGATTTGCTTTTCGTAAGGACGATCGTAGTAGTCGGTGTATTCGTCGGCAATTTCGTCCACCACGTCCATGCCCTCTATAACCTTGCCGAAAGCAGCGTAGTTGCCGTCCAAGTGAGGAGCGTCGGCGTGCATTATGAAAAACTGACTGCCTGCACTATCCGGATTTTGCGCGCGTGCCATGGAAAGCACACCGCGTTCGTGTTTAAGGTCGTTTTTGATTCCGTTGGCGGCAAATTCACCCTTGACGGCATAGCCCGGTCCGCCCGTTCCGTTGCCCAAGGGACATCCGCCCTGAATCATAAATCCGCGGATAATGCGGTGGAACGTCAAACCGTTGTAGAAGCCTTTGTTTACAAGACTGATAAAGTTGTTTACCGTTTGCGGCGCAACTAGCGGATACAATTCCGCAACTATTTTTTTGTCGTTATTCATCGTGAAAGTTACTACTGGATTTTTCATACCACACCTCTTTGCCGCAAAACACTATTTTGGAGGGCAATTTTTATTTTTAGATACTAAAGCGGCTGTCTTATTTAGCCAATGCCACACTTTGCGTAGATATGCTTGTAGCTACAAACGGCAAAACGCGGGCATTATTTTGCAAAAACGCCGCCTTATATGCCACATTATAGCATACACGCGCGCACAAATGCAACTTTACTTGACAACAATTGTTTGCACAACTATAATTACCTTATAAATGCAAGTGTAGCGGCAATGCCGCTAAAAAGGAGTTAGAAATGCTTACACAAAAACAAATGGAAAATTTTGCCGAATTGGCTGTTACAATCGGCGCAAATATGCAAAAAGGACAGGAAGTCGTTATTCGTTGCGACGTAAACTGTGCCGATTTTGCACATCTTATTGCTCAAAAAGCCTACGAATTGGGCGCAAGAAAAGTGCTTATGCAATGGCGCGACGAGGAATTATCCCGCATATCCATGCTCAATGCAAGCAAGGAGGCGTTGTGCGATATTCCCGACTATCAAATTGCCCAAACAAACTACTTTATAGAGCGTAAGTGCTGCTTGATTTCCATCTCGGCAGGCAACCCTGCAATCTACGCGGGATGTGATCCTGACAAAATTGCCGCAGCAAACGTTGCAGGAAGTAAAGCCCTTGCGGAATTTAGAAAGGCGACCATGTCCAACTACCTGCGCTGGACGATTGTTTCCGTTCCCACCGCCGCTTGGGCAAAACAAGTTTTCCCCGATATTCCCGAAGAAGAAGCCATAGAAAAAATGTGGAAGGCAATGGAACACATTATGCGTTTGGACACGGAAAACCCCACCGAGGCTTGGAGAAATCACATCGATACCCTTCACAAACGCGCAAACTTTTTGAACGCGCACAACTTTGAGTACATCCACCTTACAAATAAGCACGGAACGGATTTGACCGTAGGTTTGGCAACCGATCACGTTTGGCTTGCCGCCGAAGAAATGGGACAAGACGGTCTGCCCTTTACCGCAAATATGCCCACCGAGGAAGTGTTTACCGCACCTCACAACAAAAAAATCAACGGTACTGTTGTAAACGCGTTGCCGCTTTCCAACAACGGCAACATCATTGACGGGTTCAAGTTGACCTTCAAAGACGGCAAAGTTATCGATTACTCCGCAAAAGTGGGCTACGAAGCGCTTAAAGGTTTGCTGGAAGCCGACGAAGGCGTACTTTCGTTGGGAGAAATTGCTCTTATCGGCAAAAACTCCCCCATTGCCGAAAGCGGAATTTTGTTCTTCAATACGCTGTTTGACGAAAACGCAAGTTGCCACTTGGCATTCGGCGCAAGTTATCCCACCACGGTTAAGGGCGGAAACGACATGACTGCCGAACAACTTGCTTCCCACGGAATGAACAGCAGTTTACAACACGTAGACTTTATGGTCGGTACGAAAGATATCGACATTGACGGCATTGGCTTTGACGGCAGCGTTACTCCGCTGTTCCGCGACGGCGAATGGGTTAAATTTTAGTTGACGACACGCTATGGTTACGTTTTTACAGCTGACACTGATATTTTTTGTTGGCTCCTTAGGCGGCTGGTGCATGGAATTGGTGTTCCGCCGCGTCGTACACAAAAAATGGATAAATCCCGGTTTTTTGGTAGGTCCGTACCTGCCGCTATACGGCTTCGGGCTGACGTTCCTGTTTGTGATATGCTCGTTCGATTACGGTTTTATCGCAAATCCCGTGTGGCAAAAGGTGTTTGTTATTGCTATAATCACAATTGTTATGACCTTGACCGAGTACGTTACCGGTTTGCTGTTCATAAAGGGTATGCGCGTTAAACTGTGGGACTACTCCGACCGTTGGGGCAACATTCAGGGCATAATTTGCCCGTTGTTCTCCCTTATTTGGGGAGTTATCGGCGCAATCTACTACCTGTTTGTACACGACAAAATCGTCGGCGCAACCGTTTGGATGGCTAACCACCTTGCCTACGGCTACTTTGTGGGAGTTATATCCGGCGTGATGACAGTTGACGTGATACACTCCTTCAACGTTGTGGACAAAATCCGCAAATGGGCAAAGGAACACCAAGTGCTGATAAAATACGAAGAGTTTAAGTTGAACATCAAACGCCGCTCGGAAGAACGCAAACTGAAACGCAACTTCTTTTTGTACGTCAAGCGTGAGGATTTGAAAGAACAACTGCAAAACTACCTGGACGACAAACAAAAAACGCAAAAATAGACAACAACTTTAAGGACTGCCGCAAATTAAGCGAGCAGTCCTTTTTGCAAAAGTTCATATGACAAATGTTTATTAATTCTATTCGAGAAGCCGGATGGTAAATCAAAAGTTCGTTCGGCCGCGAACAGTCGATTTGCCGCAAATTTACAAAGGGAGATGCCGCCGCTACAATTTTATTCAATAAAAAACGGCAAAATCCGAGTGTCGTCGAACTTGCCGTTTGATGTTTTTTGGAGTTTTGTTACGCCGCAAAAGACGCGTTGGCGTTCTTTGTTGTCCGAGAGGGACAGGCTATTCGTAGTCCTCGTCTTCTTCGTCCTCTTCGTCATCGTCATCGTCGTCTGCGCCGTCGTCATCGTAGTTGTAGCCGTCGTCGAAGTCGTCCGGATAGTCGTCCAAAGAGGTATCGGGATTTTCCTCGTCCTCGAACTCGTCCTGTTTGAAATCGTCGTCCTTTTCCAACTCTTCCAAGGGGATAACGTCCTCTTCCTCGGTCGGTTCGGTGTCTTCGTCGTCCAAATAGGTGCGCCAATCGTCGTTATCGTCGTCGATTGTTTCCTCGTGGCTTTGTTGTTCGTTTGCCAAACAACTTTCGCACATTTCTTCGTCCAAACCGATGTACGCCGTTTTACACACGGGACAAAGTTTTAGCGGTTCGTCGTCGTCGATGATATCGTCCAACAATACGATTTTGCTATCTAGCCCTAGTTCGGCTTTGCAAATATCGCACATATCTTGATCTTGCGTTATATAGTTCAGTTCGCAACGCGGACATTTTTTGTATTTAGCCATAAATACCCTACCGATATAAAAGTTCTGCAAAGGCAATCGAAAGCGATAGCCAACTGCCATTGCTGTTTTGTGTGCAAACTAATTTATCATTATTGCCCAAAATTGTAAACTGTTTTTATGCACTTTTTTTGTTTGTTTACCATTTTTTTGCACGTGAAGTATATTATGCTATATATTCGTCGTTTGAAAGGTAAATTATGCCTCATTTTTTGATTTTTTCGACGAATTTATCGTTGCCGAAAGTACTTGATAAAACGCCCGTTGCCTTTCCATTATGTTTGCGGCAGCAAAACGAAAAGAACGTTTGGGCGTAATCAATCGAGGTCGGTCGCCTACTCGGCTTGCGTTTGGTCGAAATCGGCACTATCGGCGTTATCGTCGGACTGCTCGCAATTTTGTTCGGCTGTTTTGTCGCCGTTACTTTTTTTGCTTTTGAAACTTTTTGTCAAACGCACAACGTGCACGACACAAACGGCGACGTTCATTGCCCACACCGAAGCCGATTTGATAAAGAATCCATAAACGACAAACACCAAGCATCCGAAAATGTTAACTGCGCGGATTTTTGTTTCGTCCTTCATCAAAAACGACACCAAAACGAGAACCGCTGCCAAAAGCCCGAGCCACTCCGTCCAGTTGGTCCAATCCATAATGTTGTCTTTTATCCACTGCATATATAACTCTCCTACAAATTATTTTAGAATCACCATTGATTGCCGCGCGAAAAAAACTCCAAAACTTGGCAATCGACGCTAACATCCCAAACAACTAGTCAAAAAGTCGACTAATGCACCCACTTACACAAAAAACTACTGCACTATTGCCGAAAAATAACTTGCGTGTCCGATTTGTTTTAGGTTGTACTTTGCCGCAAGCGATATTGAAGCCACGTTTCCGTCCACAATGTAGGCAAACGGCTTTTGCCCGATATCGATCAGCATTTGACAAAGCGCCGTCATCACGTCCAAAGCCAAACCCTTGTGCCGATACTCCGGCAAGGTGAACAGCATACCCAAACTGCCCTCTCGGTGAACCAAACACCAGCAAACGGGCTTGCCGTTTTCCGTTATACACGCGCTGGGACGCAGCGACAAGCAGTGCCGAATTTCATCCAAATCGGCATGATAGAACGTTCCGTCGGAAACGGCTTTGGCAAACTTGGGATCGATAGGCTCGATTTTGTGCGTTACAACGTGCGTTAGCGGCGTTCCGTCATAGACGTAGTACCCGCAGCGAGAAACGCCCTCGCTGCCGAACCGCGCCGAGATGTGGTCGAACAATTCGTCGCCGACGGCACAAAACTTGACCTGACCTTTTAGGCAGGGCAACGCGCACACTTTGTCGGCAAAAGATACGTTGCTGCCGGAAATGCAACACTCCACCTCCGAACCGACTTTGCACAATAAGGCGTAGTCGTTCCCGTCGGAAAACAGGCGCACCGTTTTACATCCCTCGATATATCCGGCGAAAATCAGCGTTTGGTCGTTTGAACGCAGTTTTTGAAAAATTTGTTTTGTTATTACCAACTCTTGCATAACTTGCCGCCCCTGCGCAAAAAAACTTGCCACAAACGACTTATTGCAGCCAAAAGCGCAAAGGCTAAGATAGTATAACAAAATAGACAAAAAATTTCAACATATTTTGGAAAATAATATCGGCAAGTTTACTGCAAGTGAACGCACGTTAAAACAGGCGGAAAAGTCGCATTTTCGGCAATTGGCGATAAAGATTGGCATTACCTGTGTATAAACACCGTTTTGACGTCATAAGCGGCCGATTAGGGCAAAATGTAATTATCTGTGCGTATTTGCTTGATTTGATATTTTGAGCGAATACACCGCCACATGCGACTGACAAACCGTAGGTTGTTGTGTTTTCGGCTTGTCCGAACAAAAGCTCGTTTGCACTATTTTGCGGAAAAATGCATCTTCTCCCTTTATTGAGAAAAAACAATGAATATAAATAGTCCGACACAAGTAATTGTGAAGATAGATAAATTTAAGCCGTATGCAAAACCACCAAAAAACACTTGCAAATGCAAATAGACAATATTGCGAAAAGTATACGGCAATTCAAAAGCGGCAACGGGCAAAAAATCGTATTTAGGCAACATATTCTTACGCAAATTGCGGTTCAAAAATTGACATCGTTCTACAAAAAATGCTACAATACAATGCGGAGGGCAAAAGCTATGAACAGATTGGTGATTGGTATTGCCGGAGGCACGGGATCGGGCAAAACGACGGTGGCAAAAAAGATAAGCGCGGCGTTTGGAAAACAAGCCGTTATTCTTTCGCACGACTACTACTACAAAGATCGTCCCGACCTTCCGTTTGAGGAACGCAAAAAACTTAACTACGACCACCCCGATTCGTTGGAAACGTCCCTTTTGGTGGAACACGTTAAACAACTGAAAGCCGGTCAAAACATCAAGCACCCCACCTACGACTTTTGCAAGCACAAACGCAATGCCGAATGGGAAGAAACTCGCAGTGCGGAGTTGATTATCGTTGAAGGCATACTTATTTTTACCGACAAAGAACTGTGCGATTTGTGCGACATAAAACTGTTTGTAGATACCGACGCCGACATACGATTTATCCGCAGACTGCGGAGGGACGTCAATAGGCGCGGAAGAAGCATGGAATCGGTTATTGCGCAGTACACCGCAACCGTAAAACCGATGCATGAACAGTTTGTTGAACCGTCAAAAGTTAAAGCCGACCTTATCATTCCCGAAGGCGGAAACAATGTGATTGCAATCTCTATGATTTGCGACGCAATAAAAAAGAAAATGCGCGCCGAAAACGACGCCGATTGATTAAATGCCGAAAGTTGCGTTCTTTCGGCATTTTTGTTGCAAAAATGCGCCCGAGGTTTTTACCCCTTGGGCGCACTTGATTTTTTTGTGCAATGCTTTATTCACTTTTGGGCGGCGCGGCTTGCGGCAAAGCGCATGATTCTGCCTTGGCGTGCCTGTGATGATGCGTGTCTTCGGCAAAATGTTCGTTCAAAAATTTGACGATGATCTTGTTTGTTTCACGCGCTTTGCGGCTGAACCACATAAGACTGTACGTGTGGTTATCCAGCAGGTTTTCGCTGGCAACGTATGTGTGAGGCACTTTGCACTGAGTAAGTTTTTCCAACATACTTTCCCCCTGCCCCTTGCAAAAAGCATCCTGCTTGGCAAAAATGAGCAATGTTTTGGGGAACTTTTTGGTGATGTGCATAATGGGGGATATTCCGTCCCGATAAGCGTAGCGACTCAACATATCCGGTGTTACGCCTGTTACGTCCTGACAAACTTCGTCGGTTAGGTTGAACAACACCTTTTGAGAAAGCGCGGTCGGAACGTCGTAAATGCCGCAGTTCAAAATAGCCGCGGTAAACTTGACTTTTGGCTTGCAATCGTACAACTTTTGCAAATACTCGCTGCCTTGAAGCACGGCAAGTATTGCCGAATAGTAGCCTCCGGCGCTATCGCCCGTTACCACAAAGTGGGACAAGTCCATTTTATATTTTCGACGATTTGCCGCAACCCAATTGATTGCCGCAACCAAATGACGCGTAGGCACGGGGCAAACGCAATCCGGTCCCAAACCGTAGTTTACGTTTACAACCAATGCTCCGGTGTGTTTTGCATAGTACTTGCACAGCACTTCGCGATAACTTTTGTCCCCTGCCGAAAATCCGCCGCCGTGAATTTCAAAAATAACGGGATAGCGACTGCCGTCGGTGCGCGGAACGTAGCAAATGTCCAACTTCATATCCGGATATTCCTCGCTGTAGGCAATATCCTTGATGTACGTTACTCCCGATAGTCGATTGCGCTCCAACGAAGGATTTTCCGGAATATAAAACAACCTGTCTATCGCCTTGAACACAAACTTGGAAAATTTCATTTGTCGCCCCTCCGTTGTTTTTTTCTTATCATAGCATATATCCGCTACCATTTCAACAAAAATCGGAGGATTGGCGAGCAAAATTTTATTGACGAAATGTTTGCTTTGAGCGGCAAACACCAAATGGCAAGTAGCCGCTACAACGCTGATTATTTTGTATGACGACTGCATTTGCCGTCGTTACGTTGCATACTTACATAATGTGCCAAAAAGTCGGCTTCATCAGGTGCGGAACGTAGGAAAGCAGTTCCAACGCGACGGTAAGTTGCGCTTCAACCTGCTTGAAGTCGCCCTGCTCCACGTATGCCTGCGCCTCGGCAAAACGCAGGTTAAGTTCGTAAACGTCGTTGTGCGGCAACAAAATTTCGCTGGTTTCCCTAAGTTTTACCCACTTTTTTCTAAACTGCTCGTATTCTTCCACGGAAAGCGACTGCTCGTCGCACTTATCCAGCACCGTTTTGCACTCGTCGTACAATTCCTTGTACTTTGCGCTCATTATAGCAACCTCGACTATGCCGCAGCCAAGCACTATCACAAGTACGACTACGCCTATCCAAATATTTTTAGTCATTGTTTTTCTCCCTGGATATTTTTGCGTCGTCAAAAATTATGCTGCCGCCGTAGGTTTGCAAAGTTATGCGATTGGTTTCGTCCACGGCAAGCAATAGCACCTTTTTGACCTTGACGCCGTACCTGTGCAACACGGGCATAAGGTTTTCCCTAGATAAGCCGTACTTTGCCATGTCTTCGTGGTTCCATTTGCCTTCGCAAATTGCCACAATCGGCAAAGTTTGTTGCCGTTCGTGCTGCTGTTTTTGAGCCACGACGGTAAGTTGCCCGTTGGTTTCCATTATGCCGTACTTGACTTCTTCCAGCGAAAAATACTCCGCAGTGCGCATTGCCTGCAAAACGTCGGTAACGTGCATGTTGAGTTGTTTAAGCGCTTGATGCTCTATTCCGCGCGGAGTGATTACCATAACGGGTTTGCCGTTTATAACCCCTTGCAGTTTTTGCGACTTGCCCAGTACCAAAATGAATTGATGAATTACGAACATCGTCAATATCGCAACGATTCCGAACGTGATAGGAATGGATCTATCCGCCATGGGAATACATGCCAATTCGGATATAACCAGCGTTATGACAAGTTCGAACGGCTCCATTTCGCCGATTTGCCGCTTTCCCATAAGCCTTATGGAAAACAACAACACCGCAAACAAAATTATTGCGCGAAGAAAAATTATTAGCATAACGCAATTGTTGACGAATTTTGTGCAGAATATACCATTTTCAAATCGGCAAAAACCGTTGCACTTTGACAAAAAAATAACGCGCCGCAAGGTTGCACAACCTTGAAGTGCGTGATTTTTTGATTTTGACCATCGATTTAGTTATCCGATTCGGTAGAATTTTGTGCCGATTGATTTTGTTCTTCCGCTTGGTTTTCGTCCGGTTCGATTTTCCCGTCCACAACGTTTACGTTTTCCTTGCGAGTGAACAACACGGCGCGCAAGATACCCACGCCGCAAATAATCATTTTTACAAGTTTTGCCAAATCGTGAATCCAAGTTAACGCGTTGGTGTTCCAAGGTTGGAAACCGTACTTTGCAGCGCAAACGTTTACAAAGTCGAATACGATTCCGCAGAGGCTTGTTATTAAATCGATACCGATAAAAATCATCACGTCGAAAAAGACGTGCTTGACCTCGTGAGAAATTTCCTCGTCGTCGCTCTTTATCCAAACGTATCCGCCGACGAGCGCAAACAAAAACGGACTTACGAAACTGCTTGCCCACAACATAGCCTTTAGCCATCTTTTGCTAATTTTGTGCATACATACTCCTTGACGCGGTGCAAAAATTTAACCCAAGTTGCAATTGCACCGCAAAGACCAAATGCACTTTTGTATGTAAAGCGAAAACGCCGAATTGTTGTTGTGAGCGGACTTTGCCAACCGCACAAAAGGCAAAGTCCGTATAGATTTTGAACAAGCGCAGAATATTACTAAACGCAAGCCGACACCGACAACACAAGTATATATCCTTTTGTTTTGAAACGAAACCTGCCGCTGCTATTATAGCAAATCGAAATTGCACTTTTTGTGAACAATCCGAAGGTACTTGCACAATGCTACCTCTATCGGCATACCACTGCGCGATTTTTTCCTTAAGGCACGGCAGGTTGTCGATAAAACAAACCGCTTTTGTGGACTTTCGTCCGTTTTCACCGACTATTTTTGCTACAAATAGGTTTTTGCTACGTTAAAACTCCCTCGTAGCAACTAGCAAACACAATGCGTTATTTGTTTAGAAACAGACTACTTTAACAGCGGCTTCAAAAATTGTCCGGTGTAACTGTTTTCCACCTCGGCAATTTTTTCAGGTGTCCCCGTTGCCACTATCGTACCGCCTTTGTCGCCGCCTTCCGGTCCCAAATCGATGATGTGGTCGGCAACTTTTATCACGTCCAAATTGTGTTCGATAACCAACACCGTGTTGCCGCTTGCAACCAGCCGCTGCAAAATCCCCACCAGTTTGGCTACGTCGTGAGTGTGAAGTCCGGTTGTAGGCTCGTCCAAAATGTACATTGTTTTGCCCGTGCTACGCTTGGACAACTCGGTTGCAAGTTTTACGCGTTGCGCTTCGCCGCCGGAAAGCGTGGTTGCGGGCTGTCCCAATTTGATGTAGCCCAGTCCCACGTCGTAGAGCGTTTGCATTTTGTTTTTGATTGAGGTAAAGTTTTCGAAAAACGAAACAGCCTCTTCCACCGTCATATCCAGCACATCTGCAATGGACTTGCCTTTGTACTTTACGGCAAGCGTTTCGCGATTGTATCTGGCTCCGTGACAAACTTCGCAGGGAACGTACACGTCCGGCAAAAAGTTCATGGCAATTTTGATTATGCCGTCGCCCTCGCAATGCTCGCACCTGCCGCCCTTGACGTTAAAACTGAATCGCCCGCTTTTGTAGCCGCGCTCTTTTGCGTCCGGAGTGGAAGCAAACAAATCGCGTATGGCGGTAAATACGCCGGTGTACGTTGCGGGGTTGCTGCTGGGCATGCGACCTATCGGGCTTTGGTCTATTGCGATAACCTTGTCCAAATACTCCACGCCCTCGATGCCTTGACACAACACGTCGCGCGGCTTTGCCCTATTGAGTTTGTTTGCCAAGTACGGCAACAAAACTTCGTTTACCAGCGACGACTTGCCCGAACCGGAAACGCCCGTCACCACAACTAACTTGCCGAGGGGAATATCCACGTCCACGTGTTTGAGGTTGTTTTTGTACGCGCCTTTTACGATAAGGTGCTTGCCGTTGCCCTGACGGCGTTCGGAAGGCACAGCGACGGAAAGTTCGCCGCTGAGGTATTTGCCCGTTATCGATTGCGG